>Ga0123355_10005907_pt1 | contig 18030 bp, 17 predicted proteins | sample TergutEmb28metaG_3_FD_89872 | JGI IMG/M metagenome (GOLD analysis project Ga0123355, IMG submission 89872) | Embiratermes neotenicus P1 segment gut microbial communities from Petit-Saut dam, French Guiana - Emb289 P1 | ecosystem: Host-associated > Arthropoda: Insects > Digestive system > Gut ... | reverse complement strand
TTTGAGCACATCCGGCCAACAGTGCAAGCGCAAGCAATAAAGCAATTATTCGTTTCATGAGTAAAACCTCCAAATGATTTAATTGTTTTTGGGTACACAAATAAGACGGTAAAAACCGCCAACGATGGTTTTGGCTCAATTATTCATTTGGATTTTCCACTTGACTAAGGATAAATCATGGTTTTCGGTATTTTGACCGCCAGCAAGCAATAATACTTTTGCGGCCAAAAAGAAGAAGGCAAGACCCGGCACAAGATCAGGCTGCCATGAGGGTAGGGGCGAATCTGCAAGGACATCGCAAACGATGGTGTAATTGGCGCAATCGGCACAGGTGTGGGTAATGACTACAAAACCGGACATCAGGCAGACGCTTAAAAAAACAACAGAAAGTAGTAAAACTTGTATTTGAAAACGCCTGTGTGCACGCATGCCTTCACCCCCTTGCATGTTAAATAGTAATGATTTTAAATAGTAGCATGGCACAAAAATGGTGTCAATGCTTGGTTTGCATTGACAAATGCTTTTACATGAGTTTAACTTCACTCATCTTAAATCAAAAAATTGGAGGGATTCGTATGGAAAAATTCTACTCAACACTGCCGAGCATACCGGTAAACTTGCGCATGAACAAAACCAAGGCAGGTTTTGAAAATTGGCGGCACAGCATTGGGCATGGCGGTATCAACAAATACCCGCTGCCACCAGCCGTAACCAAGGGCTTGGCGGCACTTAAACCTCGGCTGGTCAGGACTTTTATCCAGGAATATTTTAACATCTATCCCACACATGATACGTTCAATTGGACGGATTTAGACCCTTATATGGAATCGCTGGCAGCCTCTGGCGGCAAGGTTGTGGCCGCTATTACGATTAAGCCCAAGCCACTGTTCTCGGAGGTTAATCAGGATGTTATCATACCCAACGATGTTGCGGAGTGGCAGCGGGTGGTTGAGGCGCTGGTCAATCGATATTCTGTGGAAAAGCCAATCGTTACCCACTGGGAAGTCGGTAACGAAATGGACATGGGAGAGCCGGGCGGTTGCCCATACCGTACGCAGGAGCCGGATGTGTACAATGCGTATTATCGGATTACTGTGGAGGCGGTTTTGCGTGCTTTCCCCGGTGCCAAAGTAGGCGGCCCGGTGCTGGCAGTCCCGCAGCATCCGATGATGGAAGGGCTTATCAAATATTGTGCCGAAACAGGTGTGCCGTTGGATTTTGTCTCCTGGCACGGTTATTCGGACGATCCGCAATATTTTGTTCGTTGTATGACGCATGTTAAGGCGCTGTTGGACAAATACTTCCCGGGTAAAAAGATTGAGACGATGGTGACAGAGTTTAGCAAGTGGTTCCACGACGGCAAGGTGGAGGATGCGGAGATGGATGGGCTGCGTTCGGCTACCGTGGCGGCATCGGTGATGGATATGGCAGATGCGGGAGTGGACTGGACATTTTACTATCACATATGGGATCAAGTCCTTGTATCGGGGCAATTTGCCCCATTTTTCAGCCCAGGCGGCGTTGATGATATGATGACTTACTGGAACAAAACCCCCTGCAATTTTGGCCTGTTTGACGTTTGCGGCAAGGCCCGCCCCATATACTACATGTACAAGCTGCTGGCAGAGATGGCGGGTGCTGAATGCGAGGCCGAAAGCGGTGCGGCTGATATTCGGGTAAAAGGCGTGGTTGATGATAGCGGCACCGCAAGGGTAATGCTGGTCAATTACGACCAGCATCATTCCAGAGATGTGCTTGCAGCGCTGGATTTTAACGGCGTGGGTGATGGATTTAAGCTGCTTACCATACATAGAGTGGATGGCAACAGCCGTGTAGACGGAGAGCTGCTTGTACCGGTTGAGCGCAGGTATACACAGGTAGCGGCTGAATATTCGGAGCGGGAGTTTTTTTGTCAGGTGTATTTGCCGGCCAACTCGGTGGCGCTGGTGACGTTAGAGCGTGTTATGGAGGAAGATATGCTGGCGTCGTATGGGTGATGTCATAGGAAAGTGATTGATGTAGGGGCGGGCTTCCATGCCCGCCCACCCCTACATTCAAATCACCCCATCTTCTCCAGCCGCTCAAACAATATCTCCGGCTGGGGTATTAAAAACCCGGGCGGCACATTCTTCACACCCCAACTGGTCGATATTTTCGACCAGTTGACCACCTTCTCGGACGAAAAAGGCAAAAAAGGCGCCAGCAATACGGCAAGATTAGCAATCAGCTGCACACAGTTGTAAATTGTGCTGCCACAGGATGCCATATCGGTATTTCGTGCAGCCCATGGCTGCTGTGTATCAAAATATTTATTTCCGTAACGCACAAGCTCAAATACCGTATCCAGTGCTTGTTTCAGGCTTCCGCTTTCGATGAGTTTGCCGACGGTATTAAACTGTGCTTCTATTTTTATGCGGATGTTTTCATCTAATTCCCCCACTGGCACAGTGCTATCAAAATATTTATACACAAAAGCCAGCGTACGGTTGATAAAATTGCCATAGGCTCCCAGCAGCTCTCCGTTATGGCTGTTTACAAACTCCCGCCAGGTAAAGTCTGCATCACGCTTTTCTGGGCCATTGGCTATCATAAAATAGCGGATGGAATCGGGATGGTATTGATCCACCATATCCTTGACCCACACCGCCCAGTTTTCGCTGGTAGAAATCTTTCGTCCCTCAAGGGTCAGGTATTCGCTGGAGATGATGTGGTCGGGCAGGTGCCAGTCGCCGCCATGGGCCAGCATCAGGGATGGCAGGATGATGGTGTGAAAGGGAATGTTGTCCTTGCCATGGACGTAATAATGCCGGCTGTTGTCGTCCCGCAATTCGCTGGGGTCAACGCCTCTTTCTTTGGCCACTGCTTCGCTCATAGACAGATAGCCCAGGACGTTTTCTGCCCAGATGTAAATCTTTTTATCATCGTAGCCCTGCTTGGGTACATCAATGCCCCAATCCAACCCACGTGTGACAGCCCGGTCACGAAGGCCTTCGTCAATATATCGCTGTGTGAAAGCGATGGCGTTTTTACGCCAGTGCGGGCGGACGTTCAGGAAATTGGCGAGTTCGTTCTCCAGCTTGGAAATGGCGAGGAACAGATGCCGTGTGGGGCGGAATACAGGGGTACTTTTGCATACGGAACATTGCGGCTCCAGAAGATTATCCGGCTCTAAGACTGCTCCGCAGGCATCGCATTGATCACCTCTGGATTGCAGGCCACAGTCCGGACATTTTCCTATGACAAACCTGTCAGCAAGGGAGGTGTTGCAGCTTTTGCAGAATGCCTGGGGGGATTTCTGCTCGTAAACATAACCGCCGTCATACATGGTTTTGTGAAATGTCTGCACAAATGCCACATGCTCTGGGGAAGCCGTCGTCCCATAGCGGTCGTAGCTGAAGCCCAGCTTGGCAAAGCATTCGCAAAACTCGTTATGGTAAAACTCGCTGATTTCCTGTGGGGATTTTTTCTCCTGCTTTGCCCTGATGGCGACAGGCGTGCCGTGGCAATCGCTGCCGGAGACAAAGTAGACATCATCCCCTTTGGCCCGATAATATCTGGCGATGACATCGGCCGGCAAAAGTGCCGCAAGATGCCCGATATGCAGTGAGCCATTGGCGTATGGCCATGCGCTTCCTATTAGAATTTTCATGAGAATATTCCTTTCGTTGTAGGTTTTGTAGGGGCGAACTGTGTTCGCCCGAGGATACGTTAATTATATACAGTCGTGACATGATTCTGCGGGCGACCACAGGTCGCCCCTACATGACAACCGGCTGCCAAAATAAAAAAATGCCCTCCTCTCCGGAAACAAAATTTCCGGGGACGAGAGCAATTGGCTTCGTGATACCACCCCAAATTCGCCTGCATCTCACGATACAGGCCTCATCTGCTGCAGGCAGAAATGGCTGCCGATCAGCATAGCGCAATAACGGGCGCAACCGTCGCAGCCTTGGGTATCCGCCGGGGATACCTTCGGTGCGCAGCTCCGAGGCCATTTTGGGCCGCTGCATGGCTTTGCCTGTTCTCAGCAATCAGGCTCTCTGTAAAAGTGCAGCGGCTTACTTTCCTCTTCGTTGCCTTTGGTTTAGTTGTTATAGCAGTATATACATGAATTTTGACAAAAGATCAAGTGGTATTTATTATGTATACTTAATTTGGTTTTACATAATTATTCAGATATGCGGAAAGGAACGTACTTATGAATGCAAAAAAGAGGAAGCAGACAGTAATCTGGCAAATGTTATTTTCGTATCTTGTGGTCTCAAAAGTCTTATACTATTCTGATTTTATTACTACCGCACTTGGACGAGACGGTTTGCGGGGTATGGGAGAAGCTTTGCTTAACCGGCTGCTTATCCAAGATGTACTCATTATACTGATCATACTCCTTACGTTTAATACAGAGCGGCTTGTTGCATTAAAAATTACACAATTTAATAAATCTGTGAATCAGATCATAGTGCATATTATCGACTATGCGATATATATGGGGGTTTTAGCCATTTATTTTTGGGGGATGCTGTTTTTTGGTTTTTCTCAAAATTTTAGTTGGCTTGTGGCTTTAATCTACAGCAGTATTGTATACCTGTTAATCGTTGCGGCAGTAGAAACCAAGAAGTATTTCAAGAAAAAAGAAATGACCGAACAGACGCTTATTTTAAGTGCAGACGAAAAGCTGGCAATGCTTAAAATCCTGCTGGATAACAATGTTTTGACACAGGAAGAATATGATTGTAAGAAAAAGAAATTGCTTGGAGCAGGGGAAGTTATACCTTGTTCATTTTAGGCTTGGTGATATTATTTATAATTTTGATAGGAGATTAGTTTAATGGTAAACACGCAAAAATGGTGTCAAAAAACACTCGATGGGTGTGTGAGTAGTACAGGGAAACCCTATCGAGTTTTGCTAAAAAAAGGAACAGTGAACAAGCTACTTGTAAACTTCCTCGGTGGCGGTGCATCCTGGAGCGTGGAAACAGCAGCAAGACCATTTACTATCAGCTCAATCTTAAAAAAGCAAGAAGCCTTTTATATAAGCGATGTATCTTCTTTGCAACTGAAATTTGCAAATGTTGGCTTATTTAAGGCAAGCGATAAACAGAATCCATTTCGTGATTGGTATATGCTGAACATCCCCTATGTAAACGGTGACTTTCACATCGGTAATAATGACTACCTTTATCAGAGTTTGAAAAATGAATCTAAGGTGTTGCATCATCATGGACAAAAAAATGTTACAGCGGCATTGGCAATACTAAAAGCGCTCTTTCCAGAAACACCAGAAGCCTTGATTATTATGGGGCTAAGTGCAGGTGGACATGGCTGCGTTGCCCATGCTCCACAGATTCAAAATCTCTACCCAGATTGTAAGCAGATTGTTGTATACTCAGAAGGAACACATCTATACTCTCCACTCTGGTCTCATGTCGCAGCGCATGTCTGGAAAGTAAGACCTGATTTAATGGAGTACATTACGGGTGAAGTGTTAATTGCTGATCTGTTCCGATATGCAAAAGACTATATGCCCCCATCAACGCTATTTCTACACTCAAATTCTGTGTGGGATAAGGCACTTGTTGAAATGATGTATAAAATGAATCATGGGAAACAGTTAGTAAATTCCGAAGCGCTCGCAGAGTTCCACACTACTCTACTGGAAACCGTTGGAACGCTAAAACAAGAAATCCCTAACTACTATTATTACCTTACCGATTATGGAAAAAGCAAAAAAGATGAAACCACGCCACACACATTTGCAGGGACACCCAAACTGCTGTATGGTGAAATGCAAGATGGCGTTTCCCTTGCAAATTGGCTTTGCCGAGCGGTCGAGAATAAGCCGCTGGATATTGGCAAAAAATTTATAGTATAAACAAACCACTATGCAACTCATTGCAATATAAACAGTTGTAATAACTGAAATTTTGCACAGTATTTTAATCGGCTGCAGAACCCCTCACGGAAGTGACATAGTGAGAGGTTCGTTTGTTTTGAGCAGCATTTCTGAAAAAGGTCTTGCTTATGAAGTGGGTTTATGAGTTAAACTGTATAGTGGAGGTTATGGGTAATGAAAAAATACAGAGCAGTACCACGAGGCTATATGCTGGTGGGAGAGATTGCAAAGAAAATGGACGTGTCTGTTAGCACTTTGCACTATTATGATAAAGCTGGTCTATTGTCACCAACTTCAGAGAGTGAGGGAGGACGCAGACTTTACACTCATAAAGATATTGTACGCTTGACGCAAATCCAGTCAATGAAACATTTAGGTTTTTCACTTGAGGACATCAAAACCTATTTGCCTACTATTGATACGCCAGAGGAAATGTCTAACGCCCTTATTGAACAAGCAAAAGGAATCCGCAATAAAATTAACTCTTTGAAAGATTCGTTGGACGCTATAGAAAAATTAAATGCGGAAGTATTACAGATGGAAACCGTAGACTGGGAGAGGTGCGCAGATATTGTTGTTCTTCTGCAATCAAAAAGTGATTCATATGGGGTCGTGAAGTATTTAGAGGGTAATATAATTAACCATATTCGCAACAGCTTTGATAAAAATAGCGGAGAACATACATTGAGTACCCTTAAACACCTAAATGAAAAGATTGCAGAGATGAAGAAAAATGGACTTTCTCCCGAAAGCGAACAGGGTCAAGAATTTGCGAAAGACTGGTGGGATATGGTCACGGATTTTACAGGCGGCGATATGAGCCTGTTGCCTGAACTTTCTAAACTTGCTGATGATCTAAGCAAGAGCGATGAAGGAGGGGCATTCGAAATTGACATTGATTTCATTGACAACGCTATGAGAGCCTATTTTGCAAATGTTGGACGTAATCCATTTGATTAAGGGGGAGTAAGCTTGAAAAACACAGGCGGCAAAACAATTTCGACTATTATCATGCTTGGTATAGGTTTAGCCTGTTTGGGTCTTGGTTCGTTAAGCAGTGATAAGAGCGAAGAGTAATAAAGCGGAGGAGGAATAAATTATGATTAGTGTAAGTATGAAAAATGTAGGGAAATCCTTTGGTTCTCACGCCGTACTGAAAGATGTTACCTTTGAAACAAAAGAGGGTGAGATTTTTGGTATGCTAGGGCCGTCGGGAGCCGGAAAAACTACGATTATAAATATTCTCACAAAACAACTAGCCCCGGATAGCGGCAAATGCCATGTAAGCGCAACAAGTAATGAAATAGGGCTTATGCTAGACGAAGACGGGCTATATTCGCGCCTATCATGTCTTGATAACTTAATTGTATTTGAAGATATTTATGGAATTTCTCGTAAAAGAACAAATGAAACTTTGGAAAGGGTTGGGCTTGGTGGTTCAGCAAATAAGCCGGTGAGCCAACTTTCTAAAGGTATGCGGCAGCGTATGGCAATAGCAAGAGCGGTTCTTCACAACCCCAAAGTGATATTTCTTGACGAGCCTACAAGTGCACTAGACCCTGTGACCGCACGAGGTATACACGAACTGATAAATGACTTGCGTGAGCAAGGCGCAACCATATTTTTGACTACGCACAACATGGAAGAAGCTTCTAATCTTTGCGACCAGATTGTTTTATTGCATAAGGGAACAATCGTTGAACGAGGCACACCGAGAGATATATGCAACCGCTACAATGCTGTAAAAACGGTAATGGACTTGGAATCGGTGTTTGTTCAACTTACAGGGGAGGGCTTGCAATGAGAAGCGTAAAAGCTACTTTCAAAAAACAGATAAAAGACTTAATGAAAAACATATCCGTATTGGTTCAGTTTATCATATTCCCAGTTGTTGCTTTTGTCATGACTGAACTTATAGCAAGGGGAGATGATAACATTCCCGACACAATGTTCACGACAATGATGGCTGCCGTATTCGTTGGCATGTCGCTGATACCCACCGTAGCCGGAATTATTGCGGAGGACAGAGAAAAGAAAAGCCTACGCTTTTTAGTTATGGCGGGCGTGAAGCCCACATCTTACTTACTAGGCATTGGCGGCGTTATATTTATTGCTAGCTTGCTTCCTGCAACGGCGTTTAGTACCATAGGCGGATTTTGGGGTGTAGAGTTTTGGGTCTTTATGTCTGTAATGATGTCTGGCGTGGTCGCATCTATTTTATTGGGTTCAACCATTGGGATATTTTCAAAGAATCAACAGGCTGCAACAGGATTGGCTATGCCCATTGCAATGGTTTTAGGATTCGGGCCAATTGCTGCCGGATTTAATGAGCAGGTAGAGCGTATATTTAGTATTTTCTATACACAGCAGTTAAACGTGGTAATTGACAGTTTTTACACTATTAGTGGTTATCATTCCGAAATAGCCCTTTGGCAACCATTTGCTATAATATGGGGAAATGTTGCGGTGCTAACTGTGTTGTTTGTTCTTGCCTATACTAAAAAGGGATTGAAGGGTTAAGTACACTTTTTGGAGTTTCGCTTAATAAGCAAATCGCTGCGTAACCCCTTGCAATACTAACGATTGTAATAACCAAAATTTTGGACAGTAACGCCTATGAACAGGGATATTACTTCCCGCTTCATGGGCGTTTTTGCGTTCAAGCGGTGAAAAAGCCCTTGACAAACGGCGCAAGAGCTAATGGCCCTGGACGGAAAATACGCAAGGATGTACTGGGAGTAGGCGAGCAGACAGGGGGTTTGTATCAGTTTGAAAATCATTCGTAGTTGATTTTTTCCTGTTTTATGTTATATTGATAGAAATATATCACAAGGAGGCGGAGCAAATGACTATAGCATCATCAAGCGGTGTACCTTATTTTTATGCTATGTCTACATCCGCTCCAGTCGTATTGGCCTGGGGTAGGGGAAGCTATGCCTTTTTACGCCGATACGAGCCTATAATGACATGAAATTAAGTTCTCTCTTATGAGCTAAATGTTGATTGTTATGCCCGGGTATTGTATTGGATACCCAGGCTTTTTTATTTCAAAATGAAAAGAGGAAAAATATATGCAAGGTAAAAAATACAGTTTGGCCAGTGCCGTTTACTTTTGTTTTCAGTATGCGCCAGCGGCTTCATTCATTAAATTGCTGATAGAAATTATCAATGGTGTATTAATGCCGCTGATGGTGTTGGTGGTTGCAGCATTTATCAACGGTGCAGTTGCATTTGTTAGCGGGGATGGCGAACTTGCACCTATAATCATTATGATACTGTTGATGGCGGGATACTACGCTTATTCGCAGGCCAATCAAATCCTTATCCGCATTGCAGATAAAGCACTTGAAAATGCTTTAAGAGAAAAATTACGTGCACAGATCATTCAAAAACATGCACGTACATCCTTTGCATCTTTGGAAAACCCTGAGACACTTGACTTGACTTCTCGTGTCAGCGAGGGTACAGAGGGGCAGATGATGGTGATATACCGCAGCAGTATAAATATTGTGCGGATTGCTATCCAGGCTTTTGGGATGGCACTGCTTTTGGTTACACATATATGGTGGATTATACCGCTGTTTGTGATGAGCACGGTGCCTATTCTGCTTATTGCACGACGGGGCGGGCTTAAAATTTATGACATGTTCAGGATCAGCACAAAATTGACAAGAAAGCATTACTATCTTTCCGATGTGCTTGTGGGTAGGGAAACGGCGGCGGAGCGTACGCTTTTTGGCTATGCTGATCACATAAACAGCCAATTTTCTGCAACCCATCTGGAGCGCAGTAATTTGGTCACCAAAGCACTGATCATAGAAGAATCCGCCATAAATGCCTGCGAGCTGATATTAAATGCGGTGGTTATTGTTGCCGCTTTTGCATTGCTTTCAGCACTTAGCGAAAACACGATGTCGCATGGTTTATATGTTTCGCTGGTGGGGGCATTAATTGGCCTTTCGAAGATGATAACCGGTGTGCTTGCGCCATTGGTACGGGATTCTGTGGAGTATGCAGAATATATGCGGGATTTTACCCGGTATTTTGCTTTGCCTGAGATTGATGATGATAGTCAGATGAGCGACAACGATCCCTTGCATTTTGAATATTTGGAAATCCGTAATCTGCGTTTCCGATATACGCCTGACAGTCCCTATGTTTTAGACGGCGTTAATTTCGTTATTGAAAGCGGCAAACAATATTCGCTGATTGGTCAAAATGGTGCGGGTAAAAGCACACTTTCCAAGATACTGCTTGGCCTTTATCGGGATTTTGAAGGTGAAATATTGATCAATGGCGTTGATATTGCCGAATACACTACAGATGAACTGCGCCGCATATTCTCCATTGTGTATCAGGATTTTGCTAAATATTACATTCCACTTGAAAATAATGTGACCCTCGGGCAGGAGCAGGGCGATATGGATGCGGCACTGCGCTTGGCAGAGTTGGAAGATGTAGTTGCCAAGTTGCCTCAGAAAGAAAACACACCGCTTGGTAAAATCTATGATGGCGGCGTAGATGTATCGGGCGGCGAGTGGCAAAAAATAGCGATCGCCCGTGCGCTATATGCTAACACGTCATTTATGATTTTGGACGAACCAACAGCAAGCCTTAGCCCTATGATGGAAAGCAAGCTATATAGGCGTTTTGCTGAATTAACTAAAGATAAAACATCGCTGCTGATAAGCCATAGGCTGGGTTCAACAAAGCTATCCGATGTGCTGTTTGTATTGGACAACGGGGCTATTGCCGAAACAGGAACCCATGACAAGCTGATGACGGCAGGCAGCATTTATGCCGAGATGTTTAACAGTCAAAGGAGTTGGTATGATGAAAACTAGGCCTTCGTATATAAAAGTAGCGGCAAATTGTATTACAAGCTGCTGGCGTGCACATCCACCTTTGTTTATTGGTATGGTGCTGAGTGCAGCATTACTGTGTGCGGTTCAAGTGGGAGAAGTATTTGCCATGCGCCATTTTTTTGATGCAGTGGCGGCGTATGTGGCTGGGCAATTGCCTATAAATGATGTGATCGTGGCGGTGGTGCCGCTGGCCATTTTGCTGATTGCTTTCCCCATTGTCAATACCATTGCGTGGATTGGGCAGGGTTATTTCTGGCGTAGAGGCAGCGGCTATCTGATGGCACGGTATCACGAGCGTATCCAACGTATCCCCTTGATAGATTTTGAGAAGACCGAAACCTTTGACCGGATGAAAAAGGCGCAGATCGGCAGCGAGGATGCACCGTCAGCCGGACGCTCCGTCATACAATTTGTTTTTTATTTTATTCCGTATCTTGTTTTTACATCGGTGTTTCTGGTGAGTGTCAAGCCGGTGCTGCTTTTTGCATTGCTCATTATCTTTACATCGGTTTTGCTTGCCCAGATTTTAAGGGCAGGTATCATAATTAAGTTTACGGAGCAAAACGCTGGACTGCAACGGCAAACAGATTATTTGGAAAGCTGCATAACCGGAAGGGAATATATTAAGGAAACCCGCACACTGGGCGCAACAGGTTATTTCTTCAACCTGTTTATTGACTCAGTAAAGCGTTTTAACAAAGCATCTATGAAGGCAGAGCGCAGGGTCGCATTGATTGAATTACTGCTGCGGGCTGTCAATGTGCTGGGTTATGCAGGTATACTGGTCTTGTTGGTGTATTATGTGGTGGAAGGGTCTGTGAGTGTTGGTGCGTTTGCGGCTGTATTCTATTCGATAGAGCGTATGACTGATTTGATGCGGGGCATAGTAGATTATTTTGGAGATTTACTGAAAGAGATGGGTACCGCCTCTTTTACATATGAATTTCTCAAGCCAGTTGGTGGCTGTCAGACACCAACTGAGTATGCAAAAAAAGCAGATATCCGTCTTGAGGATATTTCGTTTATCTATCCGGAAGGGGGCAAAGATGTCCTCAAGGATATTACACTCACCATCAGACAGGGAGAAACCATTGCCATTGTCGGTGAAAACGGAGCAGGTAAGACGACGCTCACCAGGATGATCACAGGGCTTTACCATCCTACATCGGGTGTGGTGCGTTATGGTGGGGAGGATATCCGAAGATATACGGCAGAAGCACGCTCCAGCTGTATATCCGGGGTGTTCCAAAATTTCATCCGCTATAAGTTGACCGCAAGGGAAAACATCATTATCAGCGATGGTGGTGCACGAGATGAAACGCAAAAGGTGAAGCAAGCTGCGGCCGAAGCAGGCGTGCAGCTTGAAAATCTGCCTGATGGCCCGGACACGATGTTATCAAGAGAATTTGCCGGCACAGAGCTATCCGGCGGCCAATGGCAGCGCATTGCCACAGCCCGAGGGCTGTATCGTGCGCATGATATTATCATCTTGGATGAGCCCACCGCTGCCATCGACCCCATTGAGGAGTCGAATATTTTTCGGTTGTTTAAGGAATCTTCTGAGGGGAAGACGGCGGTTTTGGTTACACATCGCCTTGGATCGACGAAGATAGCCGACCGCATTCTCATGATGGAAGATGGCCAGCTATGTGAGCTGGGTACCCATGACGAGTTGATGGCCTGTGACGGAAAATACGCAAGGATGTACCGGGAGCAGGCAAGTTGGTATAATAGGTAAAAGCGTTAGCAACTTTAGCGCAATTCGCGCAGAAGTTAAAAGGAGGATATGATGAGCAAGCAAATTTTGGTAATCACAGGCAGTCCACGCAAAGGCGGCAACAGCGATATGCTGGCCGATGCTTTCATCAAAGGCGCGGAGGCAAGCGGGCATACAGTGGATAAATTTGTCTCAGCGGATCATCAGATTGGCGGCTGCTTTGGCTGCAACGGCTGTTGGAGCAAAGGTACACCATGTGTGCAGGGCGATGACTTCAATGATAAGCTGGCTCCGCTGCTGGACAAGGCCGATATGCTGGTGTTTTGTATGCCGTTGTATGCATACAGCTTTCCCACACAGATTAAAGGCCCGCTGGACAGGTTGTTCCCCTATGGGAAAGAGTCCTGGATGAAGCCGCTTAAGGTGAAGGAATCGGCGATGATCGTATGCGGAGCCGATGATGTGGAGGAGGCGTTTCATGCCGTCAAGGAATCCTATCGGCATTTGATCGGCTTCTTTGAATGGAAAAACCATGGCGAGCTGGTTGTGCTGGGTGTAAACGATAAAGGCGATGTAAAAAATACCGATGGACTGGAGCGGGCAGAGGCATTTGGCAAAGGTATTTAAAACGTTTGTCGGAAGGTTTTTGGGATATCGGCACATTTCTTATGAAAAATTCTTGACGAAAGCCATATGCGGCTCTATAATAATCTAGACGTATTGCGAAAATATTATTGCTTTATTTTATATAGAGTAGAAAGGGATGCATCCATGAACGCAATCATAAGAGAAATTGAGCAGGGACAAATGAAAACAGAGTTGCCTGTATTCAAGGTAGGGGACACGGTTCGTGTTCACGCCAAAATTGTAGAAGGCGCCAAGGAACGTATACAGGTTTTTGAAGGCGTGGTTATTAAACGTCAAAACGGAGGCGTAAGGGAAACCTTTACTGTAAGGCGTCTGTCCTATGGCGTAGGTGTAGAAAAAACTTGGCCTATCCATTCCCCAAGGGTGGATAATGTTGAGGTAGTGCGCCGTGGTGTAGTCAGGCGTGCAAAGCTATTTTACCTTCGCAACCGTATTGGTAAGGCCGCCAAGGTTAAAGAGGAAATCTTCAAAAAGGTAAAATAGTATAATTCAAAAGTAGCTAAGGGGCATGGGCGCAAGCATAGCGGTCATGCCCTTTTTGGAATGAGGAATCTATGGAAGCAGAATATATCGATCAATCCTATCAAAAGACATTTATTAAAAACCTGATGGAGTGGGCTGTTGCCATTGTAGCAGCACTGGTGCTATTTTTCTTTGTGCGCAATTATGTGTTTCGGGTGGCGGATGTCAATGGACATTCTATGGAGCCTACCCTTAGCCATGGGGATATGGTGGTGCTGTCACGGGTGGGTTATTGGTTTGGAGAGCCGGAGGCAGGGGATATCATTGCCTTCCCTTTCAGGGAAAATCCGTCTGAATATTATATTAAACGAATTATCGGTACGCCAGGAGATGTGGTGGATTTTCAAAACAGCCGTTTTATTGTGAATGGACAGGAGCTGGATTACGATTTTGCCCAAGTGGATACCATGTCACAGGGGGATACAACGCTGCCTGTGACCGTGGAAGACGGCTACTTTTTTGTTTTGGGCGATAATCGCAATTTTAGCAAGGACAGCCGCTATCAGGCTGTGGGGGCTATTTCAGAACGAGATATGTTAGGACGGGTAGTTATCCGTTTTTGGCCGCTGGATCGTTTTGGGACGGTGAGCGGCTCATGAATATACAGTGGTACCCGGGTCATATGACCAAAACCAGGCGCATGATGCAGGCAAACATCGGGCTGGTAGATGTCGTTATTGAGCTGCTGGATGCCCGCATCCCATATAGCAGCAAAAATCCTGATATGGACGAGCTGGCACAGGCTAAGCCCCGGCTGGTTCTATTAAATAAAGCAGATTTGGCCGATCCCAATGTCACACGCCAGTGGGAAGCATATTATCTGGCGAGAGGCATTAAGGTCATGGCGATTAGCGCCACGGAAAAGAAAATTGCTGGACGTCTGGCGGAAAAAGTCAGAGGCATGATGGTAGATAAAATTGCAAAAGAAAAGAAGCGCGGCCGCCTGACGGTCAATATCAGGGCAATGGTGGTGGGCATACCCAATGTGGGTAAGTCTACGCTGATAAACCAGCTGGCCGGTGCCGCAGGCCGGGGTGGTGCACCTACATCCACAGGAGATAAACCCGGTGTGACAAGGGGTAAGCAGTGGATTAAAGTGGCAAAAGATTTTGATTTGTTGGATACGCCGGGGGTACTGTGGCCGAAGTTTGAAGATAAGGAAGTAGGGGAGCGGCTGGCTTTTACCGGGGCCATCAATGATGTGATTTTGGATGCGATTACCCTGAGTGAGGCTTTTATTGGATGGATTATGGAGGAAAAACCTGAGGCTTTGATTTCACGATATAAGCTGGAGCAGCTGATGGAAGCGGAGCAGGAATTGCTCCCCAGAGATATATTGGAGGCTATTGGCGTAGCCAGAGGATTTAAGATAAAGGGCGGGGAAGTGGATTTGGAAAGGGCGGCTATTACGTTGCTGGATGAGTACCGTGGGGGGAGATTGGGTCGGATTACGTTGGAGCGGCCATAAAATAAAGCTATATCATAACACTGTAGGGGATGGCGTCCTCGACATCCCGCAGACATATCGATTATCTGCGGGACGTCCGGAGGCCGTCCCCTACATTTTTTACCTCTTTTTCTTCTAATCCAAAACCCCTGACCGTGCTCTAAAAGCGGCCGGTATATCGTACAATGACCTCACGGTCACAATTTCATGATGGGCAGTGGAGTTCCACATATCAGGCATGGTCAATTCTGATCGGCCAAATAATATCCCTACATTTGGGTTTTGCGCCCGGATATCTCTCATTACATCTTCAGGAGAATCTCCTGCATCGGCATAAAAATTGTTAAAGTAGAAGTCGATTAAAGCCCTGACATCGCCGCTCCAGGCTGGGTCATGGCTTATTGTTGCTGTGCCTCGATCGTATGGAGGCTTTACAAATAGCACTGTGTTGTATCGGAATATCCCCAGAAAATTGCCATTGCTGTTGGCACCGGCGGTGAAATTTCTCAGATACAGTGGGTCTCTGGCACCGAAGCCGTGGCCGTGGTCGCTGACGATGATGATGAGGCTGTTGTCATATACGCCATGTTGCTTCATGGTGTCGAAAAGTCTGGTCAGCTGGTTGATGCCGAAATACATTTCATCTACCAGGGCGATTGCGTCATCTCCTTCGGCTGGTTCCGGCCGGATAGTGCCATCACGGCCAAATACGACAGGTGTATGGAGTGTGTAATCCCAGAAATACAGGAGCTTGTCCCCATCGCCGGATACGTTGAAATTTTCCACCAACACATTGTGGGCGTTGATGGAGCTGACGGAATCTGCCATGACTAAATCCAAGGCATGGCCTCCAAAGGGATTGGGCGTCCAGTATCCTGTAAGCCTGGCGGCAGAGGCGGCGAGGGCGTAGCCATACAGGCGCAGCGGCTCCATGGGCGGGTTAAAATGTGTCACTGCGGGAAATTCGTCCTGTAAAGATATGTTAAAACCATTGACACGGGCGCCGGCCTGAGCCATGTCGGACATAAAGGAGTTATGCAGGGCGGCCAGCGTATTTTCTCCAGTGTTTATGCTTTGCGGATCGCCTTTGTCAAAATCATCTACAGCATAGAGTGACCCTGACTGGATCATTTCCCGGGAAAAACGGGTAAAGGGAAAGGATGTAAAAGCCCGAGTAAACAGGGTAAAGCCATCGAAATCATCCAAAAGATGAGGATATTGTTCAAACATGTGGTCTGCAATGGTACCTTGGAACATGTCGGTGACAATCACCACCACATTGCGCCCGGTGCTGAAGGTGGTGGCATCGGCGAGGACTTCTTCCTGTCGTGTATACCAGACGCTGTCGGAAGTGTGGGCACTTTGCCAATTATATATCGTCAGTGCCATGGTAAAAATCATCAATGGGATTGCCACAACACGCAGGTTTTTACGCAGCTTGGATGCGACCAAAAACAGGATGATAAACAAAGCGATATTACGTATTAACGGAAAGATATTGTCTGCCATGGTTCCCAGTTCTCCGCCGTCCAAAATAGAGGCTTGAAAAGGGATGATAAATGCGTTGAGGGTAACCAGCAAAAGCAGCCCGGTGAGTATGCCCTCCAGATATTTGTATTTTTTGCCGAGAAAAATGATTGGCGAAGCTGTTAATAAGCCAATGCCAACACAAATGAGGGCAGCCAGCAACAGCAATTGGCCATCAATGGCCATATTGCCCCCGGCAGCGATATGCACAGGCCCGGCAATCAGGACAATAAACAGTGTGGTTATGATAACAAGTGCCCCATGGATATACGGGCGTAGTTTATAGCTGTAGAAGATATCTTTTTCGTCGCCCCATAAAAAAGTAATGACTTTTTGAGAGGTTAATAATCGCCACAGCAATCCGGTTGCTAAGCTGCATAAAAAAACCAATGTGAATACAACGGGGATAAAAAATACAGGCCGCAGATTGGCAGGCCAGGCATTTGGCTGGCGGGTGAAGACCCAGTGGAAAAAGAAATGGGTAACTATTAGCACCGCAGAGGTTGGAACGCTGAACAATGCGTTTGGTCTTGGCTTAGACAGCCATTTTCTGCCTTTGTTTGTTAAATTCAAAAATAAAAACGCAGCAAACATCAACAAAGCAGCAGCCACAGAAGCAGCCGCCAAAAGCCATCCGGCAGAAAACACAGGGGCACTATTTGCGATAGGCATAGCAACGGAACCTAATACGGTTGAGGCGGCAAGCAGTAAAAACAGTATATCAATAGGCATGGTCGATCATCTCCCTACAAAAAAAGGTCTACCAAGCCTCTTGGCAGACCTTTGCAAAAATTCGGATTTAATCCTTAAGCCTCTACGCAGGCATCTACAGGACATACACCAGCGCAAGCGCCGCAGTCGATGCATTCCGGGCCGTTGATAACGTATGTGCCATCCCCTTCAGAGATGCAGTTGGTTGGGCATTCTGCTTCGCATACGCCGCAGTTGATACAATTGTCATTGATAATGTAGGCCATTGGTATTCCTCCTTATGTAATTTTCTATCGGGTTGAGTATACACCTAAACCAGTGTCTTCGCAAGATTATATCTGCTTACACCAGCTCCCAATTGACACCATTATAAGTGTAATGTGCCAATTCGCAATTGCCAAAAAGGGGCGATTCTCCTATGGCTGCTACAGATTTATCTTTAAAACAGGCATATACGACCTTTAGCACATATCCGTGGGCAAGCACAAAAACCTTTTTGTGAGGTTTAGTGACAAGCTCCTGAAAAAACGAATCTATACGGGCAATCATATCCGGCAAGGCCTCGCCATTGGTGGGCGGGATGTATGCAACCGGGTCGGTAAACAGGCTGGGGAAAGCATCGGGAAAGTGCTCCGGTGCTTCCTCATCCCAAGTCATGCCTTCTGCATCTACTATGCCTATTTCTACCAGACGGTTATCC
>Ga0123355_10005906_pt1 | contig 18032 bp, 10 predicted proteins | sample TergutEmb28metaG_3_FD_89872 | JGI IMG/M metagenome (GOLD analysis project Ga0123355, IMG submission 89872) | Embiratermes neotenicus P1 segment gut microbial communities from Petit-Saut dam, French Guiana - Emb289 P1 | ecosystem: Host-associated > Arthropoda: Insects > Digestive system > Gut ... | reverse complement strand
TCAGCATTGCTAAAAGTGTAATGTTACTCACATCACATTAATATCAGCATTGCTAAAAGTGTAATGTTACTCACATCACATTAATATCAGCATTGCTAAAAGTGTAATTTTACTCACATCACATTAATACCAGCATTGCTAAAAGTGTAATGTTACTCACATCACATTAATACCAGCATTGCTAAAAGTGTAATGTTACTCACATCACATTAATATCAGCATTGCTAAAAGTGTAATGTTACTCACATCACATTAATATCAGCATTGCTAAAAGTGTAATGTTACTCATATCACATTAATATCAACATACACAAGCTGGGTGTTGTTTAAGAAGACACGTTTTCACAGTGTATTCCGATTTATAGGTTTTTGAAAGATGACCTTAAATTTCAGATTCTTTTGGCCGAATATCAGCATTCTCAAAATTCAAAAGAAAATTAGAAGTCTGGTCACCGCTAGCAAATCTCCTGCGTATAGGACTTGTTTTGTGGTATACAGGAAAAATGTGGCGTACTCGGTTTAATGACCAGACTTTGGTCTGTATTATAAGAAAAAACCGCCATTTGTTTACGAACAGCCGAAGAGGATACCACTCTTTCTCTAAGCATTGAGGATCAGAGACTAAGTAACGTCATTTTCAGTTGTGCGGAGAATGTTTCTACGGAGATAAAACAGCCAGAGTGTGAAGCTGACGTTTCACCTCCATATAGTGTCAAGGTTTAAAAAGATTGGAAATGTACGTCCACTTCCTGATATGACTTCAAGTATAGGAACAAGTTTGGCTTCGTGTTCGTATGCGACAATTATCAAAACGATTTGCAGTAACGAAAATTAAATTTATTTGTACATATTGAACTCAATTGTGTTTCCTTCTAAAACAGACGTGGCTTGACATTAATTATCCTAATTAAAAACTTTGAAAAAATTTTGAAGCCTTTGTCAACTGCATTAAAATTTATTGCAAAATTTCAGAAATGAGAATTTTCGTTACATGAAAAATATTAGAAACGTGATAACCTACACAAAACTTGTAGCCAAAGTATGGTATCATTCACACAGAAACTCACCAAGTACAATTAATTATTATTATAACACAACTTTTCTTGGAATAGGAAGCAAGAGTAGACGAAAATATTAATCTTAAAAAAAGCCTTTTAAACAATTAGCACTGGGCATATTTTTAAGAGCAGGTATAATGTTGCCTGTAATTATTTTTCTGTAATAAAAATTCGTGATGTCCTACTTGAAGCAATGTTAGACCTGGTTTCCATTTATTGGACTGTCCCTCCTGGATGAAATCCATGGCTTCATCTCTGAACCAGTCAACGTTACTCAGAATGCAATGACATCTCGCCGGACTACCGTTGCTTGATAGCAGGAAAGCCCATAGAGCGGCACAACTACACGATTTGAATCACAATATTCTGCACTGAGTAACACACATTAGTCGAAGCACGGGTATTTGCTAACCACTGGACCATCATTTGACACCAACATTTGAGCAAACTACCTCTGCATATGCGTGAATATGCGTAGTTTTGTGTTTGCACAAACAAGTTGAGAATTGGGTTTTATCTACTATACAAGAATTTAAATATTTCTTACGTTAAAATAAGTAAATTAATTGCTCTTTGTGCTGGTAATGTACGTAACATTATGTTACAGTATGCTGCAAGAACTCGATTACGTTGCCTAGAATAGCTTAGCTTCGACTTAAGGTAAGAATTTGTCTAGACGTTTTATGACGATGGGGACGCAATGATGTTTTGAGCGACGTTACATGTTATATTACGACTACGTTGTTCATTAATTTCATGTCGGGTGTTATAAATTTAAAAATTAATAATTTTTCAATGTTAGAGAAATTGTGCCACATTTTGGGACCTAAAAAAGAGGTTAGTGTTTCTTTTCCTAGAGTAAAACGGTTGAGGCTTGAAGTTGACCACTGACATCCATCTAGTGTTAGGGTTAAGAACAAAGAATTGAATTTCTACTCACTTTATATGCCAAACTTCCCCTGTGTGACCAGAAATATTTTTACCTTCTTTACAAAGGTTCATCTTTAGAGCATATTCACCAACCCCAGTGATATTAGCACTGATTTTATTGTCCCAGTAAAATTTTCACCACTTTTACTCGACAGTCCCTCAACTACTCTGATGTTAAATTCGAACTATTGCACAAGAAGGAAGGATTTAGATTTATGAAATATTGAAGGCATTCACGAAGATGAGATGCACAGAGGCCAACACTGACTTGTTACAGAAAATTATAATTTTATTTCCTTTTCACATTTTAAATAATGCTGGTTACTTTATGCTCCAATAAGTTTAGAAATCAAAAGTTTTGCATTCTACCCACACTCACTGCATTTATGTGTTTTGTATTTATCTGAGATGGCACAACGACTTTTGTCCTAGACAAGACAAGCAATTTAAATGTGACGTAACATCGGGCGATTTCGTGCAACCATTGTTGCTGTGCAAAAGCCATAAATATTACATATTCTGAGTTTGTAACTCTAGCCTTAGTTATCCAGCATGCAATGAACCAATTGGAATATACGGACCAATAAAAGACAAGAAAATTATGGTCCTTAAAGTTTCTGACCTCCTGTGGGTTTCTGTCCAAATAGCAGAAAACGAAAAATTTGCAGTCTTTTAATTTTTTACTTTAATATATCTAATTTTAATACTATTTTCATTTCAATATTTCTGATTTTAATACTATATTTTATTTTTAAACCTGTACTGAGCAGCTTTCATTATTTTGTACAATGACCAACAAATGCAAATTAATTGTCTTTAATGGTCATTTTACAAAACAAAATAATAATCTGCATTCTTTTCTCATCGAAAATATAGCACTACGTTTTAGGCACAGCATCGGTCCCTTACTGAAAAACACGTGTAAGCGTTTTCTTAACGTTTTAACCAAGATTTTTAGAACAGCTTTCCCTATTTGACACAAATAAATAGTTTCTAGCTATAGCTAAAGTGTGATGATTTTTTTTTTCTTCTCCCTCGAAAAGTAGTTTTTCTCTTTTAACACTGGATTTTCGGCAAAGGATAAAAAGAAAACTGTTTAAAGGTTTTTCACTTTTAATGAATTTGCTCCTTCCACGACCAGACGAATGAAGAAAATCCGAAATCTCGCAGACATGGAATATCTTTGGTACCAAAATCCATGCTGTTCCGAATTTTATAGAGCTTTAATCACCCTGTTCCATTCTACGCCTGTAATAACCTCACAAGTAAATTCGTATTAGTTTTCTTTGATGCAGTTGTGTTGGCCACACACTGTAGCTGATTGTTAGATTCTCCCACAAAAATTATCCACAAAGTTTGTATTGTATTACACTGGTTCCGTCTACGTTCTTAGGGAAAACTTCATTTCGCATCCATGTTATGTCTCATTATGTTTGGAAGCTCATAGTAATCTATGAGAGTTGACAGATTCTCGGAATTTGAACAATCTTCTGCTAAGCATAAGCTGGTGAAAATTACAATTTGCTTATGTGAAGAGAGAGAGAGAGAGAGACAGTGAACCTTAGTGTAATATTTACGTTTTCTTCACACACGGTATTCCCTTTCTATGGCCTATTATTCTTGCCTATGCTCTTTGGAATTACGTTTCCATCATATTATAAAACAGAAAATCTTCTTTCCTTGAAGGTTAATATTAAATTATACGAATTTTGAAATCTTAAGATTTTTGTCGTTGTGTTCAATAGAAACTGAGACAAAAAAACATCCAGCGCTCAATCCTACAGCCTATTCCTTTTAAATACATTTTAATATATTCCTTCAAACTATGCCGAAACATACCAATTAGTTTCTTTATTTTGGTTCTTTATTCGAATTCTTTACGTATTTCTCATGTAGGCATCCCATCCATTTCATTTTCATATTTTCCTCCATATAGGTGGAAAATAATATAAATAATCATTAATTCATATACACAATTAACACTTGTGAAATATGGAAGGAAAGCTTTGCCGGAGAAATTTATTACATTCTTCTGGTATAAAAGAAGTTATTATGTGAATTTTGCAGGTCTCATGGCGGTGTTACTGCATAACAGCCTTCTCGGTTGTTACTCTCTGTCGACTTGTAGATAGATACCGGAGCTACGAAGGACGTAGTTCCTCTGTCTGTAATGCTAAGTAGTAGTTCTTGAACCTGAAGATGAAAACATTACGACCATTTGAAACGTCCTTCAACTGTCTAAAACTAACACACTGGAGCGTTCCAGAAGTCATGAATTTTCAAAACGTATTTTGGCGTGAATTTCCATAACGTCACTGGCTGCTCATTCTGTGGATATTCGCGGTTTAAAATTGTCTGACCAGGTAGCAGGACACAACCGCTTGTATCTAGCTGCATTTAAATTGTAACTTAATTGCACAAACAGATCTACTCTACATAGTCTGGACTTAATATCAGGGTCATAAATTAAGAGGTGAAAGCAAGAAATTCTATGGAAGTCGAGAAGTTCTGATAGCAGCCGTTAAGAATGCCACACTCCCCTATGATTTGATCACGTTAATTTGGAGTGTAGTACGTAAGAAATTTCGGAGGAAATTGATCCTTTCTCCAAAATGTTTGCGATCTCTATAAACTGTGCGGATTGTATCCCAGAACACAGTAAATATAAAGGTTTGTTCTTCCATAGATGGATTTGTCTCTACGCCTAAATAACAGAGAAGAAAAGAATATGGGAAAATGGCAGTAAAACTGACTCAACCTCAGCAGTGGGTGAAGGAGAGGGACCAGATGCAATGTCCAACAACTTTACGCTCCAATAAGCGTTTTTTAAGTATGATGAGAGCCATATCTTATGTGTGCTTAGTGGTACAGGAAGAAATTCTCTCCTGTGCTAGAAATCAATCGCTGTTCCCGCAGAACAAGTATATTCTGTGGTTGTGTGGCTGAAAATTGAAGGATTATGGTAGCTTTTCTCTCTTAACTTACTAGCCGTGAGGGCTGCGTAAACTTTCGGATTTAAACTCGTTCCGAAATAGTTGAGAAGTCACGTGATTTTACTATGAATTTCATGCAATTAAATGTAAGTAAAACAAATATTCTTAAAAATCATATGTCCCTTATACAATTTCTTGAATTCCAATATTATTTTTTTTTTCCGAAAGTGGATCTTCTCTGTCCAGATAAACTGCTTCTTCTTCGGTGTCCAATTTCATGATAAAGCCGTCTATGACATGTTCCATCATTTGGTCCCTCTTCAGAATAACTTTTCTACTTTTCCGCATTACGTTCAAGTCTTCAACGGTAATTTGATTCGCGCTTTCCAGTAACATTTACCTTCATTTTTAAACGCCTTTGTCACCGGGAAATAATTTACGATTTAAATTTGAGCTCTTAGTCCAGTACAATTCCACTGATTTATAATCTCGAACGTAAGGGACGAGGGTCATTCGTGTTGATTGAATTGTCTATCAATTTCTAGGCGTGTTCGCAAAATAAGCAAAAGAGACCATTAGCTTCTTCATGTCTGTCTGTCTGTCCGTTACTCCTTTTGTCTGTCCTTCCGCATGGAAAAAATGAGTTCCCACTTGAGTTTTTCATGAAAATTTATATTTGAATATCCTTCGAAATTCTGCCAAGAAAATTCAAGTTTCCTTAAATTCCGGCAAGAATAACGCATATTTTACATGAATACCTATCCACAATTATGATAGTTTCTCGCTGAATTCTTTTTATGATGAGCAGTGTTTCAGACACACTTTGTAGAGACTTAAAAACTGCTTTGTACCGAAAATCAGAACACATTTTATGTTCAATTAATTTTTTTTTCCGACAGCCGTGCCATTCATAAGATAACGTGGAAAAATATAGTACAGCAGGAGAGACCACAGATGCAAATATAACAAGGCACAAGCGCTGTGCGTTCTGGTTAGTTAAGACTACAGACAGACATTTGGAATTTGTGACAGATGTTGTTTGTTCACGGCAAAATTGGTTTCGCAAACGCTCCTTATTTTTATGTTTGTACGTGCATTGCCTGTCTTTTACCCTCGCAGATTATGGCCCGAATAGCGTAGTCAGCGTACCGACTAGGTTGCAGGAAACGTCGCAGGTACGCATAGTCCAATTCCAAACACAGACAAGATACTTTTCTCCAGAAAGTTCAGGACGCAAGCGGTTTGCCCGGCGGTAAGTTGGCCGGGACTGGAAAATGAACACTTACTTCGATTTAGTGTAGATGTTAAGATTAAGTGGATCTGTACCTCCACTACCCCAATCACTAAATAAATAAGCTATTATGATGAGCGGTGTTTCAGTTACGGTGGCCTTTATTTCGCCACAGCTTCTGTAACCGAAGACGCGTAGCTCTGTTTTAATTACACATTCTATACGTAAAATACGCCTTAGTTTAATACACATTCCATAAATACCGAATCATTTCATACTCATGGATAAGTTCGTCAAGCAGCATTTTTTTACACTATCTCCCATGTGATGGTAATGAAGAAAGCTATTCGTACAGCACGGAGAAATATGCCAAGTGAAAGTGGCTGCCGAAAATGATGCGTTGTTGGGGAATAGCCAAGAAGTAAGACGTGCCTGACCTTGAGTCTGTAATGGAACCTCCAACTTCCTGGATTAAAATGTACATTACCACTAACAGTTCGTTCATGAAGAACTTTCAAGAACTGTCTCGAAGTTGAAGTTTATATTCAGTGAAGTTTTGATTTCTTTATGTCTTTCGCGGGCTGTAATGTACAAAGCTGGATGAGTGGAAGAAGTATATGTAGAAAATATCTACAAACCGATATCTCATCGGTTCTGAGTTAAACTTTTAGTGACATAAATATTAGTTACGTTGATATTTTTAGAAAGTTATTATTTTATTTGTTAATTTCAAAAAGTATAATTAAATTACTTATTTTTAGTAATAATACTTCCCTACGTTTGTATCGAAGTCCATATATTTATTATGTATTTTAGTGACGTAGATTTCAAACTTTCGCCCTATTCTGAATGTAGTACGCTTTCTTCTGGGTAATTCCCCGGCGTCTGAATTTTATGTGTCAACTTATCGGAACTCTGTCTGTTCCATCTTCATAAGCGGTTATGTATGATGATTCTTCATAACTACCCGTCTGTGAAGATGGAACAGACAGAGTGTTCCGATAATTTGGCATATAAAATTCAGACGTCGAGGAATTACCCAGAATAAAGCATAGAGTAAGTTAAAGTCGTTATTTTCACACACACACACACACACACACACACACACAGACGTAATTTGTGCTTTTGTAGGCCTTCATTGTTCCACTGGGGGAAAAAACTGACAGCTTTGTCCTATCAGTGAAGTTACAAGAATGTGATGGTTTTGGATTTACCATCCCAGTGGACACGAAATACCGTCCTAATGAGGTGCTGGCTGAGGGGCCGGGTGCAGGCAGCAGCCGGGCCGCCTACCAGACAGTCAGAGTTATAACGCAATTCGTTGCTACTGCGTGCAAACATAACAGGATTTGAGGCAGGCAAACAAGTAATTAATTTAATCTACCATGGAAATTCGAACATAAGCTTCGAAGGTATGCGTAATCATTGTGGGATATTCTACAATTGATCTGGGTATCGGCATACTCACGTCATATTCCAGTTGATTATATTTAAATCCACCAACGGAAAGCATCATTAATAATAATAATAATAATAATAATAATATCAAGATGCCAAACAAATACGACAGTGACTTTGGAATATGTCCTACGGTTTAGTATATAGAATTTTCCTCCTTAATAAGAAAATAATTTGAGTTGTCACACGTTGAATCATTTTGATTCTGTCTTTCTTTATTAGTTCCCTCGATTCCATCTCATTTTCTTTGAATGGTATATTGTTAACTTAATTATTTTTATATTTCTCTATTCCTTTCCTTTTTGATTTCCTTCATTAATCCTTGCCATATTAGATAATTCATTGTCCCCAAGCTCGATATTTTCAGAGGTGCTATCAGCATTATTAAAATTAAATTCAATCCATTCTGAATTATGTACTCATTACGTAATTAATATTTCCTCACACACTACAAACACCCACACTCTTCTTAAATTCAAAATATTAAGTTTTCTCCTATTATTACTGCAACACCTTATGACCGCTAATGGACCAAATCCAGGAATTTTGGCTGAGGTAAAACGTCGGCTTATTTATCAACAGGTGCGTTGAGGCAGCTGCCTATACATTTTACGTGCAGCCTGTCGGTACGATATTCTTCACAGACAAGACTGACAATTAAGGACAATTAAAAAAATTACATTGACGTATGCCTGAGAATAAAAAGATACTTTTGTACAAGTAACAGCCACATGGTGTAGCAGATTAGCAATTTAGCAGAAAGTTCATACTACTGGAAATACCTTACTTAATAGACATAGGTTTCTTACCTTTCAATCTACTCTTCCTTTGCTAATATTTTTAATTCTTAGAATTCTATTTTGGTGATATTATAATTGAAGGCATTTTACTTAAGGAGCAGATGTCGGAATGCAAATAAAAGATCACACTGCGTGCCATGTTATTTAACCCTTTGACGCCTAACGACCGCTATAATGGTCGCACCGCACCGCTAACCTCTAAACATTGCAGTTTATATATTTATTCAACAAATATAGGTACGGAATATTTTAAACGTGGTATACACTCTCCGTTTTTTCCTCTTCAAAATGCAGTTTGTTTCATAAATCTAACGTATTTGGTTCCTGTACAATTCACATTTTATATACAGGGTGTGCTAAAATAAAAAAAAATAACTCCGGCGCCAAAATGTTAATGACTATCATCTTTCGAAATGAAAACAAGCCTATCTGCTTTTCAGCGTCGCCGAAAATCTATTCTTTGTATCTTAGGGCGCAACTGGTTTACACGTTTTATTTTTTTCCACTTCTTTGTTTTAATTGTTTCAAAAAAAAAACAGTCTGTTTCACTTAAAGTTGGTCTTTAACACAATGCAAATTTTCGAGATCACAAAACAAGGAAATGTACGCAACGTTGTTGTTAAGAAGTACATCGCAACCCTGTATATGTTTCTCCGAAGTTTCTCTATAAAAAGAGAAGAATTACGCAAGAGTCCAGAAAGAAATCTCTCCACAATTTTATACCTTCATGGTAGGCCAAAAATAAAATTAAAGTATCTACATGTACATAGTTAGTGTATAAATGCAAAAGAGATCGTGAGTACGGTCCCTATGCTTTTATTAGGCAATAAGATTAACCTATTAACGTCATGGAAAGGGGAATTTGTCCACGACATTTTGGAAAAGGGAAAAAAGAAGTTTCTCCCATTTCCAATTCAGATATTCCCCTACAAGTTGCACAATGCATTTGGTTATTTACGTTATATAAATGCGCTTACGTAAAGTTTTAAAACTCTTTTGAAATCTTCACACCTTCCATGAAGAGCCAATAGCGAATACACTGTACAGTAGAGTTATACGAGATTTGTATTCTATGATATTCTACTGGAAATGTTTGGTTTAGGAATTAATTTCAAAACAAATTATTTGAATAACCGTCATATCGATCTTATATTTATTCGTCACCCATTATAAATCCTGCAATATGTAATAGCCATATTTACATAGGTATTTTTGTACAAATACATGTATATATATGTATATGTACTTTTATTACAAATTGAAGTATTTGGAACAAATAATTTGACTGCCGAAATCGCAAGCGAAAGTGAATATTCCAAGATATTTATTTTTGGTTTATATGATATTATAAAGTTTAATAGAGTTTATGTTACTCTCTTTAAATTAAGTTCTGTTTTGTTGATTATTACAGTAACAATTCAGGTTTGCATAGAAATGACTCATCTCAATTAAAACTGAAAAACAAGGCTACAATCACCATACCATAACAACTCATTGGCAACACACAGATAGATTGGATTTACAACGCAACGCCAGACCTGGAGGGTCCCGAATTATTACAAGCAGTATTCCAATTAAACCTCTAAACTATGGTGACAAATGCCTGCAGCGCCCACTCTAACGTTAAAATATTGTGAATTGTGGGATTTGATGTTCTTGCATCGCGATTTGTATTCCAGAATTTTGTGATATACATTACCGTTTCCTCAACAAGTGTCGCAAAATAAATTCTTTACATAATATTAATAATTCAATTTCAATCCGTTTCTATTATTGTAATTCACAACAACATACGAGTCTATGAAATAAGCGGTCATCTTCAGAGTGTTTATATGAGTTAAGTCAAATGTAGTATTTTCTACATTGTGAAAGTTTACAGATAATATTACTGCAGTTATTAATCCACTTTTATTTATTAATTAAATTTATAGCTTATATGTGAAGTCATGTGCATTGTAACACAGAGATAAATTGTTCTTTAACGTTAAGTGATGTTAGTAAGAGCTGATTACATTCACTTGAAATAGACCAAAAGGAGTAATTTCTTTTTAACTTCATAAAACCATCAATCGGAACGCTCTTAATGATATGTGTGAATTACAGTTTGTATCTTATTTGTGAGAAGGTTTCGCGTCCATTTTGTCTTCTCTCTTTTTCCATAGGAACCAAATGAATGCTTTGTTTACTTAAAACAGCATAGAAAAATGGAACAAAAAATTACATTTTAAAGATTGCTTCAACTGTGAACAGATTTTGACTATTTCCGTAAAGAGGATAGACTTAAGAGTAACGTGACAATACATTTATTTCATTCAGTGGCCTTTCTGGTGTTTATTTTGGGCTATATTCTTCCTTTTAAGCAGTTAATTTGCTTTAGAATGACAAAATTAAATAAAAGTAATTTAATCGTGTTTGAAAAAATCAGAATTATTTCACCAAAAACAATTACGTATAAGTAATTATTATATTTATTCTATCACATATTATTCCAGAAATTTTTAATTTCGCAGAATGGATATTCGCTGGTATCGTGATAACAAAGTCTGTCTCAAAGATGTAAAGTCTGACAGTGAAAAAATTATTTCATAATTACTTTTTCGCATCTAATTTTCCATAGACATTCCTGTAATTTACATCAATGTGTGAACTTGTGAAGATAACTGCCAAACTGAAATATGCAAGTGTAATTGTGGCTGAATTATCAGTAGAAAACCGGCATGTGAATATATAAATTAAAATTTACGTCTGCTTATTCCTTCAAAATCCCACACCTTGATACTAATATCTTCGTAATTTGTGTTATGCGTGATAATGAGGTCGATATGTCTAACACTTAAACTAAACACAATTAAATGTTATCTATTATAGAACACTACCTGTTTCGACCTATCTCAGTTCACCGTCAGGTTGACAATAATTCTTAAGTCTTTAAAACATACAGAAGAAGAAATATAAATTATATAATTCCATTAAACTCAATTACAACTATTAAAATTAATAAAAAATATTATTTTCATAAACGGGAACAATATTTGTGGATAGACCTTCTACAAAAAGTTACACATATTTTTTAAAGATTTTATCTACTTTTTAATTTCAATTTTTTTAGAAGCATCTCCACTCTGTGTATCTCGATGTGGACACGTTAAAATTTTAAATACGTAGGTGAACTTCCTACTACAATTTCTGGTCCACGTTTCCAACAATCATTTGCCTATAACTAGATAATATTTATGTTCCATTGTTTGGACACAAATTACTTTTTCTTCTCATTTATAAGACAAAATTTTCCGATCTTACAAATGGTCATATAATTTTTCATTTATTCTTTGTCTAACATGAACCGCTATTAAAAATGTTTTAATTCACATTTACTCTTAAATAAAATAGGAATTATATTGTGCCAGTACAGAGAATATCAAGCGTTTAGTGTTCCACTTCTCACTGCACAAATCCAGTTTCAGTCTCGCGGTGACACATGTAACATTAGCAGACTAAGCAGCACTGAAGCAGGATTTTCTCCGAATACTTCGTGTATCCCCTGCCAGTTGTACTGCAATAATATTCTGCTTATGCAACTGTACTTAATATCACAGGCCCGTGTAATCGACCTTAGAGCCAAGGGCTTCAGACCTACACTACTGACATTATAATTACATGGGCAGTAGACCCAATGAGATCTGCCTAAATATTTCACAGTTTAGGTAGGACAAGGAACACTACCAGGTTTTCAAAACCCTTTCAGCTCTTTGCCAAAAGAAACGTGGGGAGTGGTAAAGAGGAAGGAACACTTATTTCCCGAATATCTCTATTCACAAATTTTAAGGACAACAGAATTAAATTAACGTTTTTCGTGACGTTCCTTGTAAAGCGCTTCTACCGTTTTTATGTTAAAACGGAAATATGTGATAATCTTATCTTCCGATAGGCCTAAATATGAATTCAGCTCTGTTGAGTGACGTTAATTTGGTATTAGCGAAAGCAGAATGTTTGCTGGTGTACACGTAACATATGGTATGCTGTGATGAAAATTAAATGAAACAGAACAGTAGCCGTTGTTTGAGGAGAGCGATAAGGACTTCTATGGGCGTCATTGTGTCCAGGCAACTCCAAACAAAATCGTAAAAACGGCGAAAATAATACTTACGTAACCTTGTTAAGTTTTGTGTCTCACTGGGCATCTGCAGTAACGAATCATACTATAGTTTGGTCCCTTTTGGTTTTTGTGCCCTCAAATGTACAATATTTCATTAACATGTAAACTTCTTCCTATTTGTGAAGGTTTCCAACACTGTATCGTCAGAATCGTTTTAAAGTTTGAGACTCAGTGAGATCATGCTTTAAAGCAGGTGTCATCACCTTTACGCAGGCAGACACGCGTTAAATAATATGTCTTATTTTCGGATCAGTAAGACTAAATTTGGCCTTGATTTTCGTTCCCTCTCCCTCCCTGGACGCCACCAAACGAATTACCACAACAGTTCTTGCATTCTGCCTTCAGGATGTCTCTCAGAATATCGTGGGGGCAGAGCTGAGAACATTTATGAAAATAGCGCAATTTTGTGTGCTGCTCACCGCCAGTCAGGTATTGTGGAGTTGTAGGCCACAGCAGTTATTTCTCCGGAAAAACTCAGATGGTAATGTCAGTTACATAATTGTATTTGTATGAAGCATCTGAGTTTGGAAGAGTACAGAATAGGAAAGAGAAAACTCGAAAAAACAATTTGAAAGATGATAAGCAGGAAAGAATAATGTAAAATTGTTTTAGTACTTTGTGGCATTTTCCAGCTAACGGACCCAATTATCCGGAACCTTGTCTAAACGAATACCTAACAGTAAAGTTCACGTGTTGTGAATCTCGATATAATCGTGTAGAGAAAAACCAACTTGATACAAAAATTATTCTTAGTATATTTCGTTCACCTCTACAAGTTTCGGGCGTATCTAGGCCCATCATCAGGAGGTACAACCGTATGTATACAACAATTGGTACTTATTGTTCTTTTTTTATGACTGCCTCTTGTTCCGGAAGGATCCATCCAGAACAAGAGGCAGTCATACAAAAAGAAAAATAAGTACCAATTGTTGTATAAATATGGTTGTACCCCCTGATGATGGGTCTAGATACGCCCGAAACATGTAGAGGTTGACGAAATATACTAAGAATAAGTTTTGAATCAAGTTGGTTTTTCTTTACACGAACTAACAGTAATTATTTTCTCTATTAGCCGCCAAATACATCTTAATATATATCATGCAATTGGCCTCATTTTTATATACATGCGTAAGAAAATATGATATAATGACGCTTAAATTTATCGTTTTAGAATATCTTTAAAACCTTAATTCAAGGTTAGGCAGAGGCAAATTTCATACTTACTTATATGTGGACATGTTATTTACAAAACCTACGAACTTGTAATATTTTTTTAACTGTTTTAAGGGACGTGTAACGAATGTAATAATAAAGATACAGAATTATGTACCATTTTAAAATATTTCAATCATAATTCTGTAATACTAAAGAATTTAAACAGCCTACATAATTATTTTAAACATTCATATAGCCTATGCTATGTATTCAAAGTATGCATGGTATAATTACACAGTATAATTCCTCAGTACACACTCATTTTAACTATAGCAATTCATACTATTTCTCCGTATTAAACTGCAGAAGAAACGAATTTATATTCCTTTTCGCACCATAGAACCGAATTTGACGTGTGTTGTTATATACTTCGGACCACTTCCACTACATTGCTCCACCAAGCAGCTTCGCGCCTAATCCGTAATACCCAACTTTTCCTTCGATTTTCTTTCCTCTCTTCTTTACAGACCTCAGGAACACATGAAAATTTTTCTTCGAACACCAAAAGAAAATAATAATAATAATAATAATAATAATAACAATAATCTAGCTGATATGGATTTAAGCCACTTGTTGACCGATTCTGGAATTCTCACCTGGTTTCTTCTGCCGCTTGGTCTGTAGTTTTTTATTATCCTCGGCAATTCTTATTATGAAGCATTCTGCTTATATATTGCAACCATTTTTCTGTATTCCTGTGTTTTGTCCAAAACTGGATTTATATTTATTTCCTTTGAAATCTCTGTCTTTGTTTTATAAAGGAAATTTTTTGGACCTTTATTTGTTTCCAGTCCTATTTGACCGCCAGCAGAACTTTAGAATACTAGACACATAAGAAGAAGAAATAGGAAAATTAAAAGAGTGCGTTTTTTGAGTAGCTGAATTTCACGATGTTAGATGCAAATGGATGAATATAAAACTGCAAAGATCAAACAACTGTTAGTTTTACAATACCTGTCTCCATCATTTCCACAGATAACCCAATGATACAAAGAATATTGAACCTACAATTCTTAAATGAGTATGTGACATCACACTCTTATAGAACACGCAAACTCTTCAGAATTAGCTTCATAGAATAAAAGATGCTAATGTCTAGAGATATGTATTTGTCAGGAAAGATCGAAGCTGTAGTACTGACTGAGTTATAAGTACTTCTTTATTGATTAATAAAAACAGACCTTTACCTAAAATCATTGTCATTTGCAGTGTTGGCGAGTAATAGAAAGAAAGATTCTATGCACGAAGACAGAATTAGAGCATATCCTAACTCTCGTGTCACTATAACAGCACAATTTTATAGATCTCGATGCTATAGAAAAAAGTTCAGGTTACACTGATGTATAAAATAGCGTTCACTTAGTAGCTGCCAATGGCCTTCCAGATTTATGGACCTAAATTTATTGACTTGTTGAACGCGTATGAGTTCGTGGTTACATGGTTTGTATTGTAGCGTTTGTATAACATGTATGGCGCACTTGTTACGGGAAAGTAGCTACATTTTGCCACAAAATAAGCCATACAAACCACATTTAATTTGGATTCACCCTCAATGAATGATCATTGTTCAGGTAAACAAAATATTCGCTTTTAAATAACAATTTTTCAAAATAAATAGTGTATGGAATTTCCAGTAACAATTACTTACCAATAAAAATCCGTTATTTCAAAAACAAAATAAGTTAAATGATGAAATGATGTTTAAAATTTCAGAAACCTTCTTACAATTTCTTTAAACCTCCTTGTTTGTTTTCAAATATTTCACCAATTTTAATCAATTTTACCTCTTTCTTTCTTTCTTTAATTCCATTCATATTGGCTTTCATTTCTTTTCTCATTTAATTTATTTTAAATTTCTTCACATACATATAAAATAAGTCCTTATATTCGTTTAGATTTCATTGCATCGTATTTTCTGTCATTTAAACTTCCAGCCTGAATATTTGCATTTTATTAAAGGTATAATTACACTGATTTTTCATTTTCCACTCATCGAACTAAAAACAGTTAGATAATGGCCAGTTACCCTTTAGTCCAGATTCTGATTTATACAGGTCTCACTTTAGCTTATTATATCATGGTTGAAACTACATGTAAAACCTGATTCAAAATTAAAACCTCTGCTTTTAACTCGCATAGTGTATAAAATTATTGTTATTATTATTATTGGTTTATGAAAAAATCCATTAAATGGCATTTCAGCAAAGCGTCCTTTTTTTAGCACATCAGAATCAACGTTTACTACTGTAATTTGTTTATATGAAAATTATGTAAGTTTCCGCAGCACAGAACATAGGTTTTGCTGATAGAGCACACTCACAGAAATATGTAAAAAAAATACTTGTCATCAAATACAAAACTTTTCTTCTCGACTTTTTCTACAATATGTTTAGTGACTTTCCCACCAGATCAAAGATATTTCTTCAATGAGTCTACGGATACAAAAGACAAGCTCGTAGACTCCCTGAGGATGACCCTATGTTGCCGAAACATTTAGAAGTTGGTACATATCACGAATTGTGTCTTATGATTTATCTTTCTTTGTATTTTATTTAGTGCATTTGTCAGTTAATATACTGAATACAAGAAAGAACACGGCGTGAATAACATAAAATATCATTGCAGGTTTCTTAATATTTCCTGTATAGGGAATATAAGTCATTTTATATATTTTAAAGTTTTCGCTCTGAAGGAGAGGTCTCGATTTCAGTATAATTTTTCATTTACTTTACTGTGATTCTACCTGATCATGGCTGCCACAAACAGCCGCAACCTGTTGTAAGAGATAGATGAATGCATGGTGTTTGCAATGTTGTGTTTATTCTGATACTGAAGCAAATATCAAGAGATTTTTTCTTCTTCTGTACTTCCCAACCACTTCTGCGGCGCGACCAACCTCGTACCCAATAAGTAAACAAACTAAAAAGTAGAGTTCACCCAAGAACAGGCCACTAGGCCCAATGAGGGAGTGAAGCTATAGCACTATTTTTTCTTTAACCTAGATGGGGCGGGTGGACAAAATCACGTTCCGGCCGTTTTATCCCCCGGAACAGACCAGGTACTCTTTTTACAGGAGCTTAGCCAATGGGAAATTGTGTATTTTCCAGGGGTGAAAGGGCCGAAGCCTGAATTTAACCACTCACCATCATCTAATTTTGAAGTTGAGAATATGTGGAGCCATACTTCTATGTTTTCTATACGCCTTCATGGGGTGGAGTTGGAAAACGTTTTACTCTTTTTACGTTCATCATTTAGCGGCGTACATTGTTTCTATAGCCATGTACAGACAGGATAACAGGACGATATTAACAGGTGTTTCGCAAATTTGTGAAAATGAGGGATACAGTTACCTAAATAAAACCTATTTAGGTCACAAGCTATTGTCTTACTTAAACAATATATAAGGCGCTCCGCTTTGGGAAGAGAAATAGTAACTTACCTGCTCAGAACAAACCCTTATGCGATCTCTGAAATTTTTGTTGTTGTGGCAATCATACGTCATAAAGTTCCGTACAGTAAATACGAATCTTGCTGCGCGTTTTTTTTTAAATGGCTGTACATCAGGTTTTAGGCGAGGGATGGGAAACCACTGCCAGTGACCAGGCTGCGGTCCACGAAGCTTTAGATACGTCAGAGAAGATATTTGTTTGTTTGTTTGCTTGCTTTGGCAAGACAGCCCCCCGTGGGCCAGGGCATCCTCATCCACGAGGTTTCTAGATCACACATAACGACGCATCTCAGTCGGTAGGACTCCTCTGGACGAGTGATAAGCTCGTCGCTGGGACCTCTACCTGAGAACACGCACAACACTCACAACAGACAACGTCCATGCCCCCGGTGGGATTCGAACCCACAATCTCAGCAGGCGAGCGACCGCAGACTTACGCCTTAGACCACGCGGCCACTGAGACCGAAAGAGGAGATATTTAGATATCATGAATTATATGGGCCTTTGCTCTAGACACTTACATGGAAGAACTGCAGTAAATTTTGTTAAGAATCGGTGAATAAGTACCTCGAAAAAGGCACGTTATATAAATTCACGTTACACGAACTTAAGATTTGCGAGATTAAAGGCGTTATGTAAAGGTGACTGTGGTGATTTAAGATAAATACGTGTTTTAATCACAAATAAAATGGGGCTATATTTATTTATTTATTTATTTATTTATTTATTTATTTATTTATTTATTTATTTATTTATTTATTTATTTATTTATTTATTTATTTATTTATTTATTTATTTATTTA
>Ga0123355_10005905_pt1 | contig 18033 bp, 20 predicted proteins | sample TergutEmb28metaG_3_FD_89872 | JGI IMG/M metagenome (GOLD analysis project Ga0123355, IMG submission 89872) | Embiratermes neotenicus P1 segment gut microbial communities from Petit-Saut dam, French Guiana - Emb289 P1 | ecosystem: Host-associated > Arthropoda: Insects > Digestive system > Gut ... | reverse complement strand
TCCCAGCGCATACGCCATGGACAACAGCGGCGGCCTCTCGAAGAACTCGTCGTAATTGGTGCGGCCGTCGCTGATGACCTTCGCGTCTTGCAGGAAGACGGTCTCGTCCCAGAAATGCGAGTAAGTGAGGGGCAAGACTCTCAGCAGGAGCGCCAGGACCAGAATTACCCCGAGGAGGGCGCGGTAGTCGAGCCGCAGTAGCGCGTCTTTCGCCTGTCGAGCAGCACGGGCGGGCTGCCATTCCGCGCGCGCCGGGACAGCCTCCGTCAGCGGCGGATCCGACACGGCACTGAAGGAATCCTCGTGCCTACCGATCGGGGCCGAGACCCGCGGGGGCGAGTCCACGGGGGCCGCAGAGCGAGATCTGTTGTGCCAGGCGGCACGCATGTCCGTAACCGTGGGTGACCAGCCGATGAAGGCGAAGATCCCAACCCCGAGGAAGGCGACGTTGAAAGCGGCGAATGCGCCGTGCGTCCACCGCTGCGTGACGAGGTCGAACACTAGGCCGAGCGACCACCAGATGAGCATGGCGTACTCGGCGAGCAGGTAACCCGCCGGAGCCGCGGTGCGGTTCTGCACCTTAGGCGTGCGTCCGAACGGAGTCTTCCTGCGCGTGAGGGCCTGTTCGATCGATTTGTATACTCCGCCCAAATTGATCGGAATCAGAAGCAGGTTGAGCGCGTAGACCGAAGCTAAGTCGCGTAAGCGATAGCCAATGCGCACCAGGTCACGGCCGTAGAGCAGGAAGTAGGGCAATGCCGTCAGCGGCAGCCACAAACTCTCCGCGCGGTCGTCGAATGGGAAGGCCAAGATCAGGAGTAAGCCGATATTTACCACCGCGATCGAGCCGAGGTAGTGACAGCGAAAGTAAGCTTCGACGACCCGAGACCAACGCGGCGCGCGCAGCAGGTGGCGCATGAATTTCGGTAGGATGATCAGCCCGCCGTTGGCCCACCGGCGCCGCTGTATCAGCAACGCTCCGAAATCCGGCGGCGTGGCGCTGTAAGCCAGCCGCTCCGGATAGTTCTGCAGCGACCAGCCGCGCGCGATGAGATCAATCGAAGACTCCGTGTCCTCGATGACGGTGCGATCCTGTATGAAACGCACAATGTGATGGCCGCGCTCGGTGCCGCACGTCTTGATGTCGTGCAGGGCCGCGACGCGCAACAGGGCGTTGGCCCCCACCCAGAATGTCGCACCAAACGCGGTGAAGCCCTGGTGGATGAGGTATTGCACGTCCGTGGTCGCCCCCGCCACATACTCGAGGGAACCGCGGGCGGCTGGGATCGACGTGTAGGGGGTCTGCACCACGGCGAGACGCTCGTTGCCAGGCAGGCGCATCTCGTGCATCAGCCGCAGCGCATACTCCGGTAAAAGGATGCTGTCGGCATCCAGCGTGATGACAAAATCTGCCGCGGCGACGTTGAAGGAGGCAGCGCCTGCGCCGGCTGCCACCAGCCAGCGTTTGGCTCCGCGCTCGATCTCATTGAAGCGCCCACCCAGCAAGCTGAGGTAGCTGTTGAGGTTCATCGCCTTGTTCGGCTCGTGCGAGAGATTTTCGTAGCGCTTGCGTTCGAATGCCGAAAAGGTCACCGAGAACAATGACGCGAGCCGACGATATTCACGCGCCAAGCGCGGCAGGGTGGCCTCGCACGTTACCTCTAGGTGCGTCGACCGCAGCAGGTGCGACTTCGCGAGAGGAGCGAGCACGTGCGAGAGCAACAAGCGCTCGCCGGCCGTGTTGCCCGCGACGCTTGCTCGCCATTGATCGACGTGCCGCGAAGCCTGCCGGCAGAGCCATGCCAACTCCCTGAGTTCCCGCCGGGCATTGAGCGGCGTGCCTGAGCGACAGCGCAAGGAAAAGGCCTCATCCGCTTCAACGAACGGCCTAGCAGCGGCATCGAAAAGGGCCTGCAACTGACACGGCAATTCGCGCAGTGCAGTAAGGGCGGCCCTCTCCGAGGGGGCTTGTGGCTGAATGGGATCGTCGATCAGGAGTGCAATCCGGCGGTTGGGATACTCCTGCAGCGCTGCCGACAGCAAGGCGCAACGCACGACCACCAACTCCTCCTTGTACGACGGCACCAGGATCGCGAGCGGAGAAGACTCCCGATCGTACATTCGCTCGAGCTCAGTCCTCGCTGTGGGCCGATGTAGCGCGCAGCGGCGAAGATGACCTAGGCGCGTCAGCTGATAGACAAAGTTGCCCCAGATGAGTAGCGCCACGATCACCATGAATGTCAGCTGGCCGATGCTCGGCGACAATTGGTGCCTCGCCAGCTCACCGACGAATGAGCCGCCGAGCTGCCGGAATGCCAACAGCGTGGCAGCGATAGTGAAGGCGAGGGCAACGTAGGTCGCGCGCATCTCCCGTCGCAGGAGCTCAACGCGGGACGCTTCAGTGTCGCGTTCTGAGGCAACGGCGATTGCAGGTCGGTCGACGGTTCTTGTCATAGGGGGCGCGCTCATTGACTTGCCAAAACGCGCAAGGCTAGCGGCCGCCCGCGGCGCGCTCCAGATGTCGCAGGTATGAGACGGCGGGGGAACGCGACCGCGCGCCGCCGTTGATGGGCGAGGCGACTAGCGCGAGGCGCTAAGCCCGCCATGCTCGCCATTACATTGCAGCGGGCTGAAAGAAACGGCGCTCTCGTGAGACTGCGATGTGTCGTGGCATTGAGACGCGACGTCTGCAACTCACGGGTGCGCGCAATTAGGCTGAAAGCAAGCCGTTTTTTGCGTCCGCTGCAGGTAGTGTGTGAGTCACAAGTTCGTTGAACGATTTGCACTTTGGGCGATCGAGTGGCAGGTTCCGCCTCCAGGGAGCCGCCGAAATGATCCTGGTCGATGGGATTCAGAACGTACAGCGTGCGGTGCTGGTCCGCGGCAACGGTTTCTCGCCGTGCATCAGCCCCCATCGATAACTGGGGTCCGCGCCGATATCGGTCGGGAAACCGGCGCATTAACTCCTATCCCGATGAGCGCTCGGCCACGGCGATTGCGGCGTTGCTGAGCCCGCACACCTGCACGAGCGCGGCCATCAATCGGGTTATCGCGGAGTGGGCAGCTCACAGGCCCGATGCCAGCGGTATCTCCCGCGCAGCAATGAACCACAAGGACAATGACCTCTTATGAATGCTAGGGAGCAGGTGTGGCGCGTGGGCCGACTCCGCGAGTACGACCGCGAGGCCCTCTTAGAGGAGCTGCCGCCGCGCTCTGAATGGCACCATGGCGCTGAAGACGATGCAGACACTTCGACGATCACAGCGCGTCCGTGGCGGCCGGTCAGTCAGCGGAGCCGCCCGTGCTGCATCGTCTTCAGCGCGATGACGCCTTCAAGGTCTTCGCGTGCCTAAGTGGGGAGAATCGGGCGGACCACCCGCCAGACCTCCCCACCGGTGACTCGACAGTCAGGACCGCCGACGCCTCGCTAACGCGAGACCCCCAAGGCCCAGGCCGAAGAGAGAAAGGCTCATCGGCTCGGGCACCGCCGTCGGCGCGCTCTGCGTGAAAGTGTTGGTAACCGACCCCAGGGCCGAGCTGCTGCCGGTCTGACCTGCATGGACGCTTACCATGACGCTGGTGTCAGCCGGAGAGAGCGGCAACATGTTGGTATGCGGATTAGCGGCGTCGGCAATTGTGTGCATCCCGGAGTTGTTACCCGTGATAGTCCCGCCACTGGTAGTGCCTCCCACAACATTGAGAGTGTGCTCAACGATGGTCGTGCCCGCCGCAACGCCTGCAGGGTCTATCGTGACGGTAAAGTCAAACGTGTTGAGGCCATTTGGGAAACCCGGGCCCTTCTCAAAGGCTACCGAGGTATCTGTCCCACCGGTAAAGACCACGTCGTTCCTAACAATCATCTCCAGGTTATTAGTAGGGAAACTAAAATCGCTGAAAGTCTTGTCGCCAATCGTGCAGCTAAACGAAGGGCTGGTGATCAGTGTGCTTATCACTGTCGGAACGGTAGGGCAGGCCGTCTGCGCATTCGCCTGACCGCCTGCCATCGCGAGCGCGGTCACAACACCCAGAGCAATAAGTGGTTTGTTCGTCATGATGCGTCCCTCCAAAAGCGCCGCTGACGAAGCGACGCGACAACTGACTGACTGCAAAACACGGTTGCCCAGTGCAACGGGCAAGTGTCGAATTGTAGAACCGCCGCGGACGTTTTTTGTAGTGGTGCGTTCTGACAAGCTCGCGCTCAGCAGAAACTTGGCGGCTCCACCCTTGTTGGTATTTCAACAACCTGCGCGGGAACGGTGAGCGGCGTCGCGGTGCTCGTCACCGTACCGCGCAAACAGCCGCTGCATGACCGCGCCAAGTCACAACGTGTACTTGAACGGAGCAGTTCCGTAGTAGCGCGCTCGCGGGAAAGGCCCTTCCGACCGCTGGCTGTCGGTGGGCGGTCCGCACGGGTGCAATCAAGTCGCGCCGTGCAACGGGAAGCGCGGAGGAAGGACGCGCCGGTCGCGAGCGTCAGCCAGCGGCCCATGCATCCACGCTGAGATGCAAGGCGCGCTGCTGTGGCGGCAACAGGAAAAAGCTAACGGCGGTACGCATGGCGGCAGACCCACAAAACTCGGTGCCACGCGACAACCGAGTTCTGCGGCGCCCAAGACTCTCGAAGAACTCGGCGTGCCGATGACCCCAAAGCGGTGCAGCACGTTAACAGGTGTTGACGCAAGCACCTGGCGGCGGCTGCGTACGAATGGGACGACCAACGGATTGTTGATTCGACGCTCGGGTCTAACGGCACGACGCTCGTGCGATCGGTGCCCGCGGTGAGCGACGCACTCATCGACTGGCACGGCCGCGCGCTCGCCCAAGCGCTCAAGCGCGTGCAGCTTGTGCAAGTTTGTGCATGTCTTCTCATTCTGCGTGCGGCCTAGGCACGCGCCTAACCATCACAGACGGATGACCGCCACGGCGACCGTACGTGCGCTCGATTCGCGAGCCCGCGGCAAGGCGCGGCGACTGACGGGTCTAGCGTTTTCCCTTCGCGTCAGGTGGTTCCTGCGGCTTCGGGTCGAGTTCGCCGGCCTGCTTGCGACGCATCACCGGCTCGAGATTCTTGGCAAGCTCCTCTAGGTGTTGCACCACATCCCCCGGCTTCTGCATCTCCGACTTGATCGTCTGCTCCAAATTATCCCGCCAGCCGTGCTGCTTCAGGCTGAAGATCGCCATCGCGTTGTTGATCTCGCCGTTGAGGGCTTTACGCTCGAGGGCTGCTACCTTCTTGTTGCTGCACAGTTCCAGGGCCTCTGCGAACTCCGGCCAGTCGTAGACCAAGTTCTTCGTGATCCCGTGCTGAGAGGTCCACTCGAGGATGATGGGGATCTCGGTCGTCTCGATGTAGACCAGGAACTGCTCGAGCAGGGCTGCCCGGTCGTATTGTCGCGGTCTGCCCCCGGCCTTCGCCGCTTGAGCTTCCTGGGGCCGCTCGAGCCTGGCTACTACATTCATGGCGGCCATTTTGCACCGCTTTTTCGTAGTCTGGAAAACCAACCCGAGCCCAATCGGAGCGAGGGGGTGGGATAACGCCTTCCGAGGGCCGTGGTTGGCTCTCCCTGTGCTGCGAAAGATGCGTAAAGAAGGCTACTCGCGATCCGTGATCCTCCAGACTTCAGCCGGTCGGCCGCCGTTGCTGCCTCGCTCGTGACGCTCAGCGAGGCCGCGCTGCGCCAGGTGCTCGAGTGCGGTGCTGATGCGCTCGGCCGTCTCGTGGCGCTTGAACAGGTGACTGATGGCGGTGCGTGTAAGGCCAGCGCTCCCTGCCGCTCTCAATGCCCGCAGCGTCTTGTCCGCGACGTGGTAGCCGAGGGGTGGTCCGGGAAGCGGAAGGGTCGGAGCCTTCACGGGCTCGGTGGCGGCGTGCTGCTCGATGGGGCGGATGTGCCGGGGGATCGCCTGCGGTTTGATGGCGGGGGCTGCGACGGGCGTCGTCGGGATTGCCACCGGCGGAGGCGGTGTGAACAAGCCGAGGAGCGCGGCCGGCAAGGGCTGCACACTGCCTTGGTGCCGCAGGCCGACTACCTCCCAGCGTAGACACCGATGCCCTCGGCAGGAGCGGAGCCGCAGCCTGTCACGTCCTCGGTGATGCTGAACCAGTAGTCGAACCCGCGGGGCGCGCGGCACTTGCGCGTCGTGCCGAGCACGCCGAGGTGCGCCTCGACCCACATGCGCGAGCGATCTGGCAGGTCATCGCTCTGGAGCGTGAACTGATCGAGCGCAACCCGTTGCAGCGCTTCCGCCCATACCCGGCAAGCCAGGGTGAGCGGGGGCTCGCACGCGGCGCGTTCAGCGAGGCCGAGGTGCGCGCGATCATCGCCGCCGCAGAGCCGGGCGAGCGCGCCCTCATCGGCGGGCGGACGTTGACCTCAAGGCCGGTGTGCTCCACGTCCGCCGGTCCTGGGACCACCGCGGCAGCAAGTTCGTGGAGCCGGAGACCTCGGCGGGCCAGCGCACGGTGCCCCTGTCAGGATGGCTCGTGAAGGAGCTGAAGGCCCACCGCGAGCGCACCGGCGGCACCGGGCTCGTGTTCGCCAATGGCAACGGCAGGCCCCACAACCCGAGCAACCTCAGGCGAGACGTGTGGATTCCGCTGTTGAAGCGCGCGGGCGTGCCGTACCGGGACATGTACAGCCTGCGCGCCACCTTCGCGACGATGGCGCACGCCTCAGGCGAGGAGGCGTTCAACGTCTCGCGGATGATGGGTCACCGCCGCTCGACCCTGGTCGATCAGGTGTACGCGCGGACACTGCAGAGCGGACTCGCCTCGGTGGCGAGCGCCGTTGCCGCCCGGGTGCTCGGCGATCAGCCCTTGAGGCTGCGCGTGATCGAGGGTGGAGCGCGGGACGTTAGAGAAACAGAGAAACGTTAGACGATTTGAGTGAAGGCGTCGAGAAGAGCGCTGCAACTCGTTGATTTATTGGCTCCCCGGGTTGCATAGGTTACGCTGACCTAACTCGTTGATGCGATGGAAGATCCGGATTTGGGAATTTCGAACTCGCCCCAGAGGCTTCCCCTCAATTCGTGGGCTGGGGCGCTACCAGAGTAAATTTGCTGATACCTACTGATCAGAGGACGACTTGCGGACGGGTGCCAACGTGGTACCGATTCGCGCCTCTGTCAACCGCTAGGTTTCCGCGCCCTGATAAAGGCGCTCATGAACTTTCCATCAACCCTAGGTGCCAGGGCTTGTGCATCAAGGCCGCACCTCGCGAGGAAGTCCTTTGCGTCTTCCGCGCGATAGATCCGGGTTGGTTCGACGTCTATCTCCGTGAATCCGGCGTTGGCGAGCTTCTCGCGGTACACACGCTCATCGAGCGCGCCGGCGACGCAGCCAACCCAGGCGAGCATACTTCGGCGGATCTCGGGCTCGATCTCCCCGCGGGTCACCACGTCGGAAACTGCGAATCGGCCACCCGGCTTCAATACGCGGAACGCCTCGCGCAGCACCTGGTCCTTGTCGGCCGATAAGTTGATGACGCAATTGGATATGATCACGTCGATCGCGCCGTCGGGGAGCGGGATGTGCTCGATTTCACCCTTCAAGAACTCGACGTTTGCGACTCCGGCCTTGCGCTTGTTTTCGTCGGCGAGTGCAAGCATGTCATCGGTCATGTCGAGGCCGTACGCCTTGCCCGTCGGTCCGACGCGCCTGGCGGAGAGCAACACGTCGATACCCCCGCCCGAGCCAAGATCCAGCACGACCTCGCCGGTCTTCAGGTCCGCGAGCGCCGTGGGATTGCCACAGCCCAGAGACGCGAGCACGGCCGTCTCGGGCAGATCGGTCGTCTGCGCGGCCTCGTAGAGGTTCGAAGAGATCGGGTCGCAGCGCGAGGGGCCCGGCGCGCAGCATGCGGACTCCGGTTTGGTCCCGGTTACCGTGCGCGCGGCCTCGCCGTATTTGTTCTTGACGACCTCTTTGATGTCGGTAGTCATTGTCTCTCCTTGTGAGCCGTTGCCCAGGCTTGCGCAGCGACCTGCACCGGATCCCAGGGCGAACTCAGCGGGGGTGTGTAGCTCAAGTCGAGCTCGTTCAAGTCGTCCACACTCATCCGGTGATGGAGCGCAGTTGCAAGCGTGTCGATGCGTTTTGAGACTTCCCGTCCATAGTGGCCGATCATCTGGCCCCCGAGTAGTCCGCCGGTACGCATATCCCCAACGAGTCGCACCGTCATCTCCGTCGCACCGGGGTAGTAGACTTTGTGATCGTAAGTGGTGACCTCGACAGCGAGCGGAGTGAAGCCATAGAGCGAAGCATCCTCTTCGCGCAGCCCTGTAGCTGCAACGACCCGATCGAATATCTTGACCGACTGCGTTCCGAGGGAACCCGCAAAGACACGGTCTCCCCCGACCGCGTTTTCGCCGGCAACCCGGCCTTGTTTGTGCGAGGTCGTCCCGAGTGGCAGGTACAGATCACGGTGCAGCAGGCGATGCCACGTCACGACACAGTCGCCGGCGGCGAAAACATCCGGCACATTGGTGCGCATCTCACGATCGACGATGATGGCACCTCGTTCGTTGGTGGCAACCCCGCAGCTGCGTGCCAGGTCGGACTGGGGCCTGACTCCTACAGCCACCAGGACGATAGCTCCGTGAGCCGCGTAATCATCCGTGCACCGAACCCGCATTCCGCCGCTTCCGGCGCGGGCGATCGAACGTACTGCGGTGCCTGTTCTCACAACGACTCCGTGCTTGCGCAGCAGCGATTCCACGCGCACCGCGATACTTCTATCGACGGTGCGCATCACCGCCGGCAGCTGATCGATCAGCGTGACCGCCATGCCTCGATGCCGCAGTGCATCGGCCATCTCCAGGCCGATGTAGCCTGCACCGACGATCACCGCGGAGCTAGCGGCTTCTTGGAGCCGCTGATGTAGCGCCAGGCATTCATCCATCGTGTGCAGGACAAATACGTTGGGCAGCTCGATACCTGGTATCGGCGGCCTCACGGGCTCTGCACCCGTCGCGATGACCAGGCGATCGTATGGAACGTGGTCAACGCCTGCGCCGGACTGTACCCGCACACATCGTCGAGGCGTATCGATCTCGACTGCTCGCTGCTGCAGATACAGCTCTACACCAGCCGCCTCGAGTTCGTGCCGCGTTCGATGGGCGAGGCTGCGCCAATCGGAAACCTCGCCGCTGAGATAGAAAGGGATTCCACAAATGCTGAAGTTCGGAAATGAATCGGCAACGATCAAGCGTACGTTCGAGGCGGGGTCCAATTCACGGGCGCGAAGCGCCGCGCTGATGCCAGCATCGCTGCCTCCGATGACCACCAGCCGCATCAGCCCAATATCCGTCGCGCCGACAAGGGGGCGCTACTGCACGAGCTGCGCTTTGATCTTGTCTTCATCGTCCGCGTTGAACCAGTCGAGCACGATGCCAACCACCGAGCCGTGACCACCTAAAGCCGAACCCGTGACGCCTTTCTCAAACCGGGAGTTCTGCAGAGCGAGCGCCGCCGGGGACAGCGGTACATAGCCGACCTTGCTCACCGTGTCGGCGCTGCCGAGGTCCAGGTAATGCTCCACGAACTCTCTGACATCGCCGCGCGAGCTGGCCGCGAGGTTGACGTAGAGCAGCAGCGGTCGTGACAAGGGCTGATAGGCGTCATTCGCCACGGTCACCGGACTCGGCTGGACGCATCCGTGTCCACTGTCGATTGCGACGAGTTTCAGCTTGTCCTGGTTGGCCTTGTAGTACGCGTAGCCGAAATACCCCAACGCGTCGGGGTCCGACTCCACACCGCGTGCAACGACCGTGTAGTCCTTGTTCTTTGAGTAGTCGTTTCGGCTGCTGCTCTCCTTGCCAACGATCGCCGCTGTGAAATAGTCGAACGTGCCGGACTCTCTTCCCGGGCCGAACAGCGCAAGAGGTTCGGAAGGGAAGGTTGCGCGGACCTGTTGCCAGTTGTTGATGTGGCCCTCGGCCTCGGGCCTCCAGATGGTTTTCAGCTCCTGGACAGTGAGGCACTTGACGAAGGTATTCCTTGGGTTCACGACGACCGAGAGGCTGTCGAAGGCAACCGGCAGCTCGATGTATTCGACGCGATTGGCCTTGCACTGCGCACCTTCTGTGGCGTTGATGGGACGCGAGGCCCCTTCTATGTCAACCTGTCCCGCGCAGAATTTGACGAATCCGCCTCCCGTGCCCGAGAACTGGGTGTTGAACCTGACGCCGGGATTGGTCTGATGGAAAGTATCCTCCATTGCTTTCGTGAGCGGGTACACCGTGTCCGATCCGTCGACGGTGATCGCTCCGGAGTGTCTTTGCGAGCAGCCTTCGAGTGCCAATGCCACCGTCAACAGGAACAGCTCCGTGATTGTGATTGCACGTCTCATATGCCACCTCCTGTTCGCATTGCCCATCCCGCTCAGCTCATGGCGTTACTTTCTCCGGACGGCGCGACGCGAACTACTCGACCTCGCGTCGGCGAGATGAACGGGCTCGGCGGCCGCCGGTTCTGAAGCACCGCCAAGAGCCGCGCTTTCGGTTGGCGGCGCCAACGGAAAGAGTAGGCGCGCTACCCCGTAGGCGACCAGAGCTCCCACAAACTGCGCCGCGATGAAGCCCGATACGTCGTGCGGCCGAATGCCGGCGAAGGTATTCGACAGCGAACGTGCGATGGTGATCGCGGGGTTCGCAAACGACGTCGAGGCGGTGAACCAGTACGCCGCCCCGATCCAGGCCGCGACCATCCACGGCGCGTCCTGCTTGCGGCAGCCGAGAACGACCAGCAGCAGGCCGAATGTCGCGACGCCTTCGGAAAGCCATTGCGCCGACCCCGCCCGCACGTGCAGCGAGTGCTGAATGATCGGCAACTCGAACATGACATGGGCGAGAAGCGCTCCCGCACAACAACCCAGGATCTGCACGCATCCGTAGGCAAGCGCCTCCTGCCACGTCAGCTCGCGGCGGATCGCCTGCACGAGTGTCACCGCCGGGTTGAAATGGGCTCCGCTCAGTGGGGCCAACAGCGCAATCAGAACTGCGAGAACGGCAACGGTTGCCCCCGTGTTCGCAAGCAGGGCCACCGCGGTGTTGCCCGCTGCAAGATGCTCCGCCATGACGCCCGAGCCGATGACGGTCGCGGCCAGCAGCAGCGAGCCCAGTCCCTCCGCGGCCAATCGTCTTGAGAGACTCATGGCGTGCCGGCAGGGGGCCGGGTCTTGCCGATTGCGTTCAGCCGCTCCTGGAGCTTGATTCGATCGAGGGAATCGATCGGCAGGCTCGTGAAGACCTTGATGCGGCTGTCGAGCGCCACGAACGTGTTGCGAAAGGCTGCCCATTGATCGCTCTCGGGCCCTTCGACCGCAGCCGGGTCCGGGAGACCCCAGTGGGCGGTCATTGGTTGTCCCGGCCAGTAGGGACACACCTCGCCTGCCGCGTTGTCACACACGGTGAAGACGAAATCGAGTGCGGGCCCGTGAGGTGCCGCGAATTCATCCCAGCTCTTGCTGCGCAGGTGCTCCGTCGGAAGCCTCGCGCGCTTCAGCACCTCGAGCGCCATCGGGTGCACCGCGCCCTTCGGATGGCTGCCGGCGCTCAGGCCGTGAAATCCTCCGCCTCCCCAGTGGTTGATGAGGGCTTCCGCGATGATGCTGCGCGCAGAATTGCCCGTGCAGAGAAACAGAACGTTGAAGCGACGTTCGGGCATGCGGGTTCTCAGCGCATCACGCGGTCTTGCGGGGTTTGGTCGTCGCCTTTTGCGCAATCACCGGGTTGCAGGCCGTCGCGCACGGCTTCCCGCCACAGCAGTTGCGGGTGAGGTAATCGACCAGCTCATTCATCGCAGCGAAATCCGCCGAGTAGAAGAGCTGCCGGCTCAGTCGTCTTTGGGCAATCAGACCTGCCCGCTGCAGGGACTGCACGTGGAAGGTGAGCGAAGACGGAGCAAGACCAATTCGCTCTGCAATGTCCCCCGCCGACATCCCGTCGGGACCCGCCTCGACCAGGAGCCGGTAGATGGCGAGGCGATGCTCGTGCGCTAGCGCGCCGAGCGCTTCAACGGTCTCTGAGGTTTCCATGTAAGTACGCTATTACGAGGATTATCGTAATGTCAAGGCGCACGAACCCTGCTGTAGAGGGCTCACTCGCGACCGACGTGTACGCGAGCGCAGCAGTTTCAAAAATCTGTTGCAACGGCCAGATGGCGGGGATTCGACCGGTCGCGCGCGAAGACCCCTCAATTCCTGGGCTGGGCGCTACCAGAGTCAATATGCTGATACCTATTGTTCAGAGTTAGCGTTTTCGCTTCTCTTCTCCCGGTCGGCGGCGCGCCCGTCCCCATCGTTACGGTGCCTCCGCAGTTCCACCTCCGGACGGCTATCTGCCCAGGCGTCGATATCCGATTCCAACCAGGCCACAGAATTCTGACTCAGTCGGCGACGCTTCGGAAATTTCCCGTCCCGCTCCAATCGGTAGATCGTCATTCTGGATAGTCCGGTGAGTTGCATCACCTGGCGGACTCGAAGGAACTTCATGGGACCTCCTGCTTGTGATGTCGTATGAGCACAAGGACGCGCACGAGCGCCCACTCGCGATGATTTGAGTACACGGGCACGAAGTCACGCGAGGTATTGAGGCAATTTGCCCCAATACCCCGGGTTGTTTTGCGCGAGTAGTGGGCGAATCACCCCAATACTCAGGGTTTTCCGTGTGCCTTTGAGACGCGCTGAGCAGTGGATCGAGTGTCCACTGGCGTCCATGGCCGTCCGCCAATTTCCATAGAGATCCATCCGCGTGTGACCGCGCAACCGCGCGCGATGCGGGCCGAATACTCTCTCATGGCCGCGTCCTCAGCGGAGCGCGATCTCAGTTCGTCTGTGCGTGCAAGACGACGCTCGTATGCCGAAGGCTTGCGCGGCGCGGCATTTGTTTCGTGGACGTACGCGGGGTAGCCTGCGACCCGGCGGTCTCAACGGCAGGCACCCACGCTGGAGCGCGCTCATGACGGATCAACCGGTCGCGGTCACCATCTATCACAACCCCGCTTGCGGCACCTCGCGAAACACCCTGGCGCTCATTCGAAACGCCGGCATCGAACCCACGATCATCGAGTACCTCAAGACGCCACCCGACCGAGCCACGCTCGAGAGCCTCATCGTGCGCATGGGCATTCGCCCGCGTGAGCTTCTGCGCGAGAAGGGCACGCCCTATACCGAGCTTGGCCTGGGGGAGTCGCATTGGACTGATGAACAGCTGATCGATCAGATGCTCGCGCACCCGATTCTCATCAATCGCCCCATCGTTGTGACGCCTTGGGGTGTGCGGCTCTGCCGCCCCTCGGAGGCCGTGCTCGACATTCTGCGGGTGCCGCAGAAAGGATCTTTCGTCAAGGAAGACGGCGAGCGTGTTCTGGATGAGCAGGGTCGGCGCGTGCGGCCACCGTCGCCCTAGAGTTGTCTTGAAGGAATCACTGTCTCACGCAGTAACGTGCCAACTCACCATGTCGCGAGCGCGCTCAAAAAGGCAAAAAGATCGTGAAGTATTGGGGCAAAAAACGATGAATGCAGGATAGCCAGGCGGCTGCTGTTGGTCCACGATGCGCACCATGGCTGTTGATGCTCTAGTGCGATGTCGTGTTAGTTCGGAGACCAAGACACTCCTGCAGAGCATCGCCGCGCGTGAGCAGATCACTGAATCGGCACTGGTCCGGCAGCTGCTCGAGACGCTAGTGAGAGTCTCCGCGGCTAAAAGTCCGGACAGCGGTAAGTCCGATGAAGTGGAGTCGCGGGCTGCTCGCATTTCTATCCGGCTGTCGCCGGATGATCGCCAGTTGTTGTGCGAGCGAGCCACCGCTCGCGGAATGCCCTCAGCGACTTATGTGGCGGTCCTGGTGCGGTCGCACCTTCGCAAACTGACTCCGCTGCCCCTCGAGGAGCTCGCCGCTCTGAAGCGCTCTATTGCGGAACTGAGTGCCGTAGGCAGAAATCTCAATCAGATTGCGCGAACTCTCAACGCTGGCGGCCGCACCGATGCGCTCGGACACGAGCACCTGGAACTGATGCTCAAGATCGCCGCGGGACTGCGTGATCATGTCAAGGCGCTGCTGATAGCCAATGAGACGAGCTGGGAGCGCGGGTATGCCGAAACGACTCATTGAGGTTGGGCCTGAGCGGCCGCTGCTCGACATTGGATCCTACGCACGGCGCGGACCGGGAGAGCGTCAACTGTCCTTCGGAGACCTCCAGGTCATTCGCGCTACCGTGCGCCGCCATCCGGAGGTGATGATCAAGGTTCTCACCCAAGGCGGGAGCGGTCTCAAGGCAGTGGCGGCTCACCTGGGCTACATCGGCCGTGACGGAGACCTGGCACTCGAGACGGACGACGGCCGGGAGATCCGGGACAAGACCGAAATGTCCGAGCTCCTCGAGGAGTGGAACTTGGACGTTGAGCAAAGCAGTACGGGCGGTTCCGTTCCACGACCCGGCGCGCGCAAGCCGAGGCTGGCGCACAAGCTGGTGTTCTCGATGCCAGCGGGTACGCCCTCGAAGGGTGTGCTGGGCGCTGTACGAGACTTTGCCCGAGAAGAATTCGGGGCGATGCACCGATACGCGCTGCTACTCCACACCGATGAGCCGCATCCGCATGTTCACCTGGTTGTGAAGGCGGTGAGTGAAGAGGGCCGAAGGCTCAATATTAGAAAAGCGACGCTGCGAGCCTGGCGGCAGAAGTTCGCGCTTCAGCTGCGGCAGAGAGGGATTGCTGCGAACGCGACAGAACGCGCCGTGCGGGGGCAATACGCGAAGGCGTTGCGGGATGGGATCTATCGAGCCGCGCAAAGGCACGAGTCCAGACATCTCATCCGTGGGAGGCCTGTTCCTCCTGCGATCGAGAAGACTCTACGGGAGACGCGCCTACGGGTCGAACAAGGATGGGAGGCTCTTGCCGATCGGCTTACTGCTGAAGGGCAAAGCGACCTCGCCTGGCTGGCACGGCGTTTCGTTGCGTCCATGCCGGTTGTGCGGACAGAACAGGAACTGCGGGTCAAGGACACGCAACCGCCCCCGCAGCGCGATCAAGAAGCGGATCGGTTGCGCTAACTTTTCGTGGATGCGAGGGCGAAGTCCAAAGGAGGCGTCGGCGTTGCGCGCACGGTGTCGAGATAGTCGGCCCACGCCTGCATCATCTTGCGCCGCTCCGCGAGGCGTTGTGCCCGGTTATAAGCGCCGCGTACCTCGTCGCGCTCGGCGTGTGCGAGCTGCAGCTCAATCAGGTCGGGATGCCAACCCTGCTCGTTGAGGCAGGTCGAAGCCATCGACCGGAATCCGTGCGCGACCATCTCGTCACGACTGAACCCAAGACGTCTCAACGCGGCATTAACCGTGTTGTCGCTGATCGGGCGATCTCGCGAGCGAATCGATGGAAAAACGAATACGCCATCGCCGGTGAGCGTGTGCAGGTCCTTGAGCAGCGCAACAGCTTGAGTCGCCAGCGGGACGACATGCAGCTCGCGCATCTTCATGCGCTCTCCGGGAATGCGCCATTCAGCATGTGCGAGATCAAACTCCTGCCACAGGGCAAGACGCAGTTCGCCTGGGCGAACGAAGGTCAATGGCAGGAGTTTCAACGCAAACTCCGTTGCCACATCGCCGCGGTAACCGTAGATCGCCCGCATGAGCTCGCCAATGCGAAGGGGATCCACGATCGCGGGCCGGTTACGGCGTGCGACGGCGGCGATCGCGCCGCGCAGGTCCGGCGTGGGATCGCGCTCTGCGCGGCCGGTGACCACGGCGTAGCGAAAGACGTTCCCACATTCGGAACGCACCCGGTGGGCGGTCTCGTTGCGGCCGCGCTCCTCGATGCGCCGCAGGACGGCCAGCACGTCGAGCGCCTTGATGGTGGCAATCGGTCGCTGCCCGATATAGGGAAAGACGAAGGCCCGAAATCGCTCGAATTTGTTTTCCCAGGTCTTCAGAGTCAGCTTGCCACGCTGCAGCTCCATCCACTCGTTGGCGATCGTCTCGAAGGTTGCCGAGCGCGCCAAGCGCTCCGCGTCCTGATCGATCCCCGGATCATTCCCGAGCTCGAGCCCGCTGCGTGCCTTGAAACGCATGTCCCGGGCCATCTTCAGGGAGATTTCGGGATACCGGCCAAAGCGAAGGTGCTTCTCCTTGCCGGCGAAGAAGTACTTGAAGTACCACGTGCGGCGCCCCGAGGGAGCCAGGAGGACGTAGAGGCCGTCTCCATCGTAGATCTTCTGCGGGCGCGGGCCGGGGCGGGCGTTGCGAATCGCTGTGTCGGTGAGGCGCATGGGGAAAGACCTCCGAAAGCGCGGCGTTTTGGGAAAGAAAGTGCAGGGAAAAGAAAAATTCCGTGCAGCAACTACCCCACTGAATACCCCGTCACTGCCGAGCTGTCAAATTACTCAGCGTGACGCGCTGGGCGCGTAAGCGGCTGATTTAATGACGAAAATATTTGAACGGCGAACGCCGTGAGACGACTTGAGTAGCGCTGATTAGGGGTAGTTGGCTCCCCGGGTTGGAATCGAACCAACGACCAACGGATTAACAGTCCGACGCTCTACCGCTGAGCTACCGGGGAACGGGCAGGCTTGCGAAGGGCGCGAATTCTCCGGCAGGGGACTCCGTCGCGTCAAGGAATCCCTCGGCGCTTCCTTTGCCGGCAGTGCTTCACGTGGCTTGGCGCCAGCGCCGCAAGAGCACGCCGTAAGCGAGCGCATTGAGGGCGAGGAGGAGGCCCGCGAGAACCCACTGGACCTGCCAGGTCAGGCCCGCCGGATACAGCACACCGTGCAGGTAATGAGCGAGAAACCCGCCGCTGTAACCGGCCTGCCCGCCGAGCCGCCGCAGGTGATTCTCCCACGGGGTAAGCGGACAGATGCCGTGCGAGACCTCCACCCAGCAGCCCCAGGCGAGGGCCGGAAGATGGACCCAGGCGATCCAGCGCCACCGCCAGGTGAGAAAGCCGCCGAACACGACGAACGCCGTGAAGGCGAAATGCACGACGACGAGGCTATCGGCGAGCAGCGACCAGATCATCCGGGTGACCCGCCGCGGACGGCGCACGCGCGGCAGCGCGGCTCGCGGGGTGCCGCCGCTGCAGCCTCAGGCGGCGACGACGCGACCCCCGAGAACGCGCGCCATGCGATCGAGCGCTTGCTCGAGCGTCGCCAGGCTGCAGGCGAAGGATAGCCGCATGTGACCGGGTGCGCCGAAGCCCGAACCTGGCACCACCGCCACGCCGGCGTCCTTGAGCAGCAGCTCGGTGAACTCGAGATCGTCGCGGCAGCCGAGCGCCGCCATGGCGCGCGAGACATCGGCGAAGGCGTAGAACGTACCGGCACCCGGCAGGCAGCTCACCCCGGGGAGAGAATTGAGCGCGGGCACCACGAAATCCCGCCGCTCCTTGAACGCCTCGTTCATCTTCGCTACGCAGGTCTGATCGCCGTTGAGCGCTGCGACGGCCGCCTTCTGCGAAATGCTCGACGCATTGGAAGTCGACTGTCCCTGAATGGTGCTCATGGCGGTGATGATTTCTTTTGGTCCCCCGCAGTAGCCGATACGCCAGCCGGTCATGGCGTAGGCCTTCGAGACGCCGTTGATGGTGACCGTGCGCTGATTGAGCTCCGGCACCGCCGTAAGCAGGCTGCAGAAGGGCTCGGGCTCCCAGTAGATCTTCTCGTACATGTCGTCCGTGCCGATGAGGATTCGCGGATGCTCGATGAGCACCTCACCGAGCGCGCGCAGCTCCGCGCGCGTATAGGCCGCACCCGTCGGGTTGCACGGACTGTTGAGGAGCACAAGGCGCGTTTTGGGCGTGATGGCGGCGGCGAGCTGGCGCGGGGTGATCTTGTAACCGTGCGCCATACCCGCGAACGGCATGACCGGGAGCCCATCCGCCAGCAGCACCATGTCGGGGTAAGACACCCAGTAAGGGGCCGGAATGATGACCTCATCGCCCGGGTCGATCACCGCCATGCACAGGTTGTAGAGCGTCTGCTTGGCGCCCGAGGACACCAGGATCTGCGAGCGCTCATAGGTGAGCCCGTTGTCCCGCTGG
>Ga0123355_10005904_pt1 | contig 18035 bp, 15 predicted proteins | sample TergutEmb28metaG_3_FD_89872 | JGI IMG/M metagenome (GOLD analysis project Ga0123355, IMG submission 89872) | Embiratermes neotenicus P1 segment gut microbial communities from Petit-Saut dam, French Guiana - Emb289 P1 | ecosystem: Host-associated > Arthropoda: Insects > Digestive system > Gut ... | reverse complement strand
GTTGAAGAATAAAAGACCAACTTGATGTCACTTGCTATTTTATTTCACTTCTTATGTGCTCAACATATTTCGGACATTAATATATCCATCATCAGAAGCTTGCAACTATTCTGTTGAATTACCACATTGGTCGTATTGTTCTTGGTTTGATGTGCTTCAGCCTGCAACACAGATACCACTCCAACACAACCACACCGAAACTCCAACACACATCGAACCAAGAACAATACGACCTATGTGGTAATTTATCAGAATAGTCGCAATCTCCTGATGGTGGATATAGTAAGGTCCGAAACATGTTGAGCACATAAGAAGTGAAATAAAATAGCAAGTGACATCAAGTTGGTCTTTTATTCCTCAACTCTATTTTTACTTTGACCATCTTCTTTTATTTTGCAGTTTAAAAAGTATTGTTTTAACTTGGGCCTACTAAACCTTTTATGTGGTGTAGCGAGCGTCGAAAAAATGTAGTCTGTTTGCAGGCAATATGAAATTAGAAAAACAGAATGAATAATGAATACATAAAATGATAAATATATGTATTACTTTACCTGTGTGTTTTTCTATACAGCGTGTGCAATAAAAATGGAAGCAACTGATAATAATAGAAAAATTATGCAAGAGTGAAATTCACTACATAGTCCAGTTTGTAGCTATGTTTCAGTTCATCTTACAAATAATTAGTAATGAAGTATGTCTTTGTAAATAAACATCTCATCAGTTTGAAAATTCCTTCCATCTTCAATCTTGTCTTTGACAGGGAAAGAGCTGAAGACGCTGTCTCATTTCCAATGTCTTTGCTAGCAACATATTACTGTGTTGCGTGCAACATGCTACCCACGATCGACTGGTTGCTAGGCCTGACCGTAACAGAATTCACACGTTCTATCCAACGTCTGATACCTTACTTCAGCCAAGGATCATAAATTAAATTCTCCAAAGTCATTTTCTCTGTCCGATTTCGCGCTTTAGTTATGTTTTTATGATTACAAAAACTTAGGTGTTCTAAAATTCTCGAAACCGCTAGCTATTTGTGCGACTGACAGGTTTCTTTGAAATCGTTAAAACTGTTTTAAGGACGAATTGGGAAAATTGTAAGTCCTCTACAGTGACGGTCAAATAGTGATACACACACACACACACACACACACACACACACACTCGCGCGCGCGCGATCGTGATATCGTAACCCATTTCTTATCCCATCCCATAGGTTAAAGTAAACAGAAATCGTGGATTGAAACATTAAAATGTACACTACACTGAAACTTTGTGTGGTTTAAATTTACGTACCAGGAATATGAGAAAATTATTTCTGTGAAAAAAAACTATAGATCACAGTAGTTTCACAAAGCAGAGAATTTGTCGAAGTGTGTGACTAGCAGCTGTTGGTGTGAATAGACGTAGTTGATATATGTATATGTAGAAGAGCCTCATTGAAGTGTACGACGTTCTTTCTTTATACTCTCTCTCTCCATACGGTATATGGAATGTTACTAGAAGACAAATCAGAACGAAAACCCTCTTTAGCAACTGCAGCGTGTTCACCTCATTTATACATCTTGTACGAAACAAAAGCACATTTCACAAAACTTCTCATTTTAATTCACCACTCCGAGAAAAATTTCTGACCCTTTAGGACATGCTTTCAGGGAAACGGTACCACGATACTGTATTGTAAATGTACTGCCCATATATTGATAACATTTTTTAAGTTTGTGGAAAATTCTTGGAAGAATTAACAAAACGTTTTGAAAAAATAAACATATAACTACATTTTTAACATAAAAAATAATAATGTCCCCTTAAGTCGTAACAGGAAAGTATTCAGTATACGCATTCTCTACAAACTTCAGCTATACTTGGAACTTCTCACATAATACAGGAATTAGTGCAGTCTTGAATTTTGAAGCCCAAAATTTTGAGGATCGCCGCTGCTTCATTGTGATAAATAGCACAAGGAAAAAGTCTGTGACAAGAGACATAAATAATAATAATAATAATAATAATAGCGTAGAAGTACTTTGTTTTGGATAAGGAAAGTTATGCTCAGTTCAGTGTTGTATCATACCTAATCTTCAAATATTTAATTAGCAAAACGCATACTAAACCTTCACTACAATGAAAACAGCTACTTTCATATCATTTAAGAACAGTTCTAGAGTATGATGTGTTACTATGTCATCTAACGGTCCTTGCAATATTCGGCACAATAATGCAAACAAAAGCATGCAGTTTAGTGCAGTTTATTCCTGACATTTTTTGGTACTATCGCTAGGAACTAAGATTTCCTTTAATGTTCAGGTGACCATCCATCGTGATAAAATCTTATAATAAAACCAACCAGATGCACTAATTTCTCAAATTTATATTTGGAATAAAACTCTACATGTTTCGGACAGATCCTCTGTCCAACATCAGGAGTTTTTCACTGTACACACAGCAATGTTAAATGTCACACAGATTTGCTGACATATGACATTGCTGTGTGTACAGTGAAAAACTCTTGATGTTGGACAGAGGATCTGTCCGAAACATGTAGAGTTTTATTCCAAAAATAAATTTGAGAAATTAGTGCCTCTGGTTGGTTTTATTATAAGCAGATTTCCTTTAGTTAAGATAAGTGATAAGCAACTGTCTGGGCACGAGAGTCAATTAAGAGAAAATATATTTGTGTGCCCCATTATACGGCACGCTTATATTTTATACTTATGTGAAATTACTGTTAATAGGCTCCTGTCAGTTGTTCCATTACTGTGGCAGTAAAGCTTATCAGAAATGTATTTTAATTATTCTGAACCTACAGTTAAAAATTTGAAAATACGGTTAAAATTACATAGTAAGTTTTTACTGTTGTCCCTAATGCGACTGACTTTTCTTACTGAGTCATATAGCGTAAATGAGAAAACAAAAGAAATGAAGCAGGCAGAGATTTCTAGGACAGAAGCCATTTTCGCAATACACTCTGTGTTTCCATGTTCTTGTTCCATGTACGCTGACTTACGTTAAGTCACCGCATGGATTTCCGGTTCGTAAACGGATCCAAGTACAGCGAAGGTTACTTTTATGTGACTTGGAAGTTCTATTTACATTTCGGTTTGAAATGTGTGTTATATCGTCAGTAACACAACGTATTTCTGCGCACAATTTTGTTTAAATGCGGATAAAATTCCTATTCCGTGAGATTCATAAATTTTTTTCGTGTTTCTGTAATTATATCACAAACCCACTGCATAGTGTCAAGAGTCGCCTGCAGCATGCGGGCAGCATTTTGAACATTGTTGGTTTAGGTGGACACATATTATAAACGGACAAACTGGCGGACAATTATCACTAAAAACAGACATGTGCCGCGTGAACTACCTAAGGACGCTAATGTAATATTTATCTCAGAGCCCGTTATTTTGAATTTTACTCTTTGGCAAGCCTCGGAAAACTGATATTAAAGTCGCTGTTATAATAAATATAGACTTAAATGAATGAAATGTACAAACCAGACTTCCAGCAAATATTAGAAGTTGCGCGAGTTTGAAATTTGGGTAAATGTACACACACTAGAGGCATGTAACACTGATTTTTAATACCAGATTTTCCGAGGACATACTTCTACGGTACGTACGCTAGCTTCGCTTTATAACTAAACAACCAACCAATATGTTTCACTGGATTAAAAAAATGGAAGCTGAATTTTACGGCCTAGCACGTTAGTCACTCTTTAGGCCGTTCAAATGACTATTTATGATTTATGCTATATGTAACGATGCCGTCAGCAGATCATGACAGTTCTCCATATTGCATAGTATTGATTGGAATGATAATTAGTGAGTGATGAATTGGGAATTGTGTTTAAGGAAATAAAAGATGCATAATTCGACTTACAATCCCTGGATCGATTGGGGGAATCTAAAAAGTCCTCTCAGTTTAGCTAGTTTTAGCTCCAGAATTTTAAATTTCAACCTCCAAAATAAGAAACACACACTCTGTTTAAAGGATCGCGACTTTCAGTGACTATTTCTGGTGTAAAATATCAAGTCCTATATTCCCTGAATTAAGTATGTCACGTCTCACGTAACAACAATCCACACCGTCCAACTCTCACTTCAGTGTCACCAAATAAAAATTAAATGGAAACTATTAAATGAACATTTTACTTTCGAAATCAGGCACAAAATTAATATTAATATTATCCTCTTGGTTTTGAAAGCGAACTAAATGTATATTTCAGTAACTACGTGCATCCGTCGATTAAAGGTAAATATTTTATTGTTACTGGACTTAAAAACAACTATTCTGAAATGTTTAAATCTGTAATCTCTCCCCAACTTTATCCTTCACCCCTGTACACTGGCGCTAGAAGAAGCCAGTCTATCAACTTGTGACCATACTTAGAGCCACTCGTAGGATAGCCCATTGAAATTCAAAGATCAGTTACTTCTGTTCACGTCTTCAACTATTCCCACTTCTTTATGTCCCTTAGCCTCTCTTCCTTTGCCTTGTTCCTTCCTTGTTGCATTAAAACATTCAGTTAAGTTTCATCTTTATTCTTCGTTTGGCACAATTTTGAAGATGATGCTATCACATGTGCGAATACATAGAAAATACTACAGAGCGACAATATCCAATCAAGCACTCAGTCAGACAATGTATGTGCGCAGGAGGTACACACATACGTGGACATTATCCATCTCGTATCATATTTACCTTAGTACGAAGGAGCTACATACACAAAACACGTGTCGAATTATGAATATGTACATTGTTGTTAGCATAAAACACACACTTCTACAGTCAGGCCTAAAAGCAATTGGACTTTGTACATCACGCACATTTGTTTCTTCAAAACGTTTAATTACGAACTGGAAGCTTCAAGATAAACATGAAACCAAACCCAGTTTCGCTGGACCGTGTTGCAGAAATAATGCAGTTTCATATTGCTTAATGGGAAACAGGAGAAATGCAGCTCGAAGTCAGAGAGTAAAAACGATTTTCCATTTAATCTCAATGGTAGACACAGCCACTCCTCTTTGCCAGCATGGGGATTTATGGATATCTATGATGGAGAAAATTACCATCGAGAGCAATTACGATGGTCGGTTTTGCGTTATTAAATACACTGTGGATCACACTTTTTGATTGTACATAATACAATTTGCATTTTATTAAAATATCCACGTAAGAAACCCGTTGGTGCCGCACATACTGGCACCCCTGTACCTCGTACTTTATGGTTAGTTATTGCTTGTGTTTAAGCGGTTGGAGTGCAGAAGTAAACACTCAACTTCATTTACCAACGTGAAAAATACAAAAAGGATAATTTGTCCCTGTCCTCCCTATGACGGTACGTGACCAAAATCAGGCTCCGGCCGCTTTAGCCCCTGAAACGAAACCGGTCGACAAAAGAATAGGTAGCTAGGTGAGTCCCACAGCCTGTCTGGAAAGGTAGGACAAGAGAAAAATCTCTTTCTGCAAAGGCGGGTTTCGATCCCCGGACAAATTATTAAATATTTATCAGCCACATTATACTAATTATTCCGATTGGCATTAAATTGTTTTCCTTCGGAGAAATACACTCTATTTTTCACATTAAATTAATAAGATATTCATTCAATGTGTGGTGTTCAGGCGAAAGAAAAATTTTACGTTTAAAATCATAAAGATACGTTCATTCGGAAAGCCAATTGTGGCATAAATAAAGGTTTTAATTCACTGTAGAGATGTTTGTAGGGAGGAAGCGTATAAAACTAATACCTGATTAGTGCATCAACAAAATATATACGCTCCGCGCAACATTTCGATTATTGCCTGGAAGCCATTTAGCATGACTGGTGTTGGCACAGGCTTTCTTATATTAGCCAAGCAAATTATGGGAGTTTAATAAATATGTTACTTTCCTTTCATGTTCTTTGCAATTTTTCATTTACGAAAGTTACTCGCCTTTAAATACTTTAGTTAGCAGAGGGCTGTCAAATAATATAACATTCAGCCAGTTGTTGTAAGGAGGTCAGAGGACGTGCTGAATTTGTTTGATGGTGCTTCATACAGAAATCTACACTCGTTATAAGACTTGTTTTGGTTGTTTAATTAACTTTGCTCTTAAGACTGAATATTTTATGTAGCTCTAATTAAATTAGAACCTTAACACGTTCAGTCACTAGTTAGTGCCAGGAGAATAATGTCGTCGCCTCTTCTGTAGGTTCCGATCTTTGCCATTTTCTGAAGAGTGCAGACATCCTGGCTTAGTGTAATAAAAAAAAAATTGAACTGAGGTGCAGAATGTTACTGCCAGTGTTCAGGTGCTCAAGAAACTGTTCCGTGTTTCATTTCAGGCGAGAATCCTGCTGCAATGCAGCACGGCGGGCGTGGACTATCCTGGTTGCGATGTCCATCTGCGTGGCTGCTTCTGGCATGTGTCGTAATGTCTGCTTTATCGGGACGTCTAACATCCACGACAACAGCGTCGCCAAAGACGCTTTATTGCTCACCATAGCGACGAGTCGCCACCTTTCAGTGAAACCACATAGGAAGCAACGGCTAAATAAAGTGAGCGGTGTTATGGAAGTGAAGTAAAACTTCAGTTTGTATTTGGACGGAATTTTTTGTGAAGTATCACATCTATGTTCTTTGCTAATGAATAGAAGACGGATTGTGAAATGTCATCCGAATCGAAAAAAATAAATTTGCAGTGGACGGAAAAACGATACATTCTTGTGGACATTCCAATATGATATTGAAAATCATATCTAATTACTGACCGAGGATCGATGTCCATGGAACTGGACTTTTTAAATAATTGCATATTAAATACGTGCAACTAGGGCTACTTTGTAGGCCTGCAGGCATAATGTATGCCAAGTTAAATTTTTAAGGTAATGAAATATTTCGTGAAAGACAGAATATTTAAATTATGTTGCAGGTTAACCTAAGCACAGAGGCAAGAAAGATACAACGTAATGAAAAAGTGACTCACATCAGCAAATATCAGTCTAGATATTTCTATAATATATGTGGAATGGATTATAAGGTTAATAAAATTATATATGGCACAGATCGCTCTCTGAGTAACACAAAACGTAAAGGATATTTCGAAATTTGTCTCTACCTCCGTGTTCATTTGACTAACTAGTCATATCTTAGTGTTCTTTTTTAATGTTCGATTCATTTCAGCCACTGCCAACGATTGGTATCTATACCGAAAAATGTTTGTTTGTAAGCTTTTTTGTTGAACGTGATATTATACCAGTCTGCCGCAATGCATAACACGCATAGAAACAATACTAAAAAAGTAAACGTAAAGTTTCCCCGTTACAGACCCGGTGTGGCCCAGAGGGTGGGTAGCGGTATAGCCCTACTCTTCTATGACTGCGGCATAAGAAGGGAGTGAGTGGCCAGCAGCACGCCCCGGTCGCACTTTACTCCCGAGAAAGACGCGGTACACATTTTACAGGGGGCTGGGTAGGCCCCAGGGCTGGTCTGGACGGGCGGAATATCTCGTCCCTACCGGCATTCGATCCCGGACCGTCCAGCCCGTAGTCAGTCGCTATACCGACTGAGCTACCCGGCCCACCATAGAAACAATACTTAAGTACCATAAATTTAAGTGGGAAGACAGAATCCGAAAGTACACACATATCCCGAAAGGCCATTTAAATAAACTGTAACTCAGACAATACGTGTGTGTCGTTTTGGTTTTAATAGACAGAAGAAAGAATTATGAGCAGTGAGAACGCAATGTGTAACAGGAGCTGATGCCATTTTCTTGGTCAGACATATTCACGCACAGGGACATCGGGTGTTGTCACTAGCCCATGAACAATTACCAATGTCAACGTTGACGATACCCTGTTACATAAATTTTATGCACAGGACAAAAAAGAAGAAGAACATGAAAATCTCCAGCCCAAACTAATTTACATAGTCTGGTTAAAGTAATTATACTTTAAAATTTTGCCAGCTAGTTGTACCCTCGGGCCCAAAGGAACAGATTTTTTAAAATTACTTTTTAACTAAACGCAACTACTTTCCTAAAAGTAATGGTTTTAATATCCGATAAAATAAACATATTTCAAAATGGATATTTTTGATAAGTTTACTGTCTTTGTCACTTTAATTTTCGATAAGAAAAATTGGAAAAAGAAAACATTATTTGAGTTGCCGGCATTTCGGGACAAACTATCCGTCCCGTGGAAAGTTCAGGTTGCGCCGATAGATGTTAAATACTAAACAACGTTCCGTAACATCCTGGAAGAATGTAGATCTCATATACACTGCTGCGAAAGCTTTACATCATGTAAATGTTATAGTTTTGTATCGAAAACAGACAGAGAAAATCCAGATAACTACTAATTGTATTTCTTTATCTTTTACGGATTTGTCTCTAACCCATCAATTGGCTGGGAAAGTGTTAGCATAAAATGCAGTCCGTGTCTGACCACGAAAAAACTGAAGTTTCTGCTACATGTGCTGCGAAATGCAATTTTACACAACGCCAGCCGTGAACTTCATCTTGTGTTCCATGTCTGATGTGTTCTGAAACCGATCAATTGTTTCAAAGAAAGCAATGATGGTTAATTTAAGTTTGAGTTATATAATATACAAAGTGAGGAAAGGAGCTAAGTCGAATCAAGAGCGCATTTTAGGACAAAACTCTTTCACGATTCAAGTGATAATCAAGACACAGTTACGAGGCTCAAAAAGTAAGTACCAGCATAAAAACTGCGTTGATAGATACGTTTTTATAAGTCACTTTTACCATGTTATATAATGTGTATAATTTTGCAAATGGTGAGACTGCAAAGGATATATCCATGACCGAATACATGGAGAAATCTGGTGAGGTCATCTGGTATGAATGTATTCTGATTAATTTTCCTGCCCCAGTCGTTTGTCCATAAGTGCTCAGATATCCTTTTAAATATCTTGGTCCATGTTTCTTGTGGTGATATATATGTCAAAGTGATCTCAAACTAGTGAATCTTATAAGGACATAATTCTGAGAGGTATTTGAAAGGAGGCCCATCATTTGCCTTCATTCAATAAAATGTTGGCCTGTCTAGACCTTCAACGAATTAACTGATAAAAACAATTACATCCAGTTTCGGCCCTAATAACATAAAACTAATACTGTTAATGAGCTAATGTCTGGGTTTGATAAAATATATTGCTTAGACACTACTTCATTTATACGAGAAATTATGACAAAATCATAGAAGCTGTCAAAAATCATTCTTCAAGCTATTTTCAGTGAGAACGAGGCTACACTTTTCAATAGATTTATGAATTTTAAGTGCTTTCTGCACATGGAGGGTCGAAAATGTGTTTGAAAAGCTTCTTCTTTAATCGATGAAGCAAAAGTCAATCATGTTTCGTCACACAGGATTGCCAATTCTCAACAAAGCTTTTACAGTACTGGTATTGGTGTGACAAAAACAATCACATTGAAGTTTAAATTACAAGCACTAGACAAATCCGTAAATAAGTTGGAATCTTTTGAAACAAAGGACGATTATCCAGAAACATCTTAATCGATTAAAATCACCTACACTACAAGTAGAACTATATTTCTACATTTGCTACAAATTACGTTATTTAGTAAGTAATATAAGATTCAATAATTAGTAACGTTATGACAAAATAATTTATTTTGTGTAGCCTGAATTTACACACAAATTTACTTTTTGAAGTAACTTTTAATGCCACCCTTTTATTAAAATATAAATGTTATTGCAAGTCAATCTACTGTTATTTTAATATTAAAATAATTTACAGTTGGAAATACAAGAAACTTTACTAAAGTTCTATCGGAGTCACATATTTTCGAATATTAGTTATTTGTAAATATATCATGTGTTCCTCTAAACACAAAGTCAGGTTAATTTTCGCTGAATGAAATATTTCAGTAGATGCATAACTCGCCGGGCTCCTTCATAATTATAATCCAAAACGTTCGCATAATATTTTATTAATAACCAATCATTGTTTGAAGTACTAGTATAAATACCATTTCATTACTTTGCAAATAGTCCATTATTTATTTCTTTTCTTCTTTCTATTGTAAAAAACCCGAGTTACTTTATTTGGTTTTCCTTGTTATGCAGTAATATTATTCTGGACATAAATCTGTTTTTGCAAATGGGACCATCTGTTCAAATCACTGCCAAATATCCATAAGCCTACCTTCCTCACACGGATTTCGTATCTTCATAAATTGGCCCCTCGATCTCAGCAAGGATTAATGCATGTGATAATTTGCGTGAATAGCGTGAATGAGTGGGAAATTTAAATTTTACAGTCATTACTCATAGAAGTTACCATACATATGAAATACATGTACCGAGGTAAGCACAAAATCATAAAATGTTTTTCAGACATTATAGAGAACAATCATTCCTGCCCAGCAAATACCTTAGCTTGTTTTCGCTGGTGCTAAAACGACTAACCTCCAAACTCCATAACCCGCAGAGTGTAAAAATAGATTTATCTATTTATCCATCTATCATGAATTCATGAAATGCACGGATATAAAAATTTATATTTTGCTTTCACTTTGTGCTGTTTAGCGCGTGCGCGCTCATGCGCGTGCGCGCGCACACACACACACACACACACACAAACACATACACAAAATATTTATGTCTTCTAAAAAACACAAGTTATTAAGGATTATTGACAACAGGTTGGATTCGCAGAAAGGATTTTTCTTCTCTCCATCAATAAAATTTTGGGCAAGCACTTTTGAGTTTTCTGTCAAATGAAAACCGGGATTAGTTTAGAGAAGATGAAGAAGCCGGAGTGTGAATCTGACCGCCAAAAGCAATTCCTTGTTCAAGTGTATAATAACTAATGTTTCACTTAGGTTTCCAGGTTGTAAAGACGGTGGCAAATCTGCCACCTTACGCTGTACAAAACACAAAATTACGGAGCTTTTTCAAACGCTGGGAATGTGCAATACACATTGCCAGCGCAAAACATTTTCTTCACAAAACAAAAGAAATACTGACTTCGAAACTTTGTACTTAGTTAGCAAGAACTGGTGGAAAGCAGAAGGACTTCCGGCGGGCATTTCTTTTTGCTGTCCTAGGCATGTCACCAAGAATCTCTCTCGACTTTATAATATTCTATCTGCTGGTGGAACATGATGGGAACATCAACCTTATCTCCAAATATATTTGGTACCTACGGCTATAACACAGTTTATACTTTCCTGCATCTCCCATTCGCTTCTGTAACATGGTATTTGTATAAAAGAGAAAACTCTTATTTACCTTCAAATACACATTTATCATATGGTTCAGTGGATTTAAGTGTCAGACAAAATACCTACCTACGAAGAGCTGGATCAGGATATCTATAGAGTGCGTGTAAAATTCCACGCATTATCAGTAGTATTAGAATTGGTAATGACTTATTTGTAATTAAAACAGGCAGGGTTATTTCTTATGTATTATTTATTCCTACAACTATTGTGTAGGAAGAAACCAGAAATGTCCCATGTCTCGTCATTAGCATAGTTTATAAGAAATGGGACGAGTCTGTTAGTACTGTACATTCAGTTGGGCACATTACTTTACCAGACCCTGTTAATGGATATTAAATTCTGGAGGAAAGAAAATATACAGGGGATAAACATACTGACCACAAAAAATCTCAAATGAAACTCATGGAGACTGGATCCGTGTCTACGCATTCCCAAGCCAGCAAATATCTGGCTGAGGTATGACAAAACCTCGATTTTCTCGCTACACTCTCTGTCGTGCTATCAAATGTAAGAGTATGAATTATTTTATTTAGAAGAATCATTTTCGTCTTTCCACACTTATTTTTCTTTACTTCTCCTTTCTGCTTTACATTTACGGTTCTTAATCGTTAAGTCATATTTTATTAATATTTACAAAAGCATTTACTTCTATTACAACTTTTTCACTTACCATTTCGTAATTCTTTACTTGAAGACATACGAGGGTATAGACAGTGTAAGTAAAACCGTAGGTAGTTGATTACAAGGTGATTTATTAGAGTAATCAAGGTGATCTGATCTATTGAAAGGGAAGGAAAATTTGCCAATTTGCTGAATAAAGTACAATTACATGAGGGCGTGTTTGGTGGTGGAGAAATAGCTCTAAGCATTACCATCCTTGACACTAAAAAAAGGTAAAGTGCACCCTTCTACAGGCACTGAAACTCTGTACAGGCCGTACGGCCCATAGGGGAAGTAGAGTTATAGCTCTACTCTTTCTTGACCACGGCACTAGAAGGGGTGAGGGGTCAGAGTCACGCTCCGGCCACTCTTTACCCCCGGGAAAACCCGGTTCCCATTGTACAGGAGGCTGGGTGGACCCCAGAGCCCATCTGGGAAGGTGAGGAAAATCTCGCCCCTCCCCGGGATTCGATCCCCGGACCGTCCAGCCCGTAGCCAGTCTCTATATCGACTACGCTACCCGGTCCAGCCTCTCGACACTAAATGGGTGTAAAAACCTAATACTGAAAGTTCTAGTTCCATTTTACATTTTGATTCACGTAACGGTACAAAAGAAAATTCTTAATTTTTTTTACAAGGAATAGTAATTACAATATAAATAGAGTTTAATCCTTCAAAGTACAGAAGTTGCTATCATTTTATTCCGCTTTGACACTACAAAAACTGGGTTTTTACTGCGGAGTGTATTTAGGTGTTCCACATTCTCTGCGCCGTAAACAAAGAAGAATTCGTGTACCAACCATGTAACTGAAAGAGCATGTTTAGTGAATGCAATAAGTTTTAGATTAACAGATTTCATTTCATTTTATTTCATTTATTTTTACATCCGTATTATTACGTGTGTAACACTGGACTTGTCCAAATATAGATTACAAAAATACGATATTTATAGAAATTCTCAAACTGTAGCAATCATAACTTCGTTATCCACGTGGTGTAACAAAAACAATAATTTCTATACACAGTCCAATGCAATACAACAATGAAATACATTCATAATAGTCTGATACAGCTGTTAAAAATGACTAATGAATAATCTCATAGGTTTCCAACCAATTTATTAAAAAATATAAAACTCTTCAGCTGAATAGATGGAATAAAAATAATTACTCAATTTTTTAAACTATCTGGCAACTTATTATTTAATTTTATCGCCACATTTGCCACACTGTTGTGAAATGCAAGTGGACTGCAAAAGTGTAAATGAAAGTTCAATTTAATTCTAATGTTAAGACCACGGTTAGTTATGTTTTGTTTCATATTTATGTAGCATGACACAACTAAAATATATAAAGTGGTCACTGTAAGCTTTCTATAACCCTTGAAAGTTTTCCTAAAGGACTTGCACGTATTTGCACCACTAATCATTCGAATGACATTATTTTTACTCTAAATGCGTCTTTTATTTTCACTGTTTCCTCCCCAAAGTATTATTCCATATCTGAAAGCGATTCAAAATATGCAGAATAAATGTTTCTTAGCATACATGGGCTCGCAATTTCCTTTATTAACTGACTTATACCCTACCTTCCTCGCCCTTGTACTTAAAACGGTTAGGTATATTACACTTTAAATTTTCTTTTGATTTATAAGCTACTAAAGTTTTATTAAAAACAATTTGTGGTTTATTAAGTAGTCTAAATTTATTGGAATGACAGAACAATGCTAGAGTTTTTGCGATGTTTATAATAAGATCGTTTTTTGAAAACACAACTGTAATTCTTTCATAGCATATAAAATATTTTGTTGAAGAGCATCCTCATTTTTGTCAACAAAAAGTATGTTCTTATCGTCTTAAAACAGAATTAATATTAGCCCTTGGATGTTTATTGACACACCATTTGTATATATAAAAAACACAAATGTTCCTAAAATTGAGCCTTGTGGCACACCATATACTATTTTAATGAGTGAGGTTGTGGATCTGTACTGTGTAAAATTTCTGCTTCCCAGTTGGGTTATTTCAGAAAACTGTGAAATGTTAGATTTAAACAAAAAATCATGTTACCTTTGTTACCATAAGAATTTAATTTTTCAAGAATATCTTATGGTTCAGAACATCATAAACTTTTGTAAGGCGAAGAAATTTTCCTGCTATTTATAGACTTATCTCCGTGGTTTATTGAGTATTTTCCATGAAAATCTGAGAGCCCGTTATTGTTGATTTAATTTTCCTAACTCCATTGTGCACTTCCGATGATAAAATTTTATGTTTATTTACTCGTACAACAAAGATATTAGCCTAATATACATAAATTTTCTAACTTTTTGGAAAAACTCCATAATATGGATATTGGTCTGCATTTTTCGGGATATTCTACTCTGTTTTTTGAAAGGAAGGTCCTACTAATGTAATTTTCATTTTATCTGAAAAAATCCCGATTTAAAAGAAGCTTATACATGCACTAATGGTTTTTTGATATAATTATACACTGTGTAACTAAACATTTAGGGATTTTTTCGAGACCAATTGAGGATTATCTTTTACAGTTTGTATTACGCTCTGACTCATTATCAGTGACAGGATAAACAAATATGGTGTGTGGACAATAATTCATTTTTTGATGTGAAGTTTACACATTTATTTAGGTTGAGCAGAATATCTGCAGTTTCAACAAATAAATAATTTAACCTATCCGAAACATTTTGAGGTTTAGATTTATTTTCTTGTCCATTTCGTATATAAATTTTATAATTAAAATGTGTGTAATTTCCAACCTGTTAATTATTTTCAACATTTTTTTTTTATTTTTAGCTCTGGAACATTCAACACCAGAATGATAGAATTTGCTCCATTAACACTTTCAACTGCAAGTAAACTGAAAGGTTTAGGATTGAAGATTCAGCTCCTACCACACAGCGAACACACCCTACCTCTTATAAAAAAGAAAACCAATCATCTAATGTAGTGTAGGAAAATTTTATTTCTCGTGTGGGCCATGCAAAACGTATAAATTCACTCGGCGGGCAGAAGGTAAAACTTTTCACTTTTAAACCTGGTGTTATTTATGTGTATAAGTTACTATTAGAATTCTACTGGTTAAGGGCATCTAAGTGTTGACGTTTTGCTGACCGTGCATCTCAGTATATTTATCTCATTAATTAACCAACTTGATGCACAAAATTTTTGTTTTACAATAAGTTTATTTCATACCTGTACATGTTTCGAGCACATGTGCTCATCATCAGGAGATCAAAATTGCATTACACAGCCTCTGGTATCATCACACCTATAGATGGCAAGGTACCTTGCCACCTATAGGTGTGACGATACCAGAGGCTGTGTAATGCAGTTTTGATCTCCTGATGATGAGCACATTTGTTCGAAATATATAGAGGCATGAAATAAATTTATTGTAAAACAAAAATTTTGTGCATCAAGTTGGTTAATTACTGAGATAAATAGGCATTTAAGTGTGTACTGAAAAAAAAGATGTAAGTGTAACGAACCCTAAATATATTTTAGTTAGTTTTAAACATTTTTGTTAGCGTTCTTAAGACTTTATGTACGACTGAATAATTAGACGCTTTAGATTGAGTGACATTTTAAGCTTGCGTTATCAATAACGTAGTTACATCATAGGAAGGATATTATGAGATTTTTCCGCAAGCCGATGTGGTGCGTATTTCCGACTGTTTAGAATGGGCGACTGAACGATTCGTGGGATACTGTCAGACGATGCACTGTATTAAGTTAGAACTTTTCTGCGAGGACTAAGTAAATACAAGAAAAGGTCAAACAGTACAAGTAGCCTTAGGACAGACACGAGTACACTGCACAGACTTGGCGAGTTACATTGCCTGAATACTCAAATGTCTGTATCTCTTTCGTTCCTGATTTATTTGTCGATGTCATCTCAGCTACAATGGATATATAACGTCAGACTAGAGTTTACTCTCGATAGAAAGTTGGGAACAATATGGATGGAGGCATTTAAAAAGTTTACCTGGCGCTACAGAGGAAATTCTCAACATGCTCCGTTATTAAAGTCAGTTTCCGGAACAAAACTTTTAATCCAGTTGCAAGCACTAAATGCTGTTTCTTTGCTGGGCTCTTATTAACTGTGAGTACTCATTTGCATAGCTCCCAAATATTAAGCTGTTGAAGGTCTAGACGATGGTTTCCTTAGGAACAAGTTATTGAAGTTTCTTCACCAATGCACAGACTTCAGAATGTGTGTGAATCCACGACAGTGCTGTTCATCACAATCCTAACGACTATCCTGAGTGAGTGGTGAGCCTATATTAGGTCAGGACTGATGTTAAGACAAAACGTGCCCCTCGGCTAACAGAGGGGAAACTGAAATTTGTATACGAGGTAAAACCAATCAGAAAATGGACTTGCTTGAAAAAGTGTACACAGTGAAAAGTGGTGAGGCAAAACCCAATATAAAACCAAAATGAAGTTGTATTATTGGGGCCTAAATATTTAAAAAATTGTATTATTGTGTAAAATAATTAATTAAAGTGTCGTATTTTAATAGTAATCTGCATATTATTTCAGAAGCTTCCTTCTTCCTCATGTGTTGACTAGGAGATACTCAATAGTCTGTAGAATTAAAATAGAGATTATTTAATGAATGTGGCGGTATTAAACAATTATCCCGCCTCTTTCTGTTGAGATTACGTTTGATAAAATGTGTATGTAACAGCAGAAACACATTTTCAAGGGGGTACGTTTTTTATACGCAAATTCCAATTTGGGCTACGCGTTGGTAACACTACTGGCAGGAATTGTACGCGCATGTTATGATTCCGCATGTATCATAATGCTGATAATTCACGTCCTGATGACAGATACATATGTTGTCTCATCAACAAGGTAAATCCTGCGTTGTGTACAGCCATCTTGTTGAGGCCTATATCTTTGTAAGCTTAGGCCATATTGGTTTATTATAGATGAAGAGAAACAAAACCATTAATTTTCGAGAACCAAAGAGAAATGCTTAAATTGTTTTGTGGCACACTACAGAAAACATTTTTCTACGACCTCAGAATGTTTATTATACAAACTGATGTCCACAGTTCGGTAATGATGAGTCCGGCAGGACGCCATGTATGGATTCCACAACAGATAGTTGTGACAAGAGTTACAACGTGTTTTTCCCGCCACGCCTTCACCCTGCTGTTTATAAGTTAAGGAGGGTTAAGGCTACTACGTAACAAACAGCTTTTCAACACTTGCGACGTAACATGTTATTGTAAAGTGACACCTTTCATAATTACAGCCCGAACTTTGGCACTATATTGAAATCACCAACTCCCTCCTTCACGACTTGTGTCTAGTGTTCAAGGTTATTTATCATTGTGAAGCAGGTACAGATGTGGGACGGCGCCTTCTTGATCTCATATGTGTCTTGATCATAATTTGACATGTTTTGTTTTTCCGTTTACTGTCATCTTCCTCCAAACCTCTCCTGCCAGTTTCCCAGATAAGTCGGCACTATCGCTCTTGAATAGTTCCCATCATACATTGTCTTGCTGGACTGCTTGGCCTGCTCCTTCTGGTGTGTTCCTGCGCCCCATATTATCGCAGCGCACACAATTCTTCCTCACTAAATCCGATTTTATTTCGAATTTTTACACGTAATAAAAAGAATGTACAGATATAATCTAGAAACTAAACGAAATGAACAAAAATCTAAATTATTAAGGAAAACAAGTTTAAATGATTCCCGGTGTAGACTATATGCACAGCTACATTAAGTCTCAGTCCGTAATTTAGTATATTTGTGTAGTGCACGTACTACACGGGCTACACTACAATAATACATTTTTTAGACGTCGAAATTTTTGTGGGACTCCAAGCTCTGTGATCACTTTGAAATATACGTGTTCGGTATCGAGTAACGGTATTTATTCGCCCATGATTTATATTTTGTCTTGGTGAAATATTGGAATATGCACTTGTGTTCTCAAAAAAAAAAAAAAAAAAAAAAAAAAATTTTATATTTTAAAAAAAAAAAATATAATTTAATATAAAAAAAATAAAATAAGATTTCCCCAAACGAAAAAAAAAAAAATACATACAAAAAAAAAAAAATAATACAAAATTAAACTT
>Ga0123355_10005903_pt1 | contig 18036 bp, 8 predicted proteins | sample TergutEmb28metaG_3_FD_89872 | JGI IMG/M metagenome (GOLD analysis project Ga0123355, IMG submission 89872) | Embiratermes neotenicus P1 segment gut microbial communities from Petit-Saut dam, French Guiana - Emb289 P1 | ecosystem: Host-associated > Arthropoda: Insects > Digestive system > Gut ... | reverse complement strand
TTGTTCGTAGAATGCTCGAAAACTCAAATCTTTAAAACAAACGAAACAAAAGGAAAATGAATATTGATTGATGAACACTAAATATTTCCAAAATGACGGATTTGGTTGGTGCTGGTTTTAGTGCGCTCATTTTTAGATGTGTAAGCGAAACGCTTTAACATATTTTACAAAAACTTAAATGATAAGGAAGTGAGGAATTTATGAAAAAAAAGTTATTGAAACGCAGGAAGAGTCTTAGCCTGTTATTGGTCATTGCTTTGCTGGTTACTTTGGTACCGGCTGGTATTTTGGCCATGGAGGAAGACTATGTAGCAAATGAGGAGTACGCGTATGACGAAACGTACGAGTACGACAATACCGATGAATATGTGTACAACGATACGTATGCAACAGAGTACGAGTATCTGAAAGAGTACGAAGTAGCAAGCGAAGAGTACGTGCAGGAATACGAGTATGAATATCTACTAGAACAAGTGCAAGTGGTGCCGTTTGGGACAGTCATGTCAAGCGGTACATTTGGCCCTGGCGGCGCACCATGGACATTCTATAGCAATGGCAACATGGTGGTGGGAGCCGGAGCGCTTAATGTGTTGCGAGCAGGCGGCGCAGATGGAACCTTGTGGCATGGCTGGACGGATCTGGAACGGCACTTTACTACGTCAGTCATATTCACCGACACAGTTTATGTTGCTTGGCCGGAGACGATGATAATGCTCTTCAATAATGCTTTTCCAAATATCGTAAGCTTTCACGGATTAGAGCATATTGATACCAGCGTGGCAACACATATGAATGGCTTATTTACTGGCGCACACGATTTAACCACATTCAATGGTATATCCGGTTGGAATACTAGCAATGTAACAATGACGACTGGTATGTTTATGATGCTAGACAGCTTAACCACATTGGATTTATCCGGTTGGAATACCAGTAGTGTAACAAACATGGGTTCCATGTTTTCTCACACACCACTTTTAACCACATTGGACATATCCACTTGGGATACCAGCTCGGTAACAGACATGAGCGGCATGTTTTCGCGTAGCGGTATAACTGCGTTGGATTTATCCCACTTTGATACCAGCAATGTAACAAGCATGCACGGTATGTTCGCGAATGCAAGCAGCTTAACCAGCTTGGATCTATCCGGATGGGATACTAGCAATGTAACAAATATACACAGCGGTATGCGCTATATGTTTGCGGGAACAAGCAGCCTGCGTGAGCTTACTTTGGGTGTAGACTTCCGCTTTGTTGGGAACAACCAAACGATACAGTTGCCCGCAGTATATCCCGCAACACCTTATCGTTGGCGGAATGTCGGCGGCGGAACGCCCGCAGATCCGCAAGGCTGGCACATGTTGACCACGCCGGAGCTTATTGCTCACCACAATGCCAACCCAAGGAATGAAACATGGGTTTGGTATCAGCTTGTCCCAACGATTGAAGTTGGTGATCAACACCGAAGACTGAGCGCCGGATATGCGATCGTCAGCAACTTTACAGAGTTTAGCTTCACGACAACGGATATTGCGCCCGGTACGCATTCAGTCACCATCGACAATCTGCCTGCCGGTGTGACCCTATATAGCGCTCGTAATCAGTCAGGCACAAGAAGTCCGGGAGTGGTATCCATAGGTCAAGATGGTCGTGGGGGATTCACGATAGTAGGCGGTAGCACAAGCGTGGCAGGGGTCTACGATAACCTGATGCTCAGAATTGGAAACGCAGTCTCTGAGCCATTCACGTTGACGATTTTCGACTCCAGACCTGAGTTGGACTTTACCATCACGCCGCGTCAAGCGACTGCAGCACAGGGTGACTATATCCTAGTTGATGTACGCATGGATGTGCTGAGAGATGTGCCTTGGCGAGCCGTACGATTTGGTCTGCATTATGACTCAACAAGATTGGAGCTTGTGCCCTACAGCAACGAACATCGTGTGGGCATACGAGGGGATTGGAACACGGGCATGAATTTATCGTCGAATTTTGAACCATTGACTGATATGGGGTTTGAGTTTGCCAACATACCTGCTACGCCCACAGGTTTCAGGAGTGCGATATTTTTGACTTATCATGAGAATGCGGTGGATGTGACATACGCACCAATGGAAATCGTATTGCGTTTCCGAGTGCTGGACGATGCGCCGGACGGTATAGCGGGAATTCGTTGGTGGTCAAACTCCAGAGGGGATGCAATAACGAGAGATCACGATTTCCCACTACGAGGAAATAGAGGTATGTACATTGCCAGACCGCAAGCGGAAAGCTTTGGCCGTATCATGATTGGTGAGGGTTCTGCACCAACTGAGATCACGTTAACTTACCATGCCAACGGCGGAACCGGTACAATGGCAGCGCGTGGACCGTTTGAACGCGGACAACTCATAACAGCTAGCCCAAGCGCTTTTACAAACCCGGGCCATATTCAAATCGGCTGGCGCTTGGATGATCCAATAGGCGGTGCGACTGTCCCTCTTGAAAATAGCTTTATGATTCAACATGAAGCAACCCTCTATGCACTTTGGATGTGGGTGGGCGGAATATAAACAGCCTAAGCTTCATCGTAATTAAGAAAGGAGTGTAAATTTTGAAAATAAAAGAAAAAAATGTTTCATTAAAACGAATCTTGCCCTTGCTTTTGGCATTGGTAATGATTGTTGGACTGATCCCGGCAACGGCATTTGCTGGTGGTGAATTAGAAACGCCCGTGCCGTTTGGCGAGGTGTACTGGAATCCGGATCCCACATTTACAACAGATAATGAAACCCATATTACAATCATCGCAGAACGTTACGTGAATTTTATGGGTACCTACATGTGGGTGCAACTTCCAACCTTTCCCATGATCGTAGGTTTTCGGTATGGAGATACCCAGGGCCGTACACCACAACCGGTTCGCGTTCAACCAAATGAGCCGGGATATGTATCAGGCTTGGAATTATTCCGTCCGAATATAAATGTTCCGACCAGCATGCTGGAGCCGGGAGATCGTATTGTCATCAGGCGGCATAACTTCTCCATACATGCCTTACCTTTAGATCCAAATTTGTGGACAGTTGGATATTCTCATTTTTATACTGTACCTGTCCTCGCACACACCATCAGCTTTGATCCCGGTCTGGGCAGCGGTACGATGACATCTGTCACTGTTCCTCCCGGCACGTACATGTTACCGGCCAATGGTTTCACAGCGCCGACCACGCCTCCCGGACGTACTTTTGCCGGTTGGGCTGTCAGCGGAAATTCACCTGAAGCAGACACCACGCTGTCGGCCGGAGCCCCAATTACTGTAAATGGTGCAGTTACCTTAACGGCCCAATGGACAGCGGGCGTAGGATCGCATGACGTAAGTTTTGTGGCCAATGGCGGTGGTGGTGTGATGACTGCCGTACCGGTGTTCGAAGGCCAAACTTTACCTTTGCCGGTCAATGGCTTTACAGCGCCGACTACGCCTCCAGGTCGTAGCTTTATCGGCTGGATCGTCAGTGGAGATACACCACAAGCTGACGCTACAGAACTGCGCCAAGCAGGATTCCAAATTACTGTCAACGGCCCTGTAACCGTGACGGCTCAATGGTCAGCAGGTGAGTGGCCAATCAGCTTTGACTCTGGCTTAGGCAGCGGCACCATGGCAACTGTCAATGTTGCTCCCGGCCCATACACCTTACCGGCCAATGGATTTACAGCGCCGACGACGCCTCCCGGACGTACCTTTGACGGTTGGCTTGTGAGCGGTGATTCACCTCAAGCAAACGAAAAACTGTCGGCTGGAGCTCAAATTACCGTAAATGGCCCCGTTACTCTGACTGCCCAATGGACAGCGGGTGTAGGCGCGCACAACGTAAGCTTTGCAGCGAATGGCGGTGGCGGCACTATGACAGCCGAATCGGTATATGAGGGTTTGACTTTCACTTTGCCGGCAAATGCCTTTACGCCACCGACAGCACCACTTGGACGTCAATTCACCGGTTGGATTGTCAGCGGCGATACGCCACAAGCTGACGCCACAGAACTGCGTCAAGCAGGATTCCCAATTACTGTAAACGGCCCTGTGACCGTGACTGCTCAATGGTCAGCAGGTGAATGGCCGATCAGCTTTGACCCCGGTGCAGGTAGTGGCACCATGGCAACTGTCAATGTTGCTCCCGGCACATACACCTTACCGAACTATGGTTTCACAGCACCGACTACTCCGATGAACCGCACGTTTGCAGGCTGGGCGATTAGCGGTGGTTCTCTTGAAGACGGCACCACGCTGCAAATCGGAGATACAATTACCGTAAATGGTCCCGTTACCCTGACTGCCCAATGGACAGTGGGTGAATGGCCGGTAGCCTTTGCACCGGGCGTAGGTAGTGGTACTATGGCAGACGTATCTGTAACTGCTGGCGCGATATTTGTTTTACCGGCCAATGGTTTCACAGCTCCGGCTACACCGGCAAACCGCATCTTTGCGGGTTGGGCTGTCGGCGGCGGTTCTCTTGAAGCAGGTGCGATACTGCAAATCGGAGATACAATTACCGTAAATGGCCCTGTTACCTTAACTGCCCAATGGACAGCGGGTGACGGAACACCATATGACGTAAACTTTGACCCGGGTTTAGGCAGTGGTACAATGACACCAATGACTGTAACTGCAGGTGACATCTTCCCATTGCCGGTGAATGGTTTTACAGCACCGACAACACCACCGGGACGCCAGTTTATCGGCTGGATCGTCAGTGGAAATACACCGGAAGCTGACGCTACAATATTGCGTCAGGCAGGGTTCCCAATCACCATCGAAGGTTCCGTTACCTTAACAGCTCATTGGTCAGCGGGTGAATGGCCTGTAACCTTTGCACCCGGATTGGGTAGTGGCACTATGGCAACTGTCAATGTAGCCGATGGCGCGACATTTGCTTTACCGGCCAACGGCTTTACCGCTCCGACCACTCCGGTGAACCGCACTTTTGCGGGTTGGATTGTCAGCGGTGATACACCGGAAGCGCACGCGACAACGCTGCGTCAAGCAGGATTCCCAATTACGGTCAATGGCCCTGTAACCGTGACTGCCCAATGGACAGCAGGCGGAACCACTGGTCAAGGCTCAGGCCCTAGCGGCGGCGGTGGCGGAACGACTACGATTGTTGATACAGCTCCACCACTAGCTCCATTTATTACAGATCATACGGCATTCATCAGCGGTTTCCCGGATGGCTCTATTCAGCCGAACAGAGAAATTACAAGAGCTGAAGTTTCGATGATTCTGTGGCGCTTGCTTGATAGCAATGCCAAGCATGCACCACAGGCAGCTCGCTTCCAGGATGTCCAAGCGACCGCCTGGCATGCGCAAGCAATAAACTACCTGGCATCCCGTGATATCGTGACGGGCTTCCCGGATGGCAACTTCCGCCCGAATGCTCCGATCACCAGAGCGGAATTGACAGCGATCATGTCAAGATTCTTTGAGCTTAATGATAACGGCGTCAGCGACTTCAGTGATGTTGCAAACACGCACTGGGCGATCGCTTACATCAATAACGCCAACAACAGAGGTTGGGTAACCGGTTTCGCAGATGGCACTTTCCGCCCGAACAATGCAACCACCAGAGCAGAAGCCGTCACCTTGATGAACCGTGTTCTGGAAAGAACACCAAACCCGGCTACGATTGATTATCACTTGAATGACATCCAATTGTTCAGTGATTTAACCCCTGCACACTGGGCGTTCTACCAAATCATGGAAGCTGCGATCGAGCATGATTTCTATCTCGATGCGCAAGGCCTTGAAGTTTGGGAGAACGTGGTTTTACCAACGCGTTAGTTACTTTTTAGCAGCATAAAAAAGAAACAGCATCGAGCCGGTTGCCCTTAAAAGGCGATCGGCTTGACGCTATATTCTCTTATGCAAAATTAAAAAATAGGGGATTTTAAAAAATATACCGTTACCTTTTGATTTTTGATTGCGTAATTAATATAAGAGCAAAAGATAACGGCTGAAATGAACGATGTAATTGAGAAAGGGATGTAAATTTTGAAAACAAGAGAAAAAAACATTTCGTTAAAGAAACTCTTTCCTTTGCTTTTGACGTTGGTGCTGATTGTTGGGTTTATGCCAGCAACAGCATTTGCTGTCGGTGGCGAAGTATACTGGAATCCGGATCCATCATTTGCAAAAGATAATGAAACCCATATTACGATCATTGCAGAGCGCCAAGTGAATATGATGGGTTCCTACATATGGATGCAGATTCCAACCTTTCCTATGATTGTAGGCTATCGGTATGGAGATGCACAAGGCCGCACACCACAACCGGTTCGCATTCAACCAAGTGAGCCGGGATATGTATCAGGCTTGGCGTTGTTTCGTCCGAATATAAATGTCCCGACCAGCATGCTGGAACCTGGGGATCGTATTGTCATCAGGCGGCATAATTTTTCAATGCATGCTTTATACCCAACCGCACCTGAGAACTGGACAGTTGGATACGCCCATTTCTATACGGTGCCTGCTACGATGCCCCCTATAAGCGTTCCTCCCGGTTCAGGTTCAGGTGCCGGGGGTGGGGGCGGTGGAACCACCGTTATTACGGATACGGCTCCGCCGCAAGCTCCATTTATTACTGATCATACTGCATTCATCAGCGGTTTCCCCGATTTCTCTATTCAACCAAATAGAGAAATCACCCGAGCGGAAGTTTCAATGATTTTGTTCCGTATGCTTGATAGCAATGCCAAGCATGCACCACAAGCAGCTCGCTTCCAAGATGTTCAAGCGACCGCTTGGTATGCGCAAGCAGTAAACTACTTGGCCGGCCGTGATATCTTAACCGGCTTCCCGGATGGCAACTTCCGTCCAAATGCTCCGATTACCAGAGCGGAATTGACAGCGGTTATGTCCAGATTCTTTGAGTTGCGTGATAGCGGCGTCAGCGCCTTTAGCGATGTTGCAGAAACGCATTGGGCGATCGCTTACATCAATAACGCCAACAACAGAGGTTGGGTAACCGGTTTTGAAGATGGTACTTTTCGCCCGAACAATGCAACAACCAGAGCGGAAGCAGTCACCATAATGAACCGCGTACTCGAAAGAACACCTAACCCGGCCACTATTGATGAACACTTGAATGACATCCAATTGTTCAATGACTTAACCAACGCGCATTGGGCTTTCTACCAAATCATGGAGGCTGCGATTGAGCATGATTTCTATCTCGATGTGAACGGCCGCGAAGTTTGGGAGAGAGTGGCTTTGCCAAATCTGATGTGATATGAAGAAATCAAAGAAAGGCGGATACAAAATGACAAAGATAAAGAAACGATTTGTTGCATGTATGCTTGTCGCGTTGCTGATGCTTTCTGCTGTAACGCCGACATTCGCTCATGCGTCATCCTCTGCGTGTGATCACAACGGCTGCATGAACCGCACGCAAGCGAATGAAGCTGAACTCCAAGCATGGGCAGCACAGCGCTTGAACAGAGGGAATATCCAACACAACGGTGGCAGCGAAAGAGGTATGCCTGTTTCTGTGGAAGTATTCTCGCAAGATGGATATATTGAACGGGTAGAGGTGCCGATTGACCCTTTGCAAATACCGTTTGAAGTTGCACCGCATACTCAGTTTGAAGTTGTACCAATCAGATACAATGGCCCGGATACAGAAAACGTTGTCATAACCATATTGGGCGACGGATTTACTGCGGCGGAGCAAAATCGTTTTATTGAAGCGGCAACATTGGTCGCTGACGAAATTGTCGCTTTTCATCCTTTTAGTTCTTTTGCGGATGCGATCAATGTCTATGCAATCAAGGTTATTTCCAATGAATCGGGCGCGCGCCGTGACCATCTGACAGACTCGAATTACCGACCTAATGTTGATAACTTCTTCCGTAGTACATTTTGGGCGGATGGAGTCACGCAACGATTACTATATCCTGCCCATTGGCCTACAAACGATTTTGTCGGAATCAATCGAGTGATTCAAGTGACACAAGCGCATACGCCGGTATGGGATGTCATCGTCCTTTTGGTGAATACCACTACGTTTGGTGGAGCCGGTGGCGCTTTTGCTGTTTCTTCCATTACTGCGGGTTCGGCAGCGCCTATTACGATCCATGAACTTGGACATTCTGTCGGCGGATTGGCCGACGAGTATTGGTGGGTAGAGGGAGGTGGAGGGTCGCCGGGAGAATACCCAAACAGAACGACAAACAACGACCCGAATACCATGAGGTGGCGACATTGGCTAGATGTTGATCATTCCGGCATGTCTGTACCGCCGTATCATGGTATATTTCCTTTTGCGGAAAGCGGTGTCATGAATCGCTTTCGTCCTCATCAAGGGTGTATGATGCGCTGGGCGGGTATGCCTTTTTGCTATGTATGTTCTTCTGCGCTGGTTAGAAGAATGGCTTTTTTAAACAACGAAGAATTTCATGGCCAAAGTCTTTTGACAAGTATCGTTCTTCCTGAGGGCACAGCGCGAATTGTCGATTATGCCTTTTGGGGCAGTGAGTCCTTAACAGAGGTTACCATCCCCGCCAGTGTTACGAGCATCGGGCGTTTTGCTTTCTTGCGCAATACCGGTTTAGAACGTGTGACTCTTTTTGCAACAACACCTCCGGACATCAACGGCAACGATCGATTTTATGGCGTTGATCGCTCCAACATTGATTTATTTGTACCGGTCGGAACTACTTCCGCTTATTTAGCGGCGGGCTGGACAGGGTTTCGAGCCATTTTTGAGATGGGGGATGCCCCATCGTTGCATATGGTAACGTATGACGCCAATGGCGGTATTGGTACAATGTCTGCACAAGGGCCGTACGAACGCGGATATATCGTTACAGCCGGCTCTAGTGCCTTTACCAACCCGGGGCATATCCAAATCGGTTGGCGTTTGGATCATCCAATACGCGGTGCAACTGTGCCTCTTGAAAGTAGCTTTGTGATTCAATATCACGCAACGCTCTATGCGCTTTGGATGTTTGTGGGGTTATAAATCAGGAAAGTTAAAATAATTTAATAGTAGTTGTCGACGCGAAAAATGTGGAGGTGATGCCTATGAGATTGTGAACGAAAAAGAGATTTTCATATATTCCGGATTTCGCAATAGTAGGCGCTGAATACAAAGAATAGAGAAAATCTCTAAAAGTATTAAACCATGACTGAAGTTATCTAAAAATCAAAATGGAAACATTGCAGCAACAATTGCAATTCTCACAGAAGATATCAATCACTGTAACTGTATAATACTAAGGAGGACAATGGTCATATGAATAGAAATTCGAAAAAACTAATTGCCGTATTTTTGGCAATCCTAATGACTTTCGGTAGCTCCGGCGCATTTGTCGCTGAGGCCGCAGGGGCATTTTATCAGCAACAAGATATACAATTCAATTGGGATATAGCAGGTTATGAAGAATTCTCAATGCTTGAAGAAGCATTTGAAGAATTCTTTTTGTTTGAAACGTTCGAAGAAATAGAAGAACCGGCTATAAGCGAAAACAGGCGAAAATATCTGGAACTACTCGAAAGCGGATATAGCAATTATCAGCTCCGGCAAAGGTTCACAGAGTTGTTCGGTGATGGCTATAGCGGCGAATACATTTTTCACAACTATAGAACCATCTTTGACTTGAAAGATGGTGAGATAATCGACTCGGCTTTTTTGCGTGTGTTGAGTGCCTATCGAGTTGATCTGCGCTTCCAAGATACAGGAGCAAGCATACACCGCCATGCGGCAGGACGGGCATCCGATGACGGAAGAGTACGGGTATTCGAGGGTAATGAAGTGACAAGTGTACCGGAATTTGATAATATGTTTTTAGAAAGAATATTATCAGATATGCTTGAGCCTATGGTTATAAATGATGAAAGCTTTGAATCTGTAACAACGGATGCCGCTCTACGTTTTGACTATATGTCTGAAGTTGGCGTGCAAGTAGAACCACTTTCCGTGGCGAATAGCCATGTGAGTATCAATCTCGTCAGCGTTACAAACACATCCATTACCGTTGATTTATGGTTTGCCAACAACAACTCGGCCAATAACTCCGTGGGCATATGGGAACCACGAATCAGCCAATGGCGTTGGCTGTTCGGACAGGGACATCCCCCTGGAAGATCGGGCAGACACACCATACCAAACTTGTCACCGGGCGTTACATATTTTTTAGAGGCACTTTCTTGGGATGGGCAGAGGTGGCATCGTCAACAAATTGCTGTAACCACGTCAGCGCCGCCTGCGAATATTGTTTTGCACCAAAGAAGCAGCGTTGATTTCAGGTTGGACAGGATCTTCACCGATGCTCTTGGGCCTGACCTTACTAACCGTTTTATGGATGCTGCAAACGAGGGATTTTACGTGTTGCATCACTTCATCGGTGGTTCTTCTCCGGGCAGAATGCGTATTGACCACGTAAGACACTTGCCGAGATATACGGAAGGATGGGCAGGGTTTCCAATTCATTGGCAGCTTCTTGGCATACATAATGATTGGCATCTGTATTCGATTGACCATGCACAGCGGATGAGGGCAACGAATATAGAAACTACGGAGATGCCCATCCACGAAATCGGCCATAACTTTGACAATTTCAGATGGAGCTTTGAAGCGGAAGCGATGGCGGCCTTTTTCTCTTACTACTATTATGCCACCACTGGCAGAAGAATGGCAAATGCAGGAGGCAGTAGCAGTAGAACATTCCAAGGAGGCGAGTTCAGAACATATATGAGAAACTATGCCTATCGCGGACTAGGGCAAATTAACCATAACGAAGCGATGCGCCGAGGGGTTTATAGCAACTACAGCATGGCGTATGTGCTTGGAACGATTTCAGGCAATATCGGATGGCAGCCTTTTACCGACACCTTTAACTATTTTCGAGCGTTGCCGCATGACGAAGTACCCCGAACTGACCTTGACAAGCTGAACCTGTTTTTGACGAAGCTGCGTGATTTCAGCGGCAGGGATGTTATTGCAATGATACCGGCAAATGCGAGGAATGTATATCAACAATATTTTGGCGGACAAATACGATATCTGGCCAGACTGACCGTTTCACCGTCAGGAACATGGCAAGCTCCGGGGGAAGCGTCGAGCAGGATGATCACCGTGGGGTCTGATACAACCTGGAGCGTAAGCAGCAATCAGTCATGGATTACTATCTCGAATATCGCGCCTGCAAATCAAACCGGCAACGGTTCATTTACCATTAATGTTGCCTCAAATGCGGGTGAAGCATTCGGGAGAAGCGGAATCGTCACAGTTTCGGGTGGAGGTACAACGAGATTCATCCACGTGACACAACCCAGGATAACGGCGACTTTAACAATTGACCCTGCAGGAACGTGGCAAGTGCCGAGGGAAGCGTCAAGCAGGACAATACACGTAACATCCAACACAACTTGGCATGTAGGCAGCAATGCACCGTCATGGCTTACCATCTCAAATATCCTGCCCACAAACCATACCGGCAACGGTTCATTCAGAATCAATGCTTCTGCCAACACAGGAAGCCAGCGGCAAGGAACCATCACGGTTTCGAGCGGAGGTATAATAAGAACCATTCTTGTAATACAAGCGGCTGTGCAGGACAACCCACTTGATCCACCATCTGCTGCAATCACATTTCCCGAATATGAGAATCAGCGGATACCATTGCCATTGCAAAACTTAACGATTACTTGGACAGGAAGAGCCGGGGCAAGGCATCGTTTGGCACTCCGCGACCTCAGTGTAGGCAATGACGGTATAATGATAATACCAGAACGAGATGTAAGCGGAACAAGCTTTCCGGTAGCTTCAAACCAACTCACCGTCGGACACAGGTATAGGGTTGCAGTTGGTACGTCAGTGGACAATGGAGTTACATGGACATGGAGCGTAAGACATTTCTACATAGTCGAGCGGCAACGGCAAACGGTTACGATTACATATGTAAGCAATCCGCCTCCCGGCACTTCTGGTATAACAGGGAGTACACCGCCATCTCAAGTTAATGTGGAGGTTAATACCTCGGTTAGGCTTGCGGGTAATAGTGGCAATTTGCAAAGAACAGGCCATATATTGTTAGGCTGGAGCAGAGCCGGGTACCTCAATAATCGTAACCCGCAATATACATTGGGACAACCAAGAGTTCGCTTTGATGAGGTAGGGGAAGTCAGACTTTATGCACACTGGGCACCACGGGGATGGCAAAGCATTCGCAATGTCGATGTGTTTCTATATGCGGACAGCCTATTTGATACAGAACGTCATGCGAATGAAGCTGCTTACTGGAACGAACTTCGCAATATTACCAATAGAGCGGCGTTTGCTTTTGAAAGGACTTTCGGTTTAAGAATGAATATACAGGGGAATATAACCCGAGTAGATTCTCTTAAAACCGAATGTGCGCCTAATAATGAGAGCCGAAATATGATTCGCCCGGATTTTCTTTGTCGAGATCATAACTTATCATTAACATTGCCGCAGGGAGTATCTTGTTGCACTGCGCATCACTCAGCCGGAAGATATATGATTGGTGTTACGTTGCGCGACCGTGTACCTGCTAATGTGCAAAACCGAGGATTGCATACGATGTTTTTTGCGGGCGATCTTTGTTTTATAAATGACGCAGGGTTTCATACTAGCCACTATCGTGGAACTGTGGCACTAGGATTCGCACAACTAACAACATCGAATAGTGTGGGACGCCGATCAATTAATTCCAGCACCCACGATCTTTCGGCACATATTGTACAGCATGAATGGTCGCATAATTTTGGGGTTCCTGACCAAGCTTCATGTCAGGTTGCCTGCATTATGAACAATCATTGGGGTGATGTTGCGCAGAATGTTGAAAATGTTTGGTGCTATAGGTGCCGAGGAATTATTTTTGAGAATCGCACGAGGATTTGATAATGGAAAGGACTGAAATGATAATGAAAAAAAGATTGAAACGATGGATCGTTTTGTTTCTGATAATGATGATGATTTTGAGTAGTGCAAGCGCATTCGCTATCGACACAGAACTTCCAGAATATGAAGCGGAGCATATAGCAATGTGTGATGGACTAATAAGTCCTCCCCGGTTTTACAATCTGGAAAGCCTCTTGGATGCGATTGCAATTGACAAGTTCCATGAATTACGACGCGGGCGCGATGGAATCGGGCAACTCAGCGAGTTTTTTATGCCGCTTGATGTGCCCGACCGCTTCCATCTGGTTCTAATAGAGTTTTGGGATTTCGAACCAAATTCTCCGATTAGTTTGTGGTATTCTCCGGCAAACAATCGCTTGCCACCCTCTTTGTTTCGAACAGCTCCACCTGAGTTTATGTGGTTACGTGACGATCCGAGAGATGAGGCTCTTCTCTGGATCGGAGATGACCGAGCCAGCTGGGGACAACACGGATATGCATTTCAGACGGAATTCCCTGTTTGCTTCACCGAACAAGAAATTGTTAATTTCATCCGCGCCGTTCCGGTAACGGCCTGGGAACTCCAAGGCAATGCCATATCCGTGTCGATTCAGGGCATGGAAAACATCCGCATCTTTGATGAAGTTGGAAATGAAATCATCAGCCCTACTCCTGGGATCTATCTGTACAAAAACGACAGCGAAAGCGTAAGGAGAATAGGTTACCGTTACGGAATAGGCGCAGGTTTATCGAGGTATCAATTTGTGCTTGAGCCGGGCACTTACACCTTCCATGCCGAAGGTGTCATTGGAGACCCCGGACTGCTTGTTATGCACTTCATAGATGGAGAGCCGGTAACAAGCATCGATCGTAGCGCAGGGCTTGCAGAGCAGGATATTTCCGAATTTTCCCTCACTGTAAGGCCCGGACCCCGGATGTTATAACCCTGCATATTAATTTAATAGGAGGAAAAGGCATGTTTACGAAAACAAGTAAAATAGGCTTAGTCTTTGTAATAACAATACTCATAGCAACAGTGTTTCTTTTCACCGGTTATGGTGCAAATAACTCTGATTTGGAAGAACCGATAACATTGGCAAGTGAAGCACCGTTATTCTTTGCCGATGCGGATGAACTTTTAGCGGCAATCGGCATGGCAAAATTCAGCGAATTTGCCATATCGGAAGTTGCGGCCTTTGCGATTTCTGGCAATATTGAAGCGCACGGCTTTGATTCCTTGCAAAACATTACCGCGCTTTATAAACCGACATATGTCAAACAGGGATTTGCGCCTGCGGGCATCAGCGTTCATGGTTCGAACGTGTTAACTTTTCATAATACGAATGTGGCCGGTGATGTGGCAAACTTCATCTGGTCGCGTTCAATAGCCGCTGAAAACGCCACCACTGACTTTTTTGGACGCGGCGCAATAGCCGAATTTTTTGAAGAGTTCAACGGGATAACGTATGCAATAACGAAATGGGTAACGTTTGATACGCGTGAACCTGACGGCTGGGTAGTGGCTTGGGCACAAAACGGACAAGCCTTTATGGCCTCACTTCCGGCGAGTTATACCGAAGAAGATGTTCTTGCGTTTTGCGATGCACAAGCGATAACCTCGTGGGAACTGGATGGCAATGCCGTATCCGTATCGATTCAAAGCATGGGCAATGTGAGCCTCTTTGAGCTTGAATCGCCCGTGGGCGGTGAGGCAACCCATCGCAGTAGCACAGAGGTTGAAATCATCGCAATCGGAAATACACTGTACAGAACCGGCATCGGCAGAAGCATGGAAAGAGTCGGCTACAAATGGCTTATTGATGACACCGTTCAAAGATATCAATATGTGCTGAAGCCGGGTGTCTATGAGTTTCGTGCCAACAACATTGCCAATCCATCGGGGCTTCTTGTAAAGCATTTTGCCTATGGAGACCATATCTCAAGTACGGACTATACCGAAGAGCTGATTGACCAGTCTGCTTCCGAGTTTAATTTGATCGTGACACCGGATCCCGGCAATAGCATACTAAGTTTTCCTGTACTAGAGAATACCGAATTCACTGTGACCTATAACGCCAATGGCGGAATCGGCACAATGGCTGCACGCGAACCGTTTGAACGCGGAGAAATTGTTATGGCTAACTCAAGTACCTTTATCAGACCAGGTTGGATTCAAATGGGTTGGCGTTTGGATGATCCAATAAGAGGTGCAACTGTACCTTTTGGAAGTAGCTTTGTGATTCAATACGACGCGACTCTCTATGCGCATTGGATGTTCACCGGGCGGATTGATATGTTGCAAGAATTCCATAATCCAGAACCCGAACATGCAGGCTTCAAGTTCACCGTAACCTATAACGCCAATGGTGGGACCGGCACAATGGCAGTGCGTGAACCGTTTGATCGCAGGAATATCGTCACAACTGACCCCAGCGCCTTTAGCAGACCAAGCTGGATTCAAGTGGGTTGGCGCTTGGATCACCCAACAAGGGGCGCATTCATCCCCTCGGGAGGAAGCTTCGTTATTCAATACAACGCGACTCTCTATGCGGAATGGGTGTTCATCGGACCTTAATCAAGAGAATCGTTAAGATTACAATTGTAATAGATGTATAAATAAAACATCGCGGCAAAGCGCTCAATTAAGCCGCATAAGCTTAATTGAGCGCGCTATAGAATTGTTCGAAGTGATGATGAGTCGATTTTTGGTTGAAAGAGTTTGATCTATTTGAATAAAAAAATGTTATAATTAAAATCCACAATTATATCGAAACAATTGAAAGAGAGGTTCGTTATGAAAAACCTTGCGAAAAAAACACGCAAACTTGCTCTGTTGATAGTTTGCGTCGGGGTATCTGGTCTACTATTTGCTTGTAATCACTATGTTGGCGGGACTTCTGAAGAATCAAAAACACCAAGCATCAATACTGTAAGAGGGCTGAATCAAAATAACAACATACAATACTGGGGTTTTGCCGTTATGGTGGAGGAATATATATTTCTTGCCGATGGTCTTGGGATTCACAGAACAGACAGAGCATTTGAAAAGATTGAAACACTGGTACTTCATGAAACTTTCCATGAAGACCCAGCGGTAATAAGTCCAGGTAGTATGGAATATTTAGCTATGTTCAGTGATCTGCAGTATTATGATAATAGAGTATATTTTTTAGACCGCAGAACTGAAACGATATATTCTATGAATCTCGATGGCAGCGAATTGACACAGGTACTTAGTGCTTCTGAAATCACTTATGACAGTAGGTTTGACGGATTTATTGTAGCGCACGGCAAAATATTTTTTGGACATTTTTATCCGATAAGTTTAAAATCATTTGACCTTGAAACAAGAGAGATAACAACTTACGGAACGGGAGGCATTTTCTTTTCCATAAATCCTGATGGAAGCGAACTGCATTTTTCCTATGATTTTGCTTTATTTGGGCTGAATCTTAAAAACGGAACGATAGAAGACAGAATGCCGCACAATATTCGAAACTTGCCAGGGCATGAACTGGGCGTTCTCGGGATTATAACAAATAGAACAGCAAGCAGCGGAAGAATATTTTTTTCGACACCACACTGGGAGGGTAGCAGAATATTCGTAATCAATGATGACGGACTCGCGGAAGAAATATATTTTAACGAGGGAATGATTCGTCGTCATATAAATTCGGTAGGTGAATGGATATATTTCACAGTAATGGCTCAAGGAGATGAAAATCGTCAGCATGATCTGTACAGAATAAGGAATGATGGGAGTGGCGTGGAGCTTGTACATGAAAATTTTGTTTCAGGAACTGATGGCGTGCCATCAATATTTATCAATATGTTTTGCGAGGATATAATTCTATTTAAGATATCGCCTACGTTCCATGACATTTACGCACTGATTCGCAACCCTGACACCGGTGAATTTGAAAGGAAGCACATAAATCCAATCTCTTAAAAACCAACGAGGCAAAGATGGTTTTGTCCTTTTGAAAATACATTTGATTTTATTTTCTGCATATAGTTGCTGAAATATCGGCAATTACATGTTAAAATTAAAACCAAGCGATTAAATAATAAAAGAACTAGGCAACAGAACCCGACACGCCTCTCAACGATGCGTACCACGTCGGGTCATTTGATTTATACGATTTATCTTCACAAACACCCAAACTCTTGATATACTTATATTGTTAGTGAGGACAACACCACATGGCTACACGAAAAGAAATCAAGATACATAATAAGAGCGACAAACCTGATAATGTCGTCATGAAAGAAAATGAGATCATACGCCAGTGCCAGGAAGCCGAAAAGGAATTGCCCGGTTTTTTGCGTGGCTTTTTTGCATACCTCAAAAGCAATGTGCTTCCGATGACCAGACTTGCGTATCTGCAAGACATCCGGTTTTTTTGCAATTATCTGATCAAAGAATCCCATATCACGAACGCCAAAGAAACAAAAGAGATCCCTTTGAGCGATTTTAATCAAATGAAAGCGATGGACATCAATGCGTTTCTTGATTATTGCAGACGATATGAAACCGAAACGGACAAGGCCATCTACATTTACGAAAACCACAACAAATCTCTGGCGAGAAAAAAATCTTCGATTTCAGTGTTATTCAAATATCTATACCGGGATGAACTTATAGACAAAAACATTACAGACGGGTTTGATCCGATACGTCTTCCAAAAGCCGGTGAGCGCGAAATCAAAGCGCTTCAGGACAACGAAGTAATGGTTATGCTTGACGCCGTTTCGACAGGCGACGGGCTGACGAAAAAAGAAAAGGAGTTCTGGGAAAAAACGAAAAAAAGAGACAAAGCCATCCTCATCCTGTTTCTGACATACGGACTCAGGCTATCGGAATTGCAGCAGCTGAACGTTTCATCGTTTCATTTCCAAAGAGGGGAGTTCAAAATCTACAGAAAACGCGGCAAAGAGTCAACGATGCCTCTCAATCAGTCCGTCATCAAAGTCGTAACGGAATATCTTGATGCAGAACGCGCTTCTGACGATACACTTGACCCGAAACATCAGGATGCTTTGTTCCTTTCATTGCAAGGAAGCAGAATGACGGAAAGACAAATACGTGAGCTTGCTAAAAAATATACATCGATCGGCCTTGCAACTTCCAGGGATTCAG
>Ga0123355_10005902_pt1 | contig 18036 bp, 23 predicted proteins | sample TergutEmb28metaG_3_FD_89872 | JGI IMG/M metagenome (GOLD analysis project Ga0123355, IMG submission 89872) | Embiratermes neotenicus P1 segment gut microbial communities from Petit-Saut dam, French Guiana - Emb289 P1 | ecosystem: Host-associated > Arthropoda: Insects > Digestive system > Gut ... | reverse complement strand
GCGGCACTTGTGGTTGTGTTCACGGGCACGCGCATAGAATTTATCGCTTGGCCCTTTGCGGAAGTGTTTACAACTTTTTCCATACCTATCACGATTTTGTGGATTGTGGGCATTGTAAACGCCGTGAATTTTATTGACGGCATTGACGGGCTGGCGGCCGGTGTTTCATCCATAGCTGCCCTGTTTTTGACGATACTGTGTGTCATGACGGGCAGTCCCCTTGCAGTGGTTTTTGCCGTGACGCTGGCGGGCTCATGCTTGGGCTTTTTGCCGCGCAATTTCAGCCCTGCGGATGTTATCATGGGCGATACGGGCGCGACCTTTTTGGGCTATGTGCTGGCGGTGTCCTCCATCATCGGCGTGTACAAAAGCTACGCTCTGTTAAGTGTTGCTATCGTGGGCTTTGCCTTGGCTTTGCCTATATTGGACACAGCCTTTGTCATGATAAAAAGAGTTCTTAGCGGAAAGTCCCCTATGGCGGCTGACAGGGGGCATTTGCATCATAAGCTTATTGACGCGGGGTTGTCCACAAAGCAGACAGTGGTAATACTGTACACCGTTAGCGTCATTGCGGGCGGTGTTGCCATCGTGATAGCCGTGCGCGACATAAGGGCTCTTATCATAGGGCTTACATCGTTTCTTATTTTGTTTTTGATAATTTATGCGTATAGAAAGCGGGTGGGGGAGAATGGAAAATCAGGAAAATCAGAATCGAAATCAGAATAAATTCAACATAAACTACCGCATAGGCTTCGATGGACTTTCATCCGACAAATCGCTGTCTCTGCCGGGGCTTATGAAATGCGTGCAGGAAGCCTCGCTGTTCCACACATTCGCTATCCCCGGCGCCTTTGAGTATTATGACAAAATGAATTGGGTGTGGGTTATTACCCATTGGCAGGTGGAGATTGCGGCTTATCCCAAGCTGGGTGACAAAATCAACATATCTACTTGGCCCGTGCGTTTTAAGGGCTATTTCGGAGAGCGCGGTTATGAGGTACAGGATGCCGCTGGTGCGTCTATGCTTGCGGCCAATTCCAATTGGATATTACTTAACCGTAATACTTACGGGCCTGTGCGCCCCACAAATTTTATTTGTGAAAAATACGGCGAATGTTATCCGTTTTTGCTTGAAAAAGACTTTTCCATGCCCAAAGCGGAGGGTTTTACGCCTCTTTCCGTCCATGACTACACCCCAACCCGCCGCGACATCGACACCAACGATCACGTAAATAACGTAAAGTATCTGGAATGGGTGTATAACCATATTCCTGAGAATATCTATCGCAACTATCGCGCAAAATCCCTTAAAGTTGCTTACAAAAAAGAGACCTTGTTGGGGGATAATCTGAAAATTGCTCTCTCGCATCGACAACAGGGTGATGATATCGAAATTGTCGCCATTATCGAAAAAAGCGGTGCCGTTGCCACTGAAATTTACATTCTTTGTCAAGTTGTGGAGTAGGGTAGGGATATAATTTGGAGGACTGAAGATGCTTTTGATTTCATATGTAACTATAAACGATTTGGAATATGTACGCTCTATCGGCCATTGGGCTCCCTCCCCTCTGGCACTTGAAGAACCATTTCGTGGTAAAGGGTATGGGCACCATCGTTATGGACATTCCGCCATATGAACAACCCTTTGAAATGTTCATGGGCAAGTCGCTATGAGAGGTGTATACGATGTTTGTTTTTGAAGAAATTCAAGCGTATCTGAATAAATGGCAGGGGATTTTGCGCCTTAAAGATTGGGACATTAAATTAGAGCTTGTAAACAAAGAATGGCGTAAAACCGGCGATGTAAAAATAGACGAGGATGACAAAACGGCAATTCTTTTAATTAACAACTTCAATCCCAAGCAAACCAACATAGAGGAAGTTGTTATTCATGAACTTTTGCATATTAAACTTTGGGGAATGGATCAAATGATTGAGAAATTGCTGCACAGTGTTTACGGCGGCAATGAAGATGATCCCAAATTTTCTTTCGCATATGCGCAATTTATGGGTTTGCTTGAACAAACTTGTCAGGATTTGACAAAGGGATATAAAGACCTTGGTGCTGCGGATAAGTCTGTTTCTTTTGGGCGAATACAAAAGCGGGCGGATGAAGAATGGAAATAGGCACAAATTTATAGAATATGGGAGGGTGGACATTGATGATTTTTTATGGCAGCAGCTTTTCTGAGAGCGATATGAAATCTTCGAGAGAAAACGGATTGGGTCTCGAAATTGTTCAATATGCCCATCCAATATTTCTTGATGATTTTGAAGCGCAGCATCCGATTATCACGCGATATATTGAAGGATTGTGCGGCGTGTCAATGCATGGTGCTTATTACGACACCGCTTACACCTCTATCGACCCACTTATACAAGAAGTCTCCAGGAAGCGATTTTTGCAGTCTATTCAGGCCGCAAACTTTCACGGTATAAACAAGCTGGTGTTTCATTCCGTATATAAACCGCAAGTTGATGGATTTTCATTGGCAACACTGGATTCGTTTTCGAAAAGGTCAATAGAATTTTGGCAGCGTTTCGAAGAACACATCCCGGACGGGATGACGATTTTTATAGAGAACATAGCTGATGAATGTCCCGAAGTGTTTATGAAGATGATCAGGGGCATTGGCAGTCCAAAAATACGTGCCTGCCTTGACATTGGCCATGCCTATGCATCCTCTGCCGTACCTCTTGATGAATGGATCTGCGTTTTGGGCGACAGCATAGGGCATGTACATATTCATGACAATGATGGCAAAGCAGACCAACATTTGCCGTTGGGCAGGGGCAAAATCCCGCTTGCCGACACTATAAATGCGATAATGAAACATGCGGGGAAAGACGTGCCTTTTGTGCTGGAATGTGATGCATCCATATCGCTCGAATGGCTTAAAAATATCTTTACAATTGCTTGACTTAACCTGCGTAAGGCATTATAATAATTCTTGGCTGATGCAATGTCCCTTTATTTGGAGGAATGGCATGTTAAAAATAATTGTCCACGGCTTGGGTCGCTTGGGTCTGTCTGTGTGCAAGCTTGCAACCGAAAGTGACGAATTTCAAGTTGTTGCCGGTGTTGCCAAAACACAGAAGACGGGTTTTGATTTTCCTGTGCATATGGATATGGCTTTGTGCCCCGCCGCCGATGTGGTGGTGGACTGCTCTGTGGCTTCAGCCGTTGACGAGCTGGTTGCGTATGCGCTTGACAAAAAGACACCTGCAATTATTTGCACCACGGCTTTGGACGATAAAACTTTTCGCTTTATGCACGAAGCGGCAAAGGTCATCCCAATCTTTTTCTCTGCCAATATGGCTTTGGGTGTAAATTTGATGGCCAGGTTGTCGCGGCTTGCCGCCGCCGCCCTGTCGGATGTTGGTTTTGACATAGAAATTATCGAAAAACACCACAGCGGCAAGGTGGATGCCCCCAGCGGCACGGCTAATATGTTGGCGGGAAGCATAATAGACACACTTGGCGGTAAGAATATTGTGTATGACCGCACAGGGCGCTTGCAAAAGCGTGGAGCGGACGAAATTGGCGTGTCAACCATACGGGGTGGCTCTATTTTTGGTGAGCATACCGTGCTTTTTGCGGGCGAGGGCGAAACGTTGGAAATTAAACATACTGCTCTTACACGAGAGGTTTTTGCCCACGGGGTGTTACGTGCGGCCAAATTTGTGGCAGCAAAGCCTGCGGGGCTATATGGCATGGACGATTTATTACAATAGGAGTGTATTATGACTTATCGAAAATTTGCTTTAATTATATTTCTTGTGTTTGCCGGGGCGCTTCTTTCTGCCTGCTCATCTTATAGCGTGGATGACTTTATTTCGTTTGATGACAACCTGTTGCTTACGTATGAAGTCGAGGGCGATTTAAACCTGACCTTTATGGTTTTTAATTCATATTCCACATCAAACCGCTTGCAGCGCAGACTTATTTTGGAGACGGGACAGGTTATGTCCGAAGTGCTAGAAGTGCGCGGCGGGCAGCTTGTAGAAGTAAATTCTTTCGATGACTTTTTTCAGCATACAAATATGACGGGGCAGCCCCCATCCCACACCAGATATATTCTGGCGGAGCCAATCAGATATGGCAACACATGGATAGAAAATCCCCGCGACGATGAAAGCGAGCACCGCATAAGGCAAATTACAGGCGTGGGCATAGAGGTGATGACACCGGCGGGAACCTTCGAAACCATCGAAGTTACAACCATAAGACCACATGATGACAGTTTCATTGAGCCGCCCCGCCTTCGCGAATATTTTGCCCCCGGCATTGGCGTTGTGAAGTCCATAGATTCGACCGGCATTTCGACAAATTGGGTGGGTTGGGAATATGCTGAGGAAGTCCATAACACCGCGCGCCTCACAGATATCCGGCATGAAGGCTTGCACGAAAATGTCTTCATTTTTTATGATGTCGGTGACGCAGCCGAAGGTGCTTTTCCGATACTGGATGTAATATACACTACCAACAACGATTTAACATATCTGTACAGCCAGGTGGCCCAAATGGTGCTGTATACGGCTTTGGGACACGGGCCAAATGAGGATGTGTCTATCAACTTCGCCATTGTTAACCCTGCCAACAATGGCCTTAACCTGGATTTTTGCGCCGCCCTTATGGACGAGATGGCTCGCGCCGAAAGTTATGAACACGAAAGACGTATTCTATACGCAATAGCCACTACTTTCGGGATTCTGTACAACACCACCGGAGGTGTACGCATAACCGTGGACGGAGTACCATACAACAGTGGCCGCGTCACACTGGGATCAATGGAATTTATCCCGGTTGGACAGGGGCTGTGGTAAATGCCCGACGTATCTTGGCGGAAAACGGTCTGCACCCCAAGAAAAACTTGGGTCAAAACTTTTTGATAGATTATCATGTGCTGGACAAAATCATAGCTGCCGCAAATATTTCCCGGAATGATCTGGTTATAGAGGTTGGCCCGGGCTTGGGTGCTTTGACGGATCGACTGGCTCGTGTCGCCGGCAAGGTTGTGGCCATTGAGATTGACACAAGTCTTGCGGATATTTTGCGAAAAAAATCCGAACCAAATGTTGAAATCATAAATCAGGACATCCTAAAAACCGATTTGGGCGAGATTATTGTCAAATCGGGTTTTTCGTGTACGCAATTAGTAGCAAATCTGCCGTATTACATCACCACGCCCATAATTTTTTCGGTGCTGGAAAATGGCCTGCCCATTACGTCCATGGTAGTAATGGTGCAAAAAGAAGTGGCGGACAGGATGCTGGCCGCTCCCTCCACAAAGGCTTATGGCCTGCTGACCCTGTCCATGGCATATTACGGCAAAGTGTCATTGGTGGCTAATGTGCCGCCCAACTGCTTCTTCCCGCGCCCCGACGTGCATTCCGCTGTCGTTAGAATTGATGTGGCCCCGCAAAGTTATCTCAACCGTGAACACTTCTTTCCTATCATCAAGGCGGCCTTCGCAAGTCGCCGCAAAACTTTGTTAAACTGTTTGTCCGCCTCAAAAGAGTTGGCACTGTCCAAAGATGCGGCCGCAAAGTTGTTGGCCGTTATTGGTCTGCCTGAAAACGTCCGAGGCGAGGCACTGACGTTTGAGAATTTTGCTAATTTGACAAAATGCTTGCATTAATTCATGATCTGTGATACAATGCTCGTTGACATTCCTTGCTTCCCGCAATGACGGGAGGCCTGAGTCCAAAAGGAGGTGCGTTTATAATGCACAAATACGAATTGGGGATAATATTACATCCCCAGCTGGAGGAAGAGGGCATACGGGCTGAGCACGATGTTATTTTGGAGCTTATTGCCCGTTTTGGCGGTGTGATTGACAAAGTGGATATTTGGGGCAAGCGGAAGCTGGCCTATGAAATCCAAAAACTAACAGAAGGCCATTATACATTTTTCTATATCGATGGCCCGCCCACCTTGCCCAGAGAGGTTGAAGACCGCCTACGCATCAGAGAAAATGTACTTCGTCACTTGATTATACGCAGGGATGACATCGCGTAACAAACGCATGGGGGATTATGTATGAACAAAGTCATTTTGATGGGTCGCCTGACCCGTGACCCCGAAGTTAGATATTCAAATGCGGCAGAGCCTTTGGCTATTGTACGCTATACTCTGGCCGTTGACCGCCGCGTCAGCCGCGAACGACGCGATTCGGGAGAGCAATCTGCTGATTTCATTAACTGCGTTGCCTTCGGAAAGCAGGGTGAATTTGTTGAGAGGTATTTTCGCAAGGGGCAGATGGTTGCCGTTGTGGGTCGTTTGCAGGTGCGCAGTTATGACGACAACACTGGCCAGCGTCGCTGGATGACGGAAGTTGTTACTGATGAGCATTTCTTTGGGGAAAGTCGCGCGTCCTTTGAGTCCAGAAGCCAAGGCGGCGGCCAAAATCCAAATTACAACAACAGTTATGGCTCAACAAATTATATGCCGCCAGATACAGGCCAGCCGCAGCAAAAACCCGCGTCCGACAGCTTTTTCGAGGTTGACAATATGCCGGATGACGATGATTTGCCGTTTTAATTCATTGAGTTAATAGGAGGAAACCATATGATGCAACAAAGAAGGCGGGGCCGCAGAAAAAAGAAAGTCTGCGTATTTACCGTTGAGAAAATTAAGTACATCGACTATAAAGACACAGCCCGCCTGAGAAAATTTATTTCAGAACGGGGTAAGATTTTGCCCAGAAGAATCTCGGGCAATTGCGCCAAAGCTCAAAGGATGCTTACTATAGCTATAAAAAGGTCACGTCACATGGCACTTTTGCCTTACACACAAGATTAAATTAATTTTCGGTAGTGCGGCGGACTGATGTCCGCCGTTCTTCTTATTATATCATTTGCCCTTCGCGCCTTTTTGTGCTACAATAATTATACCAAGCACAACATGGAGGAGATGTTGAATGTCCGCACGGTTTAGTGAAATAGAATTTGCAAAGCTGAAACAGTTACTGCCTGTTTATGAATGGGGCCTAAACACATTAATGACAAAATTAAACATCATACATGAAGACTTGAGAGGTTTTCAAGGCAACAACTCGATTGATTATATCAGGAGACGCATTAAAGGACCCGAGAGCATAGCCCAAAAACTGCACCGCATGGGATTTGAAATAACGGCGGACAACGCCAAAAAACACCTGCATGACATTGCCGGCACCCGCATAATATGTTCTTTTGCCAGGGATATTTATTTTTTGGTCGAGTTGTTGCGGTCTATTCCCGATGTGCACATAGCCGATGAAAAGGATTACATAAGCAACCCCAAGTCCAGCGGCTATCGCAGTTATCACCTTATCGTGGCGGTGCCTATCTTTTTTTCGGGCAAAACGGAAAATGTTTCGGTGGAAATTCAGATACGTACAGAAGCCATGAATTTTTGGGCAACACTGGAACACAAGGCACGTTATAAATACCGCGAGCATATCCCGCAGCATCTAAGTGATGAACTTGTGGTTATAGCCGACAAAATCGCAGAGCTTGACAATCGTATGTTCTTAATTCATGAGAATATTATGCTAAATCATCCGGACGACGATTAGTCCGGATAAGGGTCTGTTCAATGATATATCGCGGCCGTTCTTTTACCTCAAGATAGATTTTGCCGATGTATTCGCCGATGATGCCTATGGCCAGCAATTGCAGGCCACCTATGGCCCAGATAGAAACCACGGTAGAGGCCCAACCCGCCACAGTCCCGCCCAATGCAAAATCCACGATAAAAAATATCAAAAACGCCAGACTAACCAAAAAAGACAGCAAGCCAATGACGGAAATTAAACGAATAGGACGTATGGACAGGGATGTTATACCCTCGAAAGCAAAAGACAGCATCTTTTTTAGGGGGTATTTGGTCTCGCCGGCAAAGCGGCTGGCTCTCTCGTAATACACGACGTTGGTGCTGTAGCCTATCATGGGCACGATACCCCGCAAAAACAAATTCACTTCCTTAAATCGCGCAAGTCCTTCCAGTGCGCGTTTGCTCATTAGGCGGTAATCAGCGTGGTCGCCTATGATTTCAATGCCCATGGAACGCATGAGCCTGTAAAAAGCCAATGCCGACCCACGCTTAAAAAAACCGTCTTTTTCGCGTTTGCTGCGCACACCATACACAATGTCGCTGCCTGCGGCATATTTTTCCAGCATTTCGTCCATGGCGTTTATGTCGTCCTGCAAGTCTGCATCCATTGAAATTGCCACATCCGCATAATCCTTGGCCTCCATTAGGCCTGCCAGCAGCGCGTTTTGGTGGCCGCGATTGCGCGAAAGATTGACCCCGGCGAAGATAGAGTCTTCTTCGTATAGGCTGCGGATGATTTCCCAGGTACTGTCGGAAGAGCCATCATTGACAAATAGTGTCTTTGAGTCGGGATGTACTCTGCCCGCATCAATATACTCTGTTAATTTGACCTTTAAGCGCGAGGCCGTCTCCGGCAGGACTTCTTCCTCTTTGTAGCACGGAACAACTACATACAGTATTTTTTGCTCCATAGAAACTCCCTCCTGTTATTTTGTTATCGCAGTCCTCAGTAGAAGCTTGCGTCTATAAAGCTCCGCTAAAAAACTATCTTTGTCCTTCCTGCTTATCCTAAATCGCCATGGGTGTTTTTTGCCGTTTTCCCATATTTTGACATTTCTGCCGGATATCGCTTTTTGCATTGCATTGTATGGAATTTCGACTTGATGAAATCCATAGTTTACGCATAAACTATCTTTGCCAAATGTAGCCTTGCCGCATAGCCATATAGCCATATGTAGCGCGATAGTTGCTAGCATAGCAACAATTTGAAGTGGATTTGCACCGAATATCAACGATGTTGCAAGCAATACAATCGTCATAGCCCAACCGTGTTGTGGATCTAATTTAAATTCCATTTTTATTCCTCCGCCAAATCAAGATAGGCGCATCTCGAAGTCTTCATAGCCAAAGGTACGTACCGTTTCTACCATACCATTTTGACGCAAAATTGCTATCGACGGCAGGGCAACACCATTAAAGGTGTTGGTCTTCACCATAGAATATATTGCCATATCGGTGAACACCAACCGATCGCCCACTTTCAGCGGCGCATCAAAAGAATAGTCGCCGATGATGTCCCCCGCAAGGCAGCTTATGCCGCCCAACCGGTAGCTGTGGGACTTTTCTCCACGCCGGCCGGAACCTATGATATGGGGACGATATGGCATCTCCAGCACGTCGGGCATGTGGCAAGCAGCAGAAGTATCCAATATGGCGATGTCCATGCCGTTCTGTACGATATCCAGCACCTCAGCTACAAGATGCCCTGCGTTTAAAGCGATGGCCTCGCCCGGCTCCAAGTAAATCTGTACGCCATATGTGGATTTTACGCGCTTTATGATTGAAATCAGCAACTCCAAGTCATATCCATCCCTAGTGACGTGATGCCCGCCTCCAAAATTAATCCACTGCATGTCGTAAAAATACTGGCCGAATTTTTCTTCTGCCGCTTCCAGCGTGGCAACCAAAGCGTCCGCGCCCTGTTGACACAGAGTATGAAAATGCAGTCCATTTATGTCGTCCAGCAATTCCGGTCGGAAGTTGGCAGCAGTTACGCCGAGGCGGGAGTTTGGGGAGCAAGGGTCGTATATCGCCGTATTTTGCGTGGAATGTTCGGGGTTAATGCGTACGCCGCACTGCTTGCCATGGGCCGCTTGCTTAAAACGCCGCCATTGGTCGAAGGAATTAAAAATGATGTAGTCACAAATCTTGATAATCTCTGCAAAGTCGGCATCAGAATATGCAGGCGAATACACATGGTTTTCGCCTGCAAAATGGCGGCTGGCGAGCCTGGCTTCATACAGGCCTGACGCGCAAGTTCCGTCCAAATAGTGACTTATCAAGGGATACGTGCTGTACATCGAAAAAGCCTTTTGCGCCATCAATATCTTGCAGTCCGCCTCGCGCCTAACATAAGCCAGAGTTTCAAGGTTTTTGATGAGGAGACTCTCGTCCACGATAAAACATGGCGTATTTATTTTTTGAATGTCAAAATTTAACATTGCCATACCTCATCAGTCCACTAAAACAGGGTTAAAGTCTTCTCTCCATGGCAGTCCCCAAACATTCAGTGCATCCATAAAAGGGTCGGGGTTCATTTCTTCCACGTTGAACACGCCCGCGCCGCCCCAGCGTCCATCCATCAACAACATGGCACCGATCATTGCGGGCACACCGGTAGTATATGAAATGGCCTGAGAGCCTACTTCGCGATAGCATTCTTGATGGTCACATATGTTGTACAGATAGTAGGTTTTCGGCACGCCGTCTTTGATACCTTGGAAGATGCAACCGATGTTGGTTTTGCCAACGGTACGCGGCCCCAATGAGGCCGGGTCAGGCAGAATGGCCTTGAGAAATTGCAGCGGGACAATCTCTTGTCCTTGGAAATTTATGGGAACAATGGATGTCATGCCGACGTTTTCCAATACGCGCAGATGTGTGATGTATTTCTCGCCAAAGGTCATGAAAAAGCGGATCCGTTTGATGCCATGGAAATTCTTGGCAAGGGATTCCAACTCCTCATGATACAACAGGTACATATCCTTGGGGCCAATTTCCTTAAAGTCGTATTGCCGCTTGATTTCCAGTGGAGCGGTCTCAATCCAGTCGCCCTTTTCCCAATATTTGCCGTTGGATGTAATCTCGCGAATATTTATTTCGGGATTGAAATTGGTAGCAAAGGGATACCCGTGGTCACCGCCGTTTGCATCCAAAATGTCAATGTAGTGAATCTCGTCAAAGTGATGTTTGGCCGCATAAGCGGAGAAAACGCCGGTCACGCCCGGGTCGAAGCCGCAGCCAAGAAGGGCCGTTATGCCCGCCTGCTTGAAACGCTCCTGATAGGCCCATTGCCAAGAATATTCAAACTTAGCGGTGTCCAGAGGCTCATAATTGGCGGTGTCCAGATAATTTGTTTTGGTGGCCAAACAGGCATCCATAATTGTTAAATCTTGGTATGGCAAGGCCAGGTTCATGACCACATCGGGCTTAAAGGCCTCTATCAGGGCGATGACCTCATTGGTGTCGTCCGCGTCCACTTGCGCCGTGTGCACCTTCGTCTTGCCACCCCCGACGTTTGCCAGCTTGGCCGCCAGTTCATCACAGCGGGATTTGGTTCGGCTTGCAATCATAATTTCGCTGAAAACTTCGTGATTTTGGCAACATTTGTGGGCGGCAACGCTTGCCACGCCCCCTGCGCCAATGATTAATGCTTTACCCATAGTATACCTCCTGAATTATAGTGAAAGTAATAACTCTCGTAGTATTTTGCAGGCTGTGGCCGTGCTTACAGCTGTTGTGTCCAAAGTCGGTGCTAATTCCACAATGTCACAGCCGACGACGTTCAGTTGTTTTAGATTGATGATAGCGTCCAGCAATTCCAGAAACGTGACACCCCCGGCTTCGGGCGTACCTGTACCGGGAAATGCGGAGGGGTCAAGTACATCCAAGTCCAAAGTGAAATACACGGGGTTGTCGCCAATTAGCTTTATCATGTCGGCAAAGCCGTTCAAATTGAATTTCTGTAAGTTTACACGAGACTTTGCCCAATCGAACTCCTCTTTTGTGCCGGAACGTATGCCAAACTGAAAAATGCGGCCATCCCCCAATATGTCATGGCATCGGCGAATTACAGTGGCGTGGGACAGGCTTTCGCCCAAATAGTCGTCCCGCAAGTCCGTGTGGGCATCAAGATGAATGATGTGCAGATTGTCAAATTGCTTGGCACAGGCTCGCACCGCTCCCAGCGTAACCAGATGCTCTCCACCAATCATCACAGGGATTTTACCATCTGCTAAAATTTGTGCCGTGGCCGCTTCGATCATTTCCAGCATAGGTTGCGGCCGCCCAAAGGGCAACTCTAACTCGCCTGCATCGTATATGGATATATCAGTCAAGTCCAAATTTTGATACGGTGAGTATGTTTCCAAACCATAGGAATCAAAACGCATGGCGGCTGGCGCAAATCGTGCACCGGGGCGGTTGGATGTTGTGGAATCGAATGGCGCACCGAAAACTACAATCCGGGCATCATCATAAGTCGCATCACAACCTAAAAAATTCTGTACGTTGCCTGTTTTATTCAGCACTTGAGTGTCCTCCATGCAACATGTCCATGACATAAGTAGGCAGAGCAAATGCCCCTTTGTGCAACTGCGTGTTATAGTACCTGGTGCTGATTCCCAATGCGTCCCAATCGCCCGAAATCTCCATAGGATGCATATTTTTAGAGCCAAAACCAAACAGCCAATGCCCGCTGGGATATGTTGGGATATGAGCCTGATATGCGTGGCGTATGGGAAAAACCTCTTTCAACTTGCCAAAGGCCCGCTTCATGGCGGCGGCATCCGCTTCATAATATGGACTGCCCAGCTGGTTAACCAAAATGCCGTCTGCCCGCAACGCATTGTAGCAATTGCCGTAAAACTCCTTTGTGAAGAGACCCTCGCCGGGGCCAAACGGGTCAGTAGAATCTACAATGATGAGATCATATGCATCCTTGGCCTTGCGGATAAATTTAAGGCCATCTTGGTAATATATGTCAAGGCGGGCATCGTCCAATGTCTTCGCCACTCCCGGCAAAAATCGCTTGCATGCCTCTACAACCTGCGGGTCAATCTCCACCAAGTCCATTTTAACGATACCCGCATATTTGGCCGCTTGGCGCACAATGCCGCCATCTCCCGCGCCGATAATCAGCACTTTTTGTATGTTGGGATTTACAGCCATGGGTACATGCACAAGCATCTCATGGTATGCAAATTCGTCTTTCTCTGTCATCATCATCACGCCGTCCAAGGCCAAAAAGCGTCCAAACTCAAAGGATTCAAAGATATCAATGCGCTGAAAGTCGCTGGTTTCGCCATGCAAATGCTTGTCAACCCTTATCGACAGTTTCACATTTTCGGTGTGCTTTTCGGAATACCAAAGTTCCATATGTTCTCACCTCAATACATATAGTTGCTCTACGGCCTCGTCTTGGGTGCCTGTCAGACTGCAACCAACCTCTTTTGCATAGCGAATATAGTCCACGGCGGCCTTTGTCATTAATTCACCCGGTGCTATAATGGGTATGCCGGGAGGATAACACATCACAAGCTCTGCCGATATGCGCGACACGCTGTTTTCGAGACTCACAAGGTCTTTCTCGCCATAAAAGGCTTCTTGGGGCAGTGCGGACACCACGGGATGTATATACTCATAGTCGATGCCATCTTTGCGGCTGCTGCCATAAAGTCTGTAAATATCTGACAGGGCGGAACACAGCCGCTCGATATCCTTTAACGTGTCGCCAACAGAAACATACGCCAAAAAGTTGCCTATGTCGCCAAGCTCTATTTGGATATCATACTCGTCACGCAGGATGTCGTAGACCTCGCGGCCCGCAAGGCCTGCGTTGAGAGTGTTTACTGACAGTTTGGTGTGATCAAAATCAAAAATGGCATCACCATCTATAATTTCCCGGGCAAAGGCATAATAACCGCCGATGTTGTTGATTTCGTCCCGGGCATAGTTGGCCATTCTTCCAATTTTGTCAAAAATTTCCACGCCGTTTAAAGCCAGATTTTTTCTGGACATGTCAAGAGACACCATAAGCAGGTATGATGCCGATGTGGTCTGTGTAAGATTGATTATTTGGCGTACGTGATGGGGGTTGGGCGCGCGCCCTAGAAGCAAAAACGAGCTTTGCGTGAGGGAGCCGCCGGATTTGTGCATACTGATGGCTGACATATCCGCTCCCGCCGCCATGGCCGACACGGGAAGGTCACGACCAAAGCTGAAATGGGTGCCATGCGCCTCGTCCACCAGCACCATCATACCCTTTGCGTGGGCCAATTTTACGATGGCGGACAAGTTGGAGCATATGCCGTAGTATGTGGGGTTGTTCAAAAAAATGGCGGTGGCATTGGGATTTTTGTCTATGGCGTGCTGCACATCGGCAAGCTTCATGCCCATGGAGATGCCAAGATTGCGCTCCAGCCCCGGATCGATATAAACAGGTGTCGCGCCAGACAAGATGAGGGCGGACAGCGCACTTTTATGAACATTTCGGGGCATCAGTATCTTGTCGCCTTTTTTGCAAGCAGCCATAATCATGGCAATAACGCTTGCGCTTGCCCCACCCACCATCAAAAAGGCTTGGGCAGCCCCAAAAGCGTCTGCGGCAATTTCCTCGGCCTCTTTTATGACAGAAACAGGATGACCCAAAAAATCCAGCGGTTTCATGGAATTGACGTCAATGGACATGGTCTTTTCGCCAAAGACCGCTGTCAATTCGGGATTGCCCTTTCCGCGCTTATGCCCAGGTACGTCGAAAGGCACAACACGCTTGTTTTTAAAGGCCTGCACGGCCTCCGCAATGGGCGCGCGGCTCTGCAAAGCTCTATCCATATTCGCCCACATCCTTCGCAAACACATTGGCTCCGGAAAAGATTTCAATCATTTCCTGGCGCAAGCTGTTGGTTATGTTAAGCCGCACTTTTGGCGGCAATTCGTACACGTCGCTGTTAAACAGATAGTTCTGCAAAACCACCTCTTTGATCAGCATCTTTGTGTGAAAAATATTGCTTTGGTATACATTCACGTCCATTGCATCATATTTTTCCAGCGTTTTTGTGTCAATATAACTTTGGATAGAAGTCAGTCCTTCGTCCAAGAAAATCTTCTGCCCTTCAATATCCCTTGTAAAACCGCGCACACGATAGTCCATCGTAATAATATCCGAATCAAAACTGCCAATCAGATAATCCAGCGTAGAAAGAGGGGTAATTTCGCCACAGGTGGCCACGTCAATATCCACCCTAAACGTTGCAATCGACGTTTCGGGGTGAAACTCGGGGTATGTGTGCACCGTGACATGACTTTTGTCCAGATGAGACACAACTGTCTCCGGCTTAACGTCATAGCATCCCCGCATGGCCTCTTCTGCAATCAAAAAAGTAACAGAAGCACCCTGTGGGTCATAATCCTGCTTGGAAACGGAAAGGACGGTGGCACCAATCATCTTTGTTAATTGATGCAATATGCCCGTCAAACGTTCGGAATTATACTGCTCGTCAATATAGGCGATATAATCCCTCTGCTCTCTCTCGCCCTTTGCATAGCAAATGTCGTAGATGTTAAAGGACAAGGATTTGGTGAGATTGTTAAACCCGTAAAGTTTCATTTTGTTTTGCATGGGCAACACCCCTTTCCAAGTAATTAAAACATCCCAAGCAGTTGCAAATACTTGGGACATTTGCGATTTTATTATAAAATAATGCAATGCTTTTGTCAAGTTATTTTCAAGCACGGCTTACGTTGGCCACAACCACCCGAAAAAGGTGATTGACAGATGCGCCGCGAAAAGGTAATATATAGTAAAACGAAACGGAGGTAAGTCCATGAAATCTGTGACTATTTTACTTGACACCATTGACAAAGTGCGTAAGTTTGTAAACCAAATTTCACGATACGAGGGCGAATTTGACATAGTATCCGACAGGTACATAATAGATGCCAAATCTATCATGGGCATTTTCAGTTTGGATTTAAGCAAACCCCTAAAACTGTCAATACATGACGAAGATGCCGCGGACAAGGTTATGGAAGAACTTGAAGAATTTATACACTGCCCGAACCATAAGTAAAGCCCCGCCCATGCACATCTGATACAACATCCGTCACCAAAAAGGCTTGCTTGTCGTGCTTGTCTACAATTTCGATTAGTTTCCTGTAATCGCTGGCTTCCAATGTTACCATCAGCATAGGCATCTCCATCTGCTCATATGAACCGGTAGTAGGAATCACCGTAACACTTTTGCCCATATCATCCATAATGTCTTTTGTAATCGCGCTGCTTTGTTTGCTGATAATATGGACGCGCTTCTTTTTGCTTATACCGGTTTCGATATAGCCCATTACGACCATCGTGATAAAAATTGACAGGATCGCAAAGAAAAACGAATCGACATCAAATATGAACAAACTAAGTACCACTACGAGTCCGTCAGTAACAAAAAGCCCAATGGATGGCTTTAGGCCGAAGTATTTTTTCAGGATAAGGGGCGGGACGGCCGTGCCGCCGCTGGAGGCTCTGTTTTTGTAAAGTATGGAGACCGCAATGCCGAAAATTACGCTGCCAACTACCATCGAAAGCATCGTATCATTTACCAATTTATATTGCGGCACAAGATTTATCGCGACCGGCAGCAACCCCGCGCCGATTATGGTGTTGATAAAAACCTCTTTGCCAAGAAAAAAGAATGTCGCAACAATGACTATTCCGTTTCCGATGTATACGATGATAGATCTGGGAACGTCAATCCAAGCCTCCAGTATAATCGCAAGGCCGGTAAGGCCTCCGGCGGCAATTTGATGAGGCCCCAAGAACATATTAACACCTATCGCCAGCAATGCTATTGCAAAAACAATGCAAATCAACCGCAAGGCAATTGACTTAATTTTCATATTCTAACACTCCTTTTATATGTTATTATTTGCAGAACATGAGGTAAATATTTTGCTTCAAAAGGAAGATGCGCCAACGGGGAGGTTGGCGCAAAAGGGGGTTGAAATGAGTTAGGGGTACCTGCCAAAGCAGGCTCGAAATTACAGTTGAAGTAAATTTGGCCTGTTTGTCAACCGCAACATGCAACCTGATTTAGCAGGGCACTGCTCTATCCACTGTCAAATTATATCATTAAGCGCAACAAAAGTCAACAACTTTTTTTGAAAGGTTACAGCCCTGAAAGTGGAGGATTTTCAGGGCCGCAGGGATTAACTTAACGTTTGTTTTTGCGAATTGGTAACGCATTTAGAGACAAGATACCATTTCATCAAGGATTTCACAAAGAACAACCGGCGTTACAGAGTTTTCCGACAGCTTTTTAATTACTTCCAGGACTTGCTCGGAGTCCTCTGATATTGAGCCGCTTTCCGTCTCTTCCATAAGGCTGCCATCTATGTACATTCCTACACAAACACCATAAAAGTCAGCCTCTCCTCTTTCACATTGACTTACAGTCTCAAAATACCTCAGCTCAAAGTTTTCGGCACTTGACGTTGCAACATGTTTACGCATTTAACTACCTCCTTGATAATGCGTGGCACTGTCCTTATAACTACAGGTCGTACATATATTGCATTATACTATATATATCTGGTAATGTCTACTATTTTTTGCATATTTTTGTAAAACAAAATATTGCAAAATGCGACAAACCATCAATTGATATCAAAAATGTCGTTTTAAGTCGAAATTTATCTTAGGGTGTCTGCTGCTGAACGAGACATTTTGTGATATAATAAATTAGACAGTTCGATTTGACACCCCGCCAACGGTGCGCAGTTTGGCAGGGTGTCAAATATACAAAATAAAATTATAAGGAGTTGTTGCAAATGAAGAAGAGGATTTTTGCCCTTGTTTTGGCCGTTGTCATGGTTGCTTCGGCCAGTATGGCGATTTATGCGGGTGTTAATGGCTTTGGAGGCGAAAGTGAGTACATAGCGGCCGAAGCCACCCTTGACTGCTGTGCGCCGGAATTTACCCCGGATGGCTGTCCTTACAACACGATTAATGGAGGGGGAAGTGGGCCCGGCGGGGGCCCGCTTGGCCTGTATATCCACTACAATCCCCATGACTTGCTCGGGGGAAGGGAAAAAACCTTTACGGTCTGTGGCTATGAAACGTAAGATTGCCTCGTTGATTATGCCCGGTTCTAAGGCTACAAATATTTCAAGCCATAAAGCCAGTAACATATCATGTTCTTTGTCGTTGTAGTTGCGGGTCTGCGTAGGAAACGCCGTGCGTAATGTCAATAATCCTACGGATATTTATTTCCTGCACAGACTTTTGCCTAATTTATGAGATTCGATATGCTTTGCAATGCCTTGATAGCTATAAATGGTGCTTGCTTCGGACTTTGGCGATATTAGACCTCTTCGGAAATTAACTAACCAGTTCAAGATTGTATATCCCGCAAACCAAATTCGAGCGCAGTCCATACCGTTTTCTG
>Ga0123355_10005901_pt1 | contig 18038 bp, 15 predicted proteins | sample TergutEmb28metaG_3_FD_89872 | JGI IMG/M metagenome (GOLD analysis project Ga0123355, IMG submission 89872) | Embiratermes neotenicus P1 segment gut microbial communities from Petit-Saut dam, French Guiana - Emb289 P1 | ecosystem: Host-associated > Arthropoda: Insects > Digestive system > Gut ... | reverse complement strand
GATATTATCGCTGTCATTCGCACAACTGGACAAAGTCTCCTTGATTATGTTCCATATGGCGCAACAACAGAAGGATTCGGCGGAACATATGCAACACAAGAAAACTTCCGGATAATGCGAAAGGCGTTAGATGAAGCGGGAGCAGAACTAGGTCGCTATATTCGCCTATGCAACTACTGCTCAGGACTATGTATGCCCGAAATTGCCGCAATGGGAGCATTGGAGCGCCTAGACGTGATGTTAAACGATGCTCTATATGGAATTTTATTCCGCGACATCAACTCACAAAGAACAATTATCGATCAATTTTTCTCAAGAGTGATTAACGGATTCGCAGGCGTCATTATCAATACAGGTGAAGACAATTATTTAACAACAGCTGATGCGGTGGAGGAAGCGCATACGGTACTAACATCCCAATTTTTAAACGAACAATTCGCGTTGATAGCAGGCTTACCAGAAGAACAAATGGGACTTGGTCATGCCTTTGAAATCTCACCAGATGTGAAAAACGGATTCTTATACGAACTATCCCAAGCGCAAATGGCAAGAGAAATTTTTCCAAAAGCCCCCCTGAAATATATGCCACCAACAAAATTTATGACAGGTGACATCTTTAAAGGAACAACGCAAAATACACTGTTCAACATTGTTACTGTAATAACGAATCAGAGATTACATCTATTAGGAATGTTGACAGAAGCCATTCATACACCATTTATGTCAGACCGTGCATTAGCCATTGAAAATGCCAACTATATTGCCCATACAATGGCAGATTTAGGAAATGAAATTCAGTTTAAAGAAGATGGGATTATCCAGAACCGTGCTGAGGAAGTACTTGATAAATCAGTTGAACTTTTGAAAGAAATTGAAATAAATCAATTGTTCACAACCCTTGAAAAAGGAATTTTTGCTGGAATCAAGCGAAATCGTGAAGGTGGAAAAGGTCTTGAAGGTGTTGTTCTCAAAGCTGACCAATACTTCAATCCATTTATTGATCTGATGTTGGAGGTGGAAAACTAATGAACAAAGAGTTGGATTATACGCAAATACGTCCTTATGGGGATACAATGAACGATGGTAAGGTGCAGCTATCTTTTACTTTGCCCGTTGATGATGACGATAAAGGGGCAGAAGCTGCTAAAATTCTTGCAAAGAAAATGGGATTGACAGATCCAAGTGTTGTTCATAGTAAGAAACTTGATAAAGGCTTTACTTTTTATGTAATTTATGGTAATGTAGAGCATAGCATTAACTATACTAGTATAGATGTTCAAACCGTTGCAGGAGATGTAATGAGTATGAAGGTCGTATCTGAGTATATTCGTGAGAATATTAAGCGTGAAATTGTAATTGTTGGCGCTTCTACTGGAACAGATGCCCACACAGTAGGGATCGACGCGATTATGAATATGAAAGGATTCGCTGGACACTATGGACTCGAACGCTATGACATGATTGAAGCACATAATTTAGGTAGCCAGGTACCAAATGATGAGTTCATTCAAAAAGCAAAGGAACTAAACGCTGATGTTTTATTAGTTAGCCAAACTGTTACACAAAAAGATATCCACATTATAAATTTGACTGAACTTGTGGAATTATTGGAAGCGGAAGGGATGCGCGATAAGGTTGTACTTGTTTGTGGTGGTCCAAGAATCTCTCATGAGCTAGCAAAAGAATTAGGTTATGATGCTGGTTTTGGCGCGGGAAAATATTCAGAAGATGTCGCAAGTTTTGCCGTTTGCGAAATGGTGAAACGCGGGCTGGCTTAATGTCTTATTTTTAAGGAGGAGATAAAAGGTTTCATAAATTTTTTTCTAAAATTAAGAGAAGGAGTCGGTATTGAATGGAACAAAAAGGTAATCTTCAAAAGAAGTATGGTTTTGTAACAACTACTTGTTTGATAGTAGGTGCGGTTATCGGTAGCGGTATTTTCTTTATTAATGAAACGATTTTCGGACGTGTTGGTGGTGATTTACATAATGCAGTTATCGCCTGGCTTGTCGGTGGTGCCATAATGTTTGTTATGATGTGGGTTTGGGGTAAACTTGCTGTTGAAAAAGATGGTATGGGTGGTCTAATGGAATATACAGATGGTCTACTCGGGAAAACTTATTCTTACTTCTTAGGTTGGTTCTTAGGAACAATTCTTTATCCAACGTTCGTTGCTGTACTTGCTTGGGTAACAGCAAGATTTACAGCTCAATTACTTGGCTGGGAGCTGGTTTTTGCAAGTGGACCGACGTGGATGCTTGCCGGTATCTATATGATCGGAATTTATCTAATAAGTGTCCTCTCGCCAAAGCTTGCTGGATTCTTCCAAGTATCAACGACCTTTATTAAAGTAATTCCGCTGATCTTGATGGGGGTTATCGGCATCATTGTCGGACTAGTTAATGGTACAACAGCTGATAACTTAACTTTCGTTGTTAGCCCAGATTCACCATTGTTCGTAGCCAATCCGCTATTCTATGCAATTACAGCAACCGCTTTTGCTTATGCGGGCAGTGAAGAAGTGTTAATGATGAGTAGTGAAATTAAAGATCGTAAGAAAAACTTGCCACGGGCAATTATAGTTGGAGCAATCATTATTATTTCTATTTATTTAATGTATACAATAGGTAAGTTTGGTGCAGTTGAGGCTGAAACTTTATCGGCTGCTGGTGGTGTAAATGCAGCATTCCAAAATTTATTCGGGACACATGGCGGTAGTATTTTAATGGTATTCATTATCATTTCGTGTCTTGGTGCGATGAATAGTGCGATGATGGCAGGGAGTCGTTCATTTTATGCTTTAGCCATTCGTGGCAAAGGACCAGCACCAGAGTATGTTAAACAAGTCGATAAGAAAACGGATATGCCACCAACTAGTGCAGCAATATCCTTATTGTTCTGTGGGATCATGTTCTTTATTATCTTTGCAAATGTAAACGATATGGGTGGATATCCTTATCTTTATCATCGAAGATGGTTTGGCGATGTTAACTTCGCTCTTTCAAGTTTAGCTCCTATTTCATTAATGGGTATGTACATACCGGTGTTTATTGCTGTAATGGTAAAGCAAACAAAATGGGATGGCTTCAATCGTTTCGTCATGCCTATTCTATCATTAATAGGTGCATTGGTGATGATTTACATGGTGTTCTATACAAATTGGGTTGGTGCATGGTGGTATATGTTATTCTTCTCAGTAATCATGGGTATTGCGGCGATTTTCTTGTATTTCAATAAAAATGGAGTAAAGGATTGAGTAAAATGATTGGTATAACAATAGATGAAATGACAATTGGGCAAAGCGCTTCTTTTGCGAAAACGATGACAGAGACAGATGTAGGATTATTTGGCGGTATTACTGGGGACTTAAACCCAGCTCATTTTAATGAGGAATATGCAAAAAATACTTTTTTCAAAGGACGAATTGTTCATGGAATGTTAGCTGCTAGTTTAATATCAACCGTTTTGGGCATGCATTTACCTGGACCTGGCACTATTTACATGAAACAAGATTTGAAATTTCTGGCGCCTGTTCATTTTAATGATACAATCACGGCAACTTGTACAGTAAAAGAAATCAACAAGGAAAAGAATCGTGTCGTTTTAGAGTGTAAAGTAGTTAATCAAGCTGGTGAAGATGTTATAGTGGGTGACGCATTAGTAAGTCCCCCGAAGGCATCAAAAAAATGAAAGTAAAACATCACGCATTAATGGAGCATTAGCGCCATATACTTCCGTTTCCATTATTGGTATGGCAAAGAATGTTGGAAAAACAACAACGCTTAATTATTTAATTGAAAGATTTAATCAGAGTAAAACCCGTCTTGCACTAACAAGCATTGGACGAGATGGGGAAAGTGTTGATGTTGTAACGGGAACGCAAAAGCCGAAAATTTTTATTCAAAAAGGGACGATGATTGCCACTGCTGAAAAATTGCTCGGCTTTTGCGATATTACAAAGGAAATTTTGTTAGCAACTAATATCAATACGCCATTGGGTCGAATCATTATTGTCCGTGCTTTATCTGATGGTTTTGTACAACTCGGCGGTCCTTCAATAACTTCCCAAATGAGCGAACTTTTACTGCTTCTTAAGGAATTAGGCGCTGATAAAATAATTGTGGATGGTGCTCTGAATCGTAAAACTCTCGCTAGTCCGAGTGTAACTGAGGCTGCCATCTTATGTACAGGAGCAAGTCTTGATCGAAATCTTCATACGGTTACCCGCGAAACGCAACATCTCGTTCGTTTGCTTACGCTTCCAAAGTTAGATGATAAGGTGATTTTAGCCGAGCTTGAACATGTAAAAGATGAAAAAGTTACGAAAGAAAAGAACTACATTTATATCAGTGGTGCTGTTTCGGACACTTTTGTAAACAATTTGATTATGTCAGGCACTCTTTTAAAGGGTGTCTACCTTATTGCTGAAGATGCGAGTAAAATTTTCATTAAGCCAGATACCTTCAAAAAATTAATGCTAAAGAAAGCAATTTTAGTGGTTATAAACCCTATTCACTTAGTTGGACTTACAGTAAATCCAACATCACCATATAACGTTGACTTTGATGCTGCTGAATTTTTAGAAAAGCTACGTGAAGCAATCCCTATTCCTGTTTATGATGTTTTGGCTGAGAAATAACAAGGAGGACATTTATGTTTGAGTTAGATCATGATCAAAAAGAAGCAATTGGTCTTACTTTTGTGCTGAATAAATTGACGCCAGATTCACCTTATGGAGTGGAGAAAAAAAAGCATATCGTTCCCTTTGGCAGATCAAGACGAATTGAGATTGCTGAATGCTTTGATAATATCGAAAAAATGTTGGTATTTGCTAAACAGGAAAAGCATTTATTAGGACAAATTAGGCATCAATTAATACAGCTCAAAAATATTCGTGGAATTGTTAGAAAATGTGAGCAGTCGCCTCTTCATGAAGTTGAGTTTTTTGAAATGAAAGGGTTTCTATTGATTTTTCAAAAATTAATAGAGCTTTTTTATGAAGCAAATAAAAAGCTGAATTTGACTAGTGTCAACTTTCAGTCATTAGAGGATGCACTTAATATCCTTGACCCAGAAGGTAAACGAATTGCTCCGTTTTCGATAGATGAAATACATTCATCAACACTGAGAGAAATTCGGCGGAAAAAATTGCAAATAGAAATGAAGATACGTTCAGCCTCAACTCTAATGGAGGCGTCGTTGATGTGCGAACGTCAAAGGCTTGTTGCAGCAGAGGCAACAGAAGAAATGAGAATCATGAAAATATTGTCAAGAAAACTGCGTGTATATGCTCGGGTTTTTCTTGACAATTTGGACATGATTGGTGAATTGGATTTAATGATTGCAAAAGCTTTGCTCGCGCTTGAGTATGGAGCAGTTCGTCCTATAATTAGCGATGCTCATACGATTATATTAAATGAAATGTCCAACCCTTATATAGAAGATGCGCTTGCTAAAAAAGGAGAAAAATTGACCAGAACATCGATCACGCTTACAGCTGGTGTAACTATGATTACGGGTGCTAATATGGGTGGGAAGAGTGTAGCTATTAAAACAATGGTTTTAAATACAATGCTATGTCAGTTAGGCTTTTTTGTTTTTGCAAGTGTTGCAGAGATACCCTTATTTGATGGTGTTGCGCTAATATCGGGTGATATGCAGGATATTGCTCAAGGGTTATCAACATTCGGCGCTGAGATTTTACTTTTTGATAAAATTGTTCAACGTCTAAAAACTGATTTTCTATTCGTCGCTCTGGATGAATTTGCTAGAGGAACTAACCCTGAAGAAGGGGCAGTAATTGTACGAGCTGTGGCATCTTATTTATCAGAGTCTACCTCTATATCTGTCATGACTACCCATTATGATAAGGTTGTGACACCAGAATTTAAACATTATCAGGTGGTTGGTCTTAGGAATGTTGACCTTGATCAGATTCGTGAGCAAGGAAGAACGGATGTTGGGAGGATAGCGAAGTATATGGATTATACGTTGATTCCAGCGGATGAAAAGGCATCACCCCCGCACGATGCTCTCTCTATTTGCCGATTAATTGAGTTGGATTCTGATGTGTTAGATCGGATAGAAGCGGAGTATGGGGAGCCTCGCTAGTTGAATAAAACCCACCATTTGTCGAATTTTATCATATTTTTTAGTAGCTTTTGTTATAGAAGTGTGATATAATGTTCTTATAAGCTTTAAGCATATATACATGACTTAAAAAGGGGGAACAGATGGATGGTTATAGGTGGAAAAGAAATTAGAAGGTACCAATGCTTTAAAAATTTAGATAATTATTATTTTCAGGCGCTTAAATTTATTGCCCGGGAGTCACTGACAGAGTTGAAATTTGTCAGCATTGAAACTCACAATTTATCTAAATCAACTGACTCAATTTATTTTAAGTTTAAGTTGAATCATCATGAGGACTCGTTCACATTATCTTTGCGTACGCACCCTCCTAAAGAGGAGGTAGAAAATTATTTCTATTTTTATTTGTACAATTACAAGAGCCTTGCAGAGTTGAAAAGAGAAATCCAAAATCGGTTGATAATTCGCTACAATAAAAAAGCAGATGAGCTAGGGATTGCTAAAGAAAAAAGCGAGTACAAAAAGCCACAACACAATCACAGCGGATCATTAAGGAAGAAAAAGAAAAACCGCCCAAGGACGTGCAGCTTACTGTGCCCAGATGACTCATTTAACCAACTTATGGGAGAAATCAACAATAGAAGTCAATCTGTTAGTTGAAATTTTTTTGAGGACTAGTAGCTTTTATTGTCGAAATTAGGCATAATCCGAAAGGCAGAAAAAAAGTAACAGCGCCCCTAGTCTAGCAAACTTTTTAGCGTTGTTACCCATTCTGTTTAGGGAGGCTAAAAGTTGTGCGTGACACTTGTAGCTCCCTTTTTATTATATGTAAAATAATAATGGTCTATCATCATCTATGTAGATGAGTGATAAGTTAATATTATCATAATAACTAATATTTGTCAATATATCAATATTATACTGGGAGAGTTTTTTAATGCAATATCCAAAACCAATTACAAAATTAATCGAATCATTCGCAAAGTTGCCAGGTGTCGGACATAAAACAGCTGAACGCTTGGCGTTTTACGTAATCTCCGACATGAAGGATGATGATGCAACAAAGTTTGCGCGAGCACTAATCGACTCAAAACGTGAATTATTCGAGTGTAAGGAATGCGCCTTCATCACGGATAGCAACCCTTGCTCAATCTGCACAGATGTTGGACGCGATCGCTCAATCATTGCGGTAGTTGAAACGTCAAAAGATGTGCTCTCACTAGAGAAAATGAAAAGCTTCCGCGGCAAATACCACGTTCTTGGCGGTGTTTTGTCACCCCTCGACGGAGTCGGTCCAGAAGATATCGGAATTGCTCCCTTAATTGAGCGACTAAGGAATGAGGAAGTAGAAGAAATCATCTTAGCTCTAGGAGCAACCCTTGAAGGTGATGCAACCAGCCAATACTTGGCTAAACTACTAAAGAGCACAGGAATCCGCATTACAAGGATTGCGCGAGGTCTCGAGATGGGACGCTCTATTGACTATGCGGATGAAGTAACTTTAATACGAGCTTTAGAAGGTAGAGTAGAGTTGTGAAAACTAGACAGTGCTGGCAATAACTAGAAGTTTTCAAAATGCTCTTTTATTTTGAAAAAAACAAACTCTGCAACATTAGAGTGTGTGCATCTTTTATTTCTACACATGACCACTTCCCATTTAATAGGTTCACTAAATGGGATTGTTTTTATGTACGGAGCTGGGAAATAGTCGAAGGTAACAGCGGGTAGGATGGTTATGATATCTGTGCCCAAAATTGAGCGTAGTAAAAAATCCCAATAATTAGACTGAATTAAAATGTTTGGCTTAATCATTTGCTTTTTAAATTCTGCTATGAGTTGATGATGTATCATATAAGTTTGATCAAAAATTGCTAGTGGGGTTCGGTTTAAGTCAGCCCACGTTAAGCTTTCTTTTGTAGTGAAATCATGAGTCTCGTGCACGAAGGCGCAAAGTTCATTTTCTAATAGGTGAATTTCTTCAATTAATTGTGGGTCAAGTTCATTTGGTTTAAGCAAAATAGCTATGTCAACGTCCTTTTCTACAAGCATTTTTTTAAGCTGGTAGGCTCCATACTCAAGAATAGTTATTTTTATGTTTGGATATTGACGTTTAAGAAGGCTGATTATCTGAGAAAATATGGTTGAAATAATGAAGGGTGGAATTCCGATGCGGATTTCACCTTTTAATTCCGCATCAAGGTTTCTTATTTCGAAGAGCATATTTTCATATTGCGTAGTTATAATTTTCGCATGCTTATAAAGTATTTCACCAGCTAGTGTTAAACTTACTAACCTTCGGTGTTTTCTTTTGAATAAAAGAGTATTTTCTTTTTTTTCAAAATTTTTAATCATTTGGCTAAGAGCAGATTGTGAAATATGAATTCGTCCAGCAGCTTCTGATAAATTGAAATGTGAATCGACTATTGTGATGAAATATTCAAGTTGATTGATATCCATTTAAGTACAAAACTCCTTTCGATTACCATTAATGAAGAACAAGATTATTATTATTATTTATAAGGATATCATAAATGTGTTATAAGTTCAACTTATGAAGATTATTAATTTTCAATATTAGACAATTTTTCTGAAAACAATTATAATAATTAATTATAGAAACGGTTTCTGTTCTATTTATATCTTTCGAAAGGAAAGGAGTAAGGCTATGAGTAAAGTTAAAGATATACAACAAGTAGTAGATATGATTCCTGATGGTGCAGTCATTATGTTTGGTGGATTCATGGGTAATGGATCAGCTCATAAAATAATCGATGCATTAGTCGAGAAAAATATTCAGGATATCACCATCATTTGCAATGACGCTGGTTTCCCAGATTTTGGTGTTGGGAAATTAGTTGTGAATAAGCAATGTAAGAAGGTGATTGCATCACATATTGGTTTAAACAAGGAAATGGGGAGACAAATGTCAGCTGGCGAGACTGAGGTTGACCTTGTGCCACAGGGAACACTTGTTGAACGAATAAGAGCCCATGGGTATGGTTTAGGTGGGATCCTAACAAGAACTGGTGTTGGAACATTGATTGAGGAAGGAAAGCAAAAAATAGAGGTAGATGGTGTGACCTATTTATTAGAAAAGCCATTGAAAGCTGATTTTGCGATTATTTTCGGCTCTACTGTGGATAAGCAAGGGAATATTGCTTACAAAGGGTCGGTTAATAACTTTAATCATGTTATGTCATCTGCAGCAGACGTCACGATAGTTGAGGCTGAGGAGCTTGTTGAGATTGGAGAGCTTCATCAGAACTCAGTTATGACCCCTGGTGTATTTGTCAACTATATTGTAGATGGAGGTGCATCTTAATGGATAAGCATGAAAAGCAAGCTTTTATTGCTCAGCGTGTGGCGCAGGAATTAACTGAAGGAAGTGTTGTTAATTTAGGAATTGGACTTCCAACAAAAGTTGCTAATTATGTGCCAGAAAATATGACTGTGCATTTTCAATCTGAGAATGGTTTTGTCGGACTTGGACCAGCTCCAGCAGAAGCTGATATTGATCCAAATATTGTGAATGCAGGTGGACAACCTGTTTCAATAGTTCCTGGAGGTGCATTTTTCGATAGTTCGATGTCATTTGGTATTATTCGTGGTGGTCATGTGGACTTAACTGTTCTAGGTGCCTTGCAAGTAGACGAAAAAGGTAATATTGCCAACTATTTAATTCCCGGTAAGATGGTACCAGGAATGGGTGGAGCAATGGATCTCTTGAGTGGCGCAAAGAAAGTCATTGTTGCGATGGAGCACACTGCAAAAGGATCACATAAAATTCTGAATGAATGTAACCTGCCTTTAACAGCGACCCTCGCAGTAAATTTGATTATAACAGAGATGGGTGTAATTGAAGTTACAAGTGAAGGTCTTGTCTTACAAGAGCGAAACCCACTCTATACTGTAGAGGAGATTCAAGAAGCAACTGAAGCAAAATTAATTATCGGTGAAAATTTAAAATAGTAAGTAGTAAGCGTCGCTTGAAAATGATAAAAGCACTTATCATTTTCAAGCGAAAAAATAAAGCAAAAATGTAAGCGATTTTTAAATTGTAGATTATTTCACATAAGTAGATAAGGAGGAGCTAGAATGGAAAAGAAAGTACTATTTATCACTGGGGCTGCAAATGGACTTGGGAAGCAAATTGGTGAAACATTTTTAAAAGAAGAAGGGTACTGTGTTGTATTTTCTGACATTAATGAAAATGCATTAAGTGAATTAATCAACGGGTTGCAAGGTGAAGGTTTTGACTGTCATGGGATTGTATGTGATGTAACCGATGAGGATGCTCTAAATGCTGCAATTGATGAAACAATGGCTAAGTATGGTCGTATTGATGTATTATTTAATAATGCCGGACTTCAACATGTGGCGATGGTTGAGGATTTTCCAACTGAGAAGTTTAAATTTATGGTTGATGTGATGTTACATGCGCCATTTATTGCAACGAAGAAAGTTTTCCCAATTATGAAAAAGCAAGGCTTCGGACGTATTCTTAACATGGCATCCATTAATGGTGTAATTGGATTTGCCGGAAAAGCTGCTTACAACTCAGCTAAACATGGTGTAATTGGACTAACAAAGGTAACGGCACTCGAAGGAGCTGCTCATGGTATTACTGTTAATGCAATTTGTCCAGGGTATACAGATACACAGTTAGTACGTGGACAGTTTGAAGACTTAGCGAAAACGCGTAATGTACCACTTGAGAAAGTTAAAGAAGAAGTTTTATATCCATTAGTACCGCAAAAGCGGTTGTTAGATGTTCAGGAAATTGCTGATTTAGCTGTATTCCTAGCAAGTGAAAAAGCCAGGGGAATTACTGGTCAGTCTTGTTTAATTGATGGTGGCTATACAGTACAGTAAAAATAAATTAACGCTTTACGGGATTAATAAGGAGGAAAAAAAATAACCCTAGTTCTGAGTGGTGCAATTAATTACACAACTTTGCGACTTATATTCCACTATGTTAACGCATATATTTCTTATCATTTTGCACGTCGATCTTACGTGCGAAAAATTTTCTCACAAATCCGTTTAACTACGTCGCTCGGCACTAGTAGGTAAGAAAGAGGGTTTTATAATGGAACAATCAGTATATTTAAGTGATAATATTATCGGAATTATCGGAATTTTCTTGGCATCAGCATTTTTGATTTGGGGAGCATATAAGAAAATTGGTGCTTTGCCGTTGATGCTCGCAGGAAGTTTGATTGTTGTTATCTTTAATAGGATGCCACTTTGGCATTCATTTAGTGTATACTTTATGCGAGGAAGCATAAACCCTGACAATCCAGCAGCGATTGCAACTGGTTATTTAGGTTTCTTTATGACTCTTTTCCTAGTGTTTGTGGCGTCTACAGTATATACAAAGGCAATGGAGGAAACGGGATCAATTATTAAAATTGGTTATAAATTTTCGGAATGGTTTGGGCCAAAGCGTGCTGTAGTTGTCGTCTTTGCTACCACAGCTGTATTAACCTATGGTGGGATTAGTCTATTCGTTGTTGTTTTGGCAGTAGCTCCTTTGATAATGGTACTTTTTAAACACGCTAACCTACCAAGGTCTCTTGCGATTGGACCATTAGCTGCGGGGGCGATTACGTTTACTATGAAATCTTTACCGTATTCACCGCAAGCAACCAATGTTATCCCAACGACTTTCTTCGGAACTAATCTAGATTCAGGTGGGGCAGGTGCGTTTATTGGGATTTTATCAGCGATACTGATGATTGCTGGTCAGCTTTGGTATTTTAAAACTTCTGAGAAAAAAGTGCGCGAAGCTGGAGAAGGATTCACTTATATGGAAGGAACAAAAGAAGAAAACTATGAAGTCGACGAAGACAGTCTTCCTTCTACTTATATCGCCTTTCTGCCGCTTATTACTGTAGTTGGACTTATTGTTGGATTGACATTTATTCCATCGGTGCTTCAGATAGATCTTGCAGCTCGCGGTATTGCGCCTAATGCAATTGTTGTTGGTTCTATGTTATTCTCAACAGCTTTAACATTGGTACTAAACATGAACAAAATTAGAGATATTGAACATTTAAGGTACATCATCAACGAGGGAATGGGTGGTGCGATTCGTGCTATTTCAGGACCAGCAGCGGTTGTAGGTTTTGGTGGCGTAGTTCGTGCATCTCCAGCTTTTTTATCTATCGTTCACTCACTCCTTAACATGGAGATGAATGCTTATGGAATGGCAGCCTTCGGTGCATCTGTTGTCGGAGGTGTAGTAGGTTCTTCATCCGCGGGACTTCTAATTTCAATGGAAGTATTAGCTGAACCACTATTAGCTTCTGGTGCAAATCCTGGAGTTCTGCACCGTATTGCAGCAACATTTGCTGGAACATTTGATTCATTACCACACTCAACTGTTTGGTTTTTAATCTTCCCAACTCTTGGTGTAACTCATAAAGAAGGTTATAAGCATGCATTCTGGACAACTGTCTTCTGGCCAACACTTGCTGGCTTAATTGTTCTTGTCGTAGCAATGGTGGCATTCGGGTACTAATTAATTTGAGGTTATTTGATGTATTTGTTATAACTTTTGAGATTTTGAGGAAATATAGTTTTTGAATAAAATTTATAATTGGGTATCTCTATAAACTCCTAATTGCTAGGTTTCGTCCAGAAAGCCGCTAGTCAAGGAAAGGGCGACGAAGCATACTGGGCGTACGTTAGGAGGCGTTGACGAAGGATAGTGGCTTTCTGGGCGGAAGATAGCTTGAAGAGTTTATAGAGATACCCAATAGTTAAGGAGGTATATTTTTATGAGTAGAGAAGTAGTAATTGTATCAGCAGCACGGACTGCGATAGGAAATTTTGGTGGAAGTTTGGCAAGTTTATCGGCTGTTGACCTAGGTGTAACAGCTGCGAAGGAAGCAATTTCGCGTGCGGGGATTACGCCTGATATGATTGATGAAGTATATGTTGGGAATATCTTAAGTGCGGGACTTGGTCAAGGGGTTGCAAGGCAGGTTTCCATTGGCGCAGGTATTCCGGTTGAAACACCAGCCATGACAATTAATATCATTTGTGGCTCAGGTCTCAGGTCAGTAAGTCTAGCTGCGCAGTTGATTAAAGCTGGTGAGGCAGATGTTATTCTTGCTGGTGGGACGGAATCAATGTCTAATGCAGCGTATGTGATGCCAAAAGCTAGAACGGGGCTTCGAATGGGAGATGGTGTTATTGTTGATACGATGGTTAAAGACGGGTTAACAGATGCATTTAGCAGTGTTCATATGGGAATTACAGCTGAAAATCTGGTTGATAAACACGGGCTTACAAGAGAAGAGCAAGATCAATTTGCAGCAGATAGCCAAAATAAAGCAGAAGCTGCAATTGCTGCTGGTAAGTTTAAAGATGAGATTGTACCTGTTGAAATTCCACAACGTAAAGGTGATCCAATTGTCTTTGATGCGGATGAATTCCCACGTGCTGGTGTAACAGCTGAAAAATTGGGGAAGATGCGGCCTGCATTTAAGAAAGATGGGAGTGTTACAGCAGCAAATGCGTCCGGAATTAATGACGGTGCAGCAATGCTTATTGTGATGTCTAAAGAAAAAGCAGATGAGTTAGGACTTACTCCACTGGCAAAAGTGGTATCTTATGCAACACAGGGTGTTGATCCGCAAATCATGGGTTATGGTGTTGTTCCAGCAGTAGAAAAAGCTCTGAAACTCGCTGGTATGACAATTGGTGAAATTGACCTAATTGAATCAAATGAAGCTTTCGCAGCCCAAGCGTTATCTGTTATTAAAGGGCTTGGTATTGAAGATACAAGCAATATTAATGTTAATGGCGGCGCTATAGCACTCGGTCATCCAATCGGGGCATCAGGAGCGCGAATTTTAACAACACTTTTATATGAGATGAAGCGAACTGATGCAAAGACTGGTCTTGCGGCACTTTGTATTGGTGGCGGAATGGGTACAAGTTTAATTGTTGAAAAAGTATAGTTAGGTAGACTGCAATAGAAAAAGCGTAAACTAGCTCCAATCCTGGAATTAATGATTTACGCTTTTTGTTTAAGTAACACCACTTAAAACTAAGGCGCTCGTGTAGCGTCTTTTTTATGGAAAAAAGGAAAGAGTTGGGGTTCGTGGGAAGTTTATAGAGATGCCCTTAAGCCAATAATTCGAAAACATTTTTCGACAGCGAGATATTCTATAGATATTCTATAGATATTCTAAAGTTAGAAAAATGTTTTTAAATTAATATAAATGTCGATTTTAAGGGGTAATAACAGAAAAAATGAGATAATTTCCTAAAAATCATAGCGAATTGTTGCCCGAAAAGTGTTTTACTGGTATAATTTGCTCATTCAAGAGGGCAAGTGAAGAAGATAGTTGAAAAGGGAGCGAGTAAAATGAAAAAGGTAAGTAAACTAGCAATAGTTGTTGCATTGATAGTTAGTCCATTAACTACAAATGAAATACCAGTAGCGACAAATGGCTACGTAAGTGAGAGAATATCTCAATCTACTAATTCTACCAGAATAATTGACATTTTTGAATGTGAAAATTTAGCTAGAATAGTTGCATATGAACTTAATGGGGTAGAGGTTGATGATGCTATTGATATGATCATACTACATGATTTAGAAATTTTGGAATCAAATAGTTCGATTTACAGCTTGTCAGGAATTGAAAATTTAGTAAATCTAAGACATCTATCTTTTAACGATGGAAGTATAACCGATCTAAGTCCATTGTCAAACTTAAGCAGTTTAGAAGAATTGAGTCTGTGGTCTAATAATATAAGTGACCTTACACCCTTATCGAATTTAAACAACTTATTATCGCTAGAGTTAGGTTGGAACAATATAAGTGACATAAGTCCCCTATCAAACTTAGCTAATCTAACTTTTTTAAGTCTATGGGATAACGATATAAGTAATCTAGGATCGTTGTCAAGTTTAGTGAATTTAACCAATTTGCGATTAGGTGCTAATAATATAAGTAATCTAAGTCCCTTAGAAAATTTAACCAATTTATTGCAATTAGCTTTAGGTGATAATAACATTAGCGATCTGAATGCATTATCAAACTTAACTAACTTAACATATTTGAGCTTATGGGATAACAATATAAGTAACCTAAGTTCATTGTCGCGATTAACGGATTTAACCTACCTATCCTTATCAATGAATAATATAAGTGAAGTGAATCCACTGTCAAGTTTAATCAACCTAGAAACGTTGGCTTTACGTGACAACAATATAAGTGGTGTTGCACCTTTGTTAGGTTTAGAGGATTTATCATGGTTGGATTTATGGACTAACAATATAAGTGACATTAGATCGCTAGCAAGCTTAACCGATTTACCATGGTTAGGGATTGGCGATAATTGTATAGCTGATTTTAGTCCATTAGATGAATTAGTTGCGGGTGGTTTATATATTTCTGGAGTAGATGAGCAAGATGACTCTTGTGTTGTTAGTCCAGTTGGATTAATTGAATTTGTGGAGCCAAGTGCACCAGAAGAAGAGCCAAGCGCGCCAGAAGAGGAGCCAAGTGCGCCAGAAGAGGAGCCAAGTGCACCAGAAGAGGAGCCAAGTGCGCCAGAAGAGGAGTCAAGCGAGCCAGAAGATGAGTCGAGTGAGCCAGAAGAGGAGTCGAGTGAACCAGAAGAGGAGTCGAGTGAACCAGTGGAAACAAATGATCCAGAGGATTTGCCGACAACTGGTATTAATGCCAACGAGATAGCTATAGCTGCTGGTGTTATATTAGTTGTTGCAAGCATAATCATGGCTATTATTAAAAAAAGAAAGCAACTAAAAAATGGAGCTGTAGTGGAGTAAATATGATTCGCAATAATACACAACTAAGGCGTTTAACAGCGCCTTTTATCATGTAAAAAAGAGACGATTTACGCCTCTTGTTTAAAATAATCTAGAATGGCATTAAAAATATAGTTTTCCACACGAGAATAGAGCTGCTTCTTGTGTCGACACATTATAACTTGCCAAGGTAAAGGTTGGTCGAAATATTTTTTGACAACGTTTTTGTTAGTAAAGTGATCTGAGAATACTGCTGGGATAAATGAGATAAGTTCTGTTTTTACGACCGTCATCAACATGAAATCCCAATTTCCTGAGGTTATGATGATATTAGGGCTAATGTTGTGATGTTCAAATGCATGATGGAGCTGATGATAAGCCATGAAAGTTTTATTACAAATAGCGATTGGTGCATGATGGAGATCAGACCAAGAAATAACTGGCTTTGACGCAAGGGCATGATTTCGATCCATAAAAGCGCAAAATTCATTTTCTACCAAGAGCCTTTCTTCAATAGTTTCTGTATCCATTGCAGTAGGTGTTAATAAAATGGCTATGTCTACTTCCTTAAGGATTAAGCTTTTACGCAGTTCAAAAGCACCTAATTCAACGATTTCTATTTGAATATCTGGGTTGTTTAGGATGAGTTGAATTATTATTTCTGAAAAAACAATTGAAAGAACAAAAGGGGGAATGCCTATTTTGATTTTACCTTTTAGTTGAGTAGAAGCCTCTTGCAGTTGTTCCATCATATTGTCATGCTGTTCCAGAACTTGCTTTGCGTGATCATAAAACAGTTGTCCAGGTGGGGTTAGACCTTTTAATCTGCCATGTGAACGCTCAAATAGGATCACATTCTCTTTTTTCTCGAATGAGTTAATCATTTGACTCAAGGCTGGTTGAGAAACAAAAATTTTTTTAGAAGCCTCTAATAGATTGTAGTTAGATTCAATGACCGCAATAAAGTATCGAAGGTGCTTTATGTCCATAATTACCAACTCCAGTTTTATAGGCTTTTTAAAAATTATAACAGCTTATTAGCAAGAAATCTACCTTTTAAACGAAAAAAAATCTTTTTAATTATATTTTGGCTAAAAAACCAGTTTTTTGTAAATGAATAAATTTTAACTATACCTATTATAAATTTTAAATATTGGACATTTTGACGAAAAACGTATAAACTAGATTAAAGCCATGTTGCGTGCGCTTTCAGATTTAGAAGGTTGAAGATGTTGAGATTTGACCGACTAACCCTAATTCAATTGTGACACTAGCTATGCTTGTAAGCTATATCATAGATGGAGGTGATTACTAATAAAAAGCTTACATCGCAAGGCGCGTATTGCTTTGGGATATGGGGAAGTCGTAAAAATCTTGGGATTGGATTACCGACTAGAGTATAATAAAAAATCTAAAGGGTATCTCTATAAACTACTCATTGCTAGATTTCGTCCAGAAAGTCGCTAGTCAAGGAAATGGCGACGAAGCATACTGGACGTACGTTAGGAGGTATTGACGCAGGATAGCGGCTTTCTGGGCGGAAGGTAGCTTGAGGAGTTTATAGAGATGCCCTAAACTAAAGGTGGTTGTAAAAATGAAAAATAAAAGAGTATTAACTTGCGCTGTTACAGGTGGAATTCACACACCGACATTGAGTGATTATTTACCAGTTACTAAGGATCAAATCGTAGAGAATGCAATCGGAGCAGCAGAGGCTGGAGCATCTGTTATTCATATTCATGCGAGAAATGATCACGATGGGTCACCTTCTGCAAAGTTGGAAGATTTTGAGTATATTATCAATAAAATTAAAGACCATGATGATAATATTTTGATTTGTATCACCACTGGTGGCGGTTTAGGAATGACAATTGATGAGCGTACTGCTGTATTGCCAAAATTCAAACCAGAAATTGCATCTATGAACGCTGGTTCGATTAACTGGGGCTTGTTCCCACTTGCGTATCGATATAAAGACTCAGACTGGAAGTATGACTGGGAAAAGAAGTATTTTGAAGCCACTCGCCAAGCTATCTTCCAAAATTCATTTGGTGATATGGAAATTTATTTGAAAAAAATGAAAGATTCTGGTACTCTTCCAGAGTTGGAGTGCTATGATGTCGGTCATTTATATAATGTGAAGTTTATGAAAGAT
>Ga0123355_10005900_pt1 | contig 18041 bp, 14 predicted proteins | sample TergutEmb28metaG_3_FD_89872 | JGI IMG/M metagenome (GOLD analysis project Ga0123355, IMG submission 89872) | Embiratermes neotenicus P1 segment gut microbial communities from Petit-Saut dam, French Guiana - Emb289 P1 | ecosystem: Host-associated > Arthropoda: Insects > Digestive system > Gut ... | reverse complement strand
GCAGAAAATATTGGCGTTGGCGAAATGTATATCGACTTTATCGGCGACAAGGCAGGTATTCGCTTGAATTACGGCGCCAACTTTACGTTGTATACATCCAACTTGGAAGAAATTACACCGGAAATTGAAACACGCGACCATTTCCAAAATGAAATTGATGCTTTTGTACGTTGCGTAAAAACAGGTGAAAAATTGGCATCGCATATTGATACCAACATTGTAACCGCGCAACTGATGCAGGCAATTTACGATTCTTCGGAGCAGCATAAGGAAGTTACGTTGTAAATTTACCAGTTTGATTGCAAAACCAGCACCTTAGGGGCGGCAACCTGCCGCCCGTGGCATCAAATTTGGATAACGGGCGGCAGGTTGCTGCCCCTACACTAGGAGAGATAAAATATGGCTATGAAAATAGGCGCAATGCTAGAAAGTTTCTTGAGCGACCCTGCACTTCGGGTACCTCAAGACCACCAAGGAACACAAAGAGGGCTTGACAGCCCCCTTAAAAAAACGGTACCTATGGCAGCAAGTATTGGGGCAAAGGGCGTACAAGCCTATGCCTCGTTTGGCGATTTAGCTCCAGAAAATATGACCCCTGCCTTGGCAAAAGAATGGCTCGACCTGGTAAAAAGCCACGGTATGGTATTTTCTGCAATTTGCGGAGACCTTGGCGGCCACGGTTTTGAAGACGAAACAGAAAACAAAGACAGAGTTGAGCGCTCTAAGCGCATCATGGACGTTGCAAAGTGGCTGGAATGTGACGTAGTAACCACCCACATCGGCGTAGTACCGGCAGAGGAAAACGCGAAAAAAGAAATCATGCGCAAAGCGTGCCGCGAGCTTGCACTGTATGCAGACTCCATCGGTTCTGCCTTTGCGGTAGAAACCGGGCCAGAAACAGCGCAAGTTTTGCTGGAATTCTTAGACAGCCTTGGCGCAGGCGGCGTGCGCGTTAACTACGACCCTGCAAACCTGGTTATGGTTGTTGCAGACGACCCGGTAAAAGGCGTACACACTTTAGGCAAATACATTGTGCACACCCACGCAAAAGACGGTATTCAGCTAACAGCCAACCCGGTTACTTGGGAGGAAGTACCCCTTGGCAAAGGCGGCGTAAAGTGGGATGATTACCTGCGCGCTCTTGATGCAATTGGATTTAATGGGTTCCTGACCATCGAAAGAGAAGTTGGGGATACACCGGAAGCGGATATCCGCATGGCGGCTGACTTTTTGAGGGAAAGGCTTGCGGCTTTGGGGTTGGATTAAAATTTTCAGATATGAAAACGCCAAATGCTGGGTATGATTAACCTTGCATTTGGCGTTTTTATTATTTTCTTCAAGAAAGGTCAAACTGTCGCCCAGAAACCGAAAATTACTGCCCGCCAACAAAAACCAAAAATTTCCATTGACCAAGCGGTTCGCCTAAAAACCATTCATCGTAATACTTGAAACCAGATTTCTGAGCCGTTTTAATAATTTGTTCAGGCTGGTGAAGGTAAACAGCACGATTGTATTTTATATCATTCACTTCAAGATAGCTCCTTCTTTCACAAAAGCCATCACCTCCAACGAATGCTAAAAATAGAAACTCCTCAGGCTTTAGAGATTTATAGAAGTTGTCAAAAATCAATTTCAGGTCGCAATCTTCAAAATGTAGTACCACCCCTAACGAAACGATTCCGTCAAAAACACCAATCGAATCATACGATTGTTTCAAATTCATTAATTCAAACCGGCAGTTCGGATTTTTCGTGCGGGCAATTTTAATGGATTCTTCAGAAATGTCTATGCCAACAACCTCTGCACCCAAATTTGCAAGACGCATACTCTCGCATCCTGTCCCACATCCTGCATCTAAAATGCGAGGTTGCGCATTAAAAAGTCCGACAAATCTTTTCAAAAAAGGGAGCATCATTTCGTTTGAGTACCAATTGTCAGCCGTATCATTTGCCGTTGCGTCATAATAGTCTGTCATGCTTCTCATATCGTAATTTTCTCCATTTCCCAGAATTCTGTTTTCATCTTAACGGCATCCATATTTACTTGTTTCTACAAAGGTTGCAACTAAAATATCACAACTCAAAGACAATTTCTACACCAACGGGTATAATTTCCCCTCCCCCGCATAAACATAGTACAACGATACTATCACATGCAGGGAGCTGCTGCACAGTTCTCAGAGAGGGAGATTTTTTATGAACTATCCAAACCTATACAAAGACATCGCCGAGCGTACCAAAGGAGACATTTACATAGGCGTAGTTGGACCGGTGCGCACAGGCAAATCCACATTTATTAAGCAATTTATGGACTTGCTGGTAATACCCAACATCGAAAACAGCTACAGCAAAGAACGCGCCAAAGATGAACTGCCCCAATCCGCTACAGGGCGCACAATCATGACAACAGAGCCCAAATTTGTACCAAACGAGGCAATCGAAATACGCCTGGACGATGCCGCAACATTCAAAGTACGCATGATCGACTGCGTAGGCTACCTTGTACCCGGCGCAAACGGCCATTTAGATGAAAACGCGCCCCGCATGATATCCACCCCTTGGTCAGAACAAAGAATTCCATTTGCCGAAGCCGCTGAAATGGGCACAAAAAAGGTTATCACCGACCATTCTACCATTGGCATTGTGGTAACAACCGACGGCTCCATCACGGAAATTCCCCGTGAGGACTACATAGACGCCGAAGAGCGTGTCATCCGTGAATTGAAAGAAATCAATAAGCCATTTGTCATTTTGCTAAATACAAGCGCACCTTTTTCCCAGGAAACAGACCGCTTGCGCGCAGAACTTGCCGAAAAACATGGCGCGCCTGTAATGGTAATGAACTGCGCGCAGCTTAAAATCGAAGATATCCACGCTGTAATCGAAAGTGTTTTGTACGAGTTCCCGGTGCAAGAAATTCGCGTAAATTACCCAAAGTGGATAGAGACACTTCCCCTTACCCACTGGCTCAAACAAAGCTTTATAGACACCGTAAAAGAAATGGTGCGCGGCGTTGGCAAGCTGCGCGAAATGCGTGACCATTTTGGTTTACTGAACGAAAATGAATATGTAAAAAAGGCCTTTTTAGAAAAAATTGCCCTGGGCGAAGGTACGGCCAGTATTGAGTTGGGCATAGATGAGTCGCTGTTCTATCGCATTTTGAGCGAAACCACCGGCATGGATATTTCCGGTGAATATCAGTTGATTTCTACCATTAAAGTGCTGGCAGAGGCCAAAAAGGAATTTGACAAAGTCAAATTCGCCTTGGAAGAAGTACACCGCAAAGGCTACGGCATAGTTACTCCTGCCACAGACGAAATGAAGCTAGAGCCGCCAACGCTGGTTAAGCACGGCTCTAAGTATGGTGTAAAATTGCGTGCCAGTGCGCCAAGCCTGCATTTAATAAGGGCAGATATCGAAACCGAAGTGAGCCCGTTGGTTGGCACAGAAGCCCAAAGCGAAGAACTGATTGCCTACATCAACCAAGAAATGACGGAAGACCCAAGCAAAATATGGGAGTTAAACATGTTTGGCAAGTCCATGCACGAAATGGTACGGGACGGGCTGCAAAATAAGTTGTTCAGAATGCCGGAAACTGCGCAAATGAAATTTCAGGATACTTTGCAAAGAATTATCAATGAAGGTTCTGGCGGGTTGATTTGCATCATTTTATAGGTTACTGCAACTTCAATTCTTGGGGCCATTGCAAAAAAATGCAATGGCCCTTTTTATTAAAGGTGATTCAAATGAAAAACATCTCTTTAGGTTGGTATGAAAAATCAAAAACCGATTTTTCACACTTAGTGCCTCCTATTACTCAAACAATGCTTTTGCAAACATATCCGCATCAAACGGCTGCAAGTCGTCTATCCCCTCGCCCACCGTTACATACCGTACAGGGATATCCAGTTCGTTTTTAATAGCCACTACGATGCCGCCCTTGGTGGTACCGTCTAGCTTAGTCAAAATAATGCCCGTAATATCCGCAACTTCGCTAAAAAGCTTAGCTTGCTGCAACGCGTTTTGTCCTGTTGTGGCGTCTAACACAAGTAAAACTTCGCGGTGCGCTTCCGGAAATTGTGTTGTCACAATTTTATTAATCTTGCGGAGTTCTTCCATCAGGTTTTTCTTATTATGAAGCCGCCCTGCCGTATCGCAAATAAGCAAGTCTATACCGCGGGCTTTTGCCGCCGCTGTTGCATCGTAGACTACTGCGGCAGGGTCGGAATTTTCTGCCTGGCGTATCATGGTCACGCCCGCGCGGTCGCACCATACGCCAAGCTGGTCTATCGCCGCCGCGCGGAAAGTATCCGCCGCCGCAACCAATACAGATTTGCCTTCGGATTTATACCATTTTGTTAATTTTCCAACCGTTGTGGTTTTACCCGCGCCATTTACGCCAATAATTAAAAACACAGCCGGAAAACTTGGGGCAAAAGGAGCCGTATCTGATGTTAAAGAGTTGGCAATTTCTTCCTCTAGTACTGTTTTTACGTCTTCGGGCTCTTTTATATTTTCGGATTTTACGCGCTGGCGCACTTTATCCAAAATTGCGATAGATGTTTCTACACCCATATCCGCCATAATTAACGCTTCTTCAAGTTCCTCAAAAAGTTCCTCGTCCACCGTGCGGAAAGATGCAAAAACTTGCTCTACTCCGCCCATTATGTTGTCGCGTGTCTTAGTCAAGCCTTGCTTTATTCGGGAAAATAAGCCCTGATTTTTCTCTTGTTCCATGCTTTGCTCCTATCGTATTCATATTTTCCTACGATTATATCTAAGGTTCGTGTTTACCGCAAGGCGCATATGGTATACAATAGACAAATCGTAAAATCAACTACAACAACGCTGGAGGTACATTTAACATGAAATCCACAACAACGCTGGAGGTACATTTAACATGAAATCCACAACAACGCTGGAGGTACATTTAACATGAAATCCACAACGACGCTGGAGGTACATTTAACATGAAATCTACAATAACGCTGGAGGTACATTTAACATGAACCAGAAAAATGTTTTGCTATTATTTGGCGGCTGTTCACCGGAACATGATATTTCCGTAGCCTCTGCCACATCTGTAGTTTCTGCACTAAGCCATCATATGGTTATTCCCGTTTACATCACCCGCGAAGGCAAATGGCTTATGTACGACGGCAAGCTTGATAACCTTCAAAGCTTAGATTGGGAAAAATTTGGCACACCGGCAATTCTTAGCCCGGATAGGGTTAACCGCGGGCTTTTGCGCATAGTTGGCGATAAAGCAAAGTATATCCCTGTAGATATAGTTGTGCCCATACTTCATGGCCCAAATGGCGAAGACGGCACCATTCAAGGGCTGTGCGAACTGGCAGGCATACCTTATGTTGGCTGCGGTGTTATGGCATCTGCGGTGGCAATGGACAAAGCAACAACCAGGCTGATTGCGAAAGCATTAAAAATCCCGCAGACAGACTTTTTGGTATTTGCCGCAGATGAACTGCAGGAAAACAAAGGCGCGGCAATGACCAAAGTTGGACGCAAGCTGGGATACCCGTGTTTTGTGAAGCCAAACGCTGGTGGGTCTTCTATTGGTATTTCTAAGGCAACCAACAGAAAAGAGCTTTCTGCCGCCATTGAAGAGGCACTAAAATATTGCAGCAAAATAACCGTAGAAAAATGTGTTGTGGGACGCGAAATTGAAGTTGGTATTTTGGGTGTAGGAATGGCTGCAAAAGCCTCTGTTACCGGGGAAATCATTGCCAACGGTGAATTTTATGATTTTGATGCAAAGTATACAAAACCAGGTTCAAAGACGATTACCCCTGCGGATATCCCAGAAGAGACACAGCAAAAAATTCAGGAATACGCCCTACAAATTTTCCGTGCTATAGATGGCAAAGGGCTTTCCCGTGTAGACTTTTTTGTAACGGAAGACGGGCGTGTTCTTTTCAACGAAATGAACACGGTGCCTGGCTTTACCCACATTAGTATGTACGCAAAAATGTGGGAAGCAAGCGGCGTTCCATGGCAAGACTTGATTGATATTTTAATTGCCATCGCTATAGAAGCGTAATATGGGGGACGCAAGGCCGATAGGCATATTTGATTCCGGCGTTGGCGGGCTAACCGTAGCACGCGAAATCCGCCGCCTTTTGCCGGGTGAAAGCACAATATATGTAGGCGACACCGCAAGGGTGCCTTATGGCACAAAAACTCCGGAAGCGTTATTATCTTATGCACAGGATATTATCCGTTTTTTGCTTAGCAAAAATGTAAAGGCGATAGTCATTGCCTGCGGCACGTCAAGTGCCGTTACTTATGGGAAATTACAGGAACAATTTGCAAATTTACCGCTGGTTGATGTAATTCGGCCAGCGGTAGATGCGTGCGCAAAATTGATGAACGCGAACCCAGATATGCGCCTTGGAGTTATCGCGACAGCAGCAACTATAAAAAGCGGGCTGTTTTCACAGCTTTTAACAGAAAAATGCCCCAACGTGACATTGTACGCCAGGGCTTGCCCATTGTTTGCATCTATGGTAGAGGCGGGATTGCCTATAACGCATCCTGCTATGCGTTTTGTGGTAGATATGTATTTATCCGACTTGCGTGGCAAGATAAATGCACTGGTGCTTGGGTGTACACACTATCCGCTGCTTACAAGTGCGCTGGCTGCTGCGCTTGGCGATATCAAATTGATCAATATCGGTAAAGCAACTGCGGAAGCCATAAAAGAAAAATTAACGCAACTAAATTTACTGGCCGGTAACGATACGCCACCAACACATAGCTATTATGTAACCGGCCCGGGAGATGTCTTTCGCACTACGGGTAGCTTGATACTAGGTGAGGAATGTAGGCCGGAAAGTTTTCCTAAAGATTAAAAACTACCCCCTGACGGTACATTAAATATAAATGTGCTGTCAGAGGGTAGTTTTTAATCTAATTCAACAACGACGGGTTTTCCAACCTAAATGCCAGGGCCCATTTTTGGTTAAGTATTGACGCTATGGCTTGCTCTGCTTGAAATACTGCCAATTGCGCCTGTTGTACTTCGTGTCTGGTTATGCGGCCAAGCCTAAGGCTGGTTTCCGCAACTTCCAGTGCTTGCTGGGTACGATATAATTCCAGCAACTGAACCTCTTGTTGCGTTTGTAAATTTGCCAAATCGTTATAGGCACGGCGCAAGACGGCTTCCATAGTTCGTTTAGCCTGGTCGCGCCTTTGTACTGCGCTCTCGTAAGCTTCGCGCAGGGCAGTTCGTGTATCACGCTCTGTGCCCCTATAGGCCCGCATGGCTTCATGCTCCCTGTCTACGTACATCTGCAAACGGCGGATTGTAGGGGTTGTGGGAAGTATTTCGCTTATGTGCTCTGTCAAATCTTCGGGTATTTCTGGCAAATCCAAATCAAATTTTATGATTGTGTACTGGGAAAGCGGCTGGCCAAGCAGATAGTTTAGACTGTTGCGTGCGTTATACAAGTTGGCTTGCCGCTGGGTTAAACCCATTTGCCCCAATGTTAAAGCCCGCCGTGCGGCTACAACCTCATTGTTGCTGGCCAGCCCAAATTCATGCCTAATGGTTATGCGTCTCAGGCTCTCTTCGGTGAGTGCCAAATTTGCCTCCAAGGCTTCTATATTTGCTTCAAGTTCTGCAACCGTAAGAATTAGGCCACGCAGAGTATTTTCCACAACGAGCTTTGACTGTTGGTGCTGAAAGCGCAAAAGCTCGACTTGGTGTTCTGTTTCCTGTAGCGCATGTCTTACTCCTTCGGCAAGCTCCCTGGCCTGTGTACCGTCTCGCAACCGTTCTATTTCATTAAATATATCGGCTAGCCTGCCCTGCATCATAGCCATATTACCGCTCATACCTTGCGCCGCCATCATACTTGCAATCACATAATGAAGGTTAACATCAAGATGTTCCGTATTTTCTGGGTTTGCCATGCCGTCTAAAATAGCCTGAATAGACAACTCGATACTATGTTGCATCTGTTCTTGATTCATATGTGTGTAGAATATACGCCACTCTAGCCCGTCAAGTTCTTCGAACAAGTCTTGCATGACTTCACTTGCCCAATCCCCACGCTCTAGCCGCCTTATTTCGCGGCGCAATTCGTCTTGCAATTCTTGCATCTCTTCAAAGATGTCGTCTAGGCCTTGTAGCGTATAGTTGGCAAGCGCAACAGCGCGGGAATATTGGATTACAACCGCGTCCTCTTGTGCGTGCGCCACAATTGGTAATGCCAAAATAAATACAAGTAAAAATGCTGAAAAAATTCGCTTCTTCATTTCAAATTCCTCCCTTGCAAAATGCCTATGCATGATACCATATTTACAAAAGCCACAGCTCCTACAATCCATGTCCAATTGGCTATGCGGTTAAGCTCCGCAAGCCGTCTAAACCCAAACGATAAATATCCATCTGGCGGGAGCATGTCTGCATTTATAATGCTACCTAGTACAGAAACACGCGGGTCTTCTAGGTTAGGCAGCCAATACAGTATATCATTTACACCTGTAAAAAGCACGTACAATGCAATCACTATCCCTGCCGCAGGTAAGGCAAATCTTAAGATAACCTGTGAGTTTAATTGTTTCCCTTCTAGGAAATTGTATTTTTGGGGTCCAATGGAAAGTGACGAAGCCGCTTTCTTATGTCTACGAATGCAAACACCGATTAGCAAAACCAGTACATACAACCATAGGATATACACAAATATCCGGTTACGCAAGCCAATAGCTTCCACATAGCGGTTGATATCAACAATGGCGTAGTTATTAGGGTTTCTATATTGTGACACAAGCATTCCCCCGGAACCCCGCGTGTGTGCAATAGCATCCACCATATTATAATTGTGCGCGCGCACATATAACGCCGTAACCGGCAGTGGCCCCGGTGATGTATCACGCGGCATCCATGCAAGGTATTCCCCTTGCCTACTTTGGCCTTGCCGCACTACTCCGGCCACAATATACGGCCTTTGGTTAATTTCTACCGCCAGCCCAACAATATTCCCGCCGCCAAAAAGCCGCCATGCCAGGGCTTCGTTTAACACAATGGCATTTGCGTCTTCCAGCCAGCGGTTGCCTTCTAAAAATTCCATGGAATGTATCTGAAAATACGCCGCGTCTGTATACACAATCGTAGTAAATACTCGATGAGTAGATGTGTGCAACAGTGCATTGCCCCGGCTTTCTGCAGAAATAGAATATTCCCAAAATTGATATTGTAAACGGCGCACATCATCCATATTCCAGTGGAGGTGGCTCTCGTTCAAAAACGGTGCAATAAAAATGACATCGCGGGCAAAAAACCGCCCTGCCATAACCGTGGCATACATACCCACAGCCAAACTCCCCACAAGCACCAGAAAATTGACAAGCCCAAATAAAATCAGCTTTCTCATATCCAATTACCGGGTTGGGGCAAATTCATGCCCCGCTACCAGCCTCACACGCTGGTTAGGTTGGTTAAGGTTTACAGGCATGTCGCTATTTATAATAATCGGGCCTTCCGGCAATTCTCCAAAGCGTGCGGAAATTGCAGCATTTCTATCATCCCTGCGGGCGACTTCCACCTGCATCTGATATACCATGTAATCGCTGCCAAGGCGGCGTTCGTAAGGCACTATAAACATGATGTGATAATCCTGTCCGTCACGCCGCAAAGCACTAAGGGGTATAATATGGGCGTGGTTGGTAGTGCCGCCGGAAACAGTAACCCTCCCCTGTTCGCCACCGGAAAGCTGGCTGCTGGATACACTAATGTAGACCAGATTTCTGGCACCATCGGGTACAATACGGGTGGTGGTGCCGCTAAATTGATTTGTTCCTACAGTGATGTCCACGTCTTGCCCTAACCGGATAAAATCCTGGCTTTGCGGGAAAGACGCCTGTATTACAAAATTATTGTTGCGGATAGCTGTCGTTAAAATAGGTGCGCCTTCTGCGACCATAGAGCCTATATCCACACCGGGGGTTATTTCTGTAACAATGCGGTTTGTATCGGCTTCCAATTGTACATATACCACACCGCCCCCTTCAATTTGCTCTTGTAAATTAGTGATGCGTACCTCTATACGTTCACGTTCTATATTTTGGCTGGATAATGTAAAATTGTGTCCGGTTATTATGTTGTGTTGGGCTTGTATTTGCTCGTCTCTGGCACGCCTGGTTGCGGCAATAGAGTCTGCGTGGTTTGCCACTGCGGTTTCGTAGCTTGCTACCGCTTGTTCCCGTCTGGTATAAATTTCTTCACGGGCTTGCAAAAGCCGGGCCAAATCTGCTTCACGGCTGGTGATATCCTGCCGCGGCACAATCCCTTCGGTGTATAAAACTTCTAAAGTAGCGATATCACTTTCGGTAGATTCTATACTCGCAGCGTTGGCGTCTAACTGAATATCAAACTCCCAAAGGTTTAATGTAGGCGCATTGGGCGCGTCTAATGGCTGGTCTTGCAATTGGTTAAGCCGCCGCTGTGCTTCCGCACGGTTGCTTACGGTTTGCTCGATATTCAAAGCATTAACCCGCAACTCATGCTGCACCTGCTCCAGCGCGTTTTGTAGGGTTTGCAAATCGCTGCTGATCGTAAACAACACAGTTTCCCGGCTTGTTTCGTCACCACGTTGCAAAATTTGCGTAATCCTGCCGCTTACGGGGGCAAAAATACGCTCTGTGTCCGCGGGGGTAACAATGCCATCGGACATTGCCTGTGGATGGATGCTGCCCCTGTCTACAAACGCTATAGATACCCGTGGTACACTTAGGTCCAATAACGTCCGCGAAAAGAATGTCAAAAACACCAACAGCCCTACAAAACCAATGGCCACCCTGTTCAAAAATTTTTTATAATCCATTCCAACCACCTCTACTTTAGTCCAGACATTTTCATGCCCGCAATCAAATGCTCTTGCCCGAATAAAAACACCAACAGTGCAGGTATCATATAAAAAAACGAAGCCGCAAACATAATTTCATAGTTACCCCTAAACCTTGTCAAGCCAATACTAAGCGGCTCGAAGCTTGGGTTTGTAATAAACACAATCGCTTGCTCTACCACGTTCCAATAGTCTATAAACACCAGTAATGCCAAAGCGGCAATGGCAGGCTTTAGAAGCGGTGTGATAATACTAAATAAAATACGCAACTGCCCTGCCCCGTCAATTTTTGCGGCTTCGACATATTCCAGCGCAATATTTTTCATAAACTGCCTCAGCAAAAACACGCCAAACGGGCTAAACACTGCCGGCAAAATAATAGCCATAACCGACTCTTGAATCCCCAAGAAACCAGCCATAACAAATTGCGGTACAAGCACCACAGGCAATGGCATAAGCATAACCACTATATATATGAAAAACAATTTTTCTTTGTGCCGCCATTTGGAAAGTTCGAACGCATACGCCGCAGGAATAGCTATAATAAGCTGCCCCAGTACAGAGGGCGCGGTAATAATAACCGAATTCCATAAGCCATTCAAATAATCCGCGTTGAGAAATAGGTTCGCATACTGCCTAAAAGTTACCCAACTTGGCAGAACAGTCATTCTTACAAAGTGGATTTGCGGAAAAACGTCCAGACGATAAAAGAAATTGGCAGGCAGCACATCTATTGCATATCTGCTTTGGATTTCAAACCCAGACATAAACGAGCTGGTAAATGTAACAAAAATTGGAACGGCAAAAGCCAATGCCAAAATCCCGACTAAAACTAAAATAATTGCTTGCCTTGTAAATCGTATTGCTTTAGTCATGTACATTCACCCCTTCCCATTACAAATAAGTCTGCCTCTGCTGCAAACGATACAATATAAACACAAGAATAAAAATAAACCCAAATATAAAAAACGACGCCGATGCCATTCGTTGATAATTAAGTGCGGTAAACTGGTTCTCTATAAAATGTTGCAATAAGTAAACAGACGTGTTAGGGTGCGAACCCGTAAGCAGGCGAACTTCCCTAAACACTTTGAAAGAGTTAACCACGGATAAAATAAACACCAGCAAAAATGTAGGGCCAAGATAGATTAAAGTGACAATTCTAAATTGCCTAAACCGCCCTGCGCCTTCTATCGCGGCAAATTCGTAATAATCCTTGGGGATAAAGTCCAGCCCGGCCTGGAACAAAATCATGTTAAATCCGATGTTTTTCCACACAAAAATAAGTACAATAAAAACCATAGCATGGTCGGAATTTAGCCAATCTATAGGTGCATCTGGGAAAAATACACGGTTAAACATGCCGTTTATTCTGATAACGGCCTCCCAAAAATAAATAACAGAACCGGATGGAATAACCAGCGGCAACAAAAAGAAAACCAACAAAACCCGCCTTACAGCCGGGCGCATTGGTTTAAGCATGAGTGCCAAAGTTAGTGCCAGTAACATGTTTAAGGGTATACTCGACCCCATAAATACTGCAGTGTTGCGTATGGCTATACGGAAGGCGGTATTATTCCAAGTTGTAATTAAATTGTGCAAACCAACAAACTCACGCGAAACAGCGTTGTCAATAACCGCATAGTACATAGAAATTCCGAAGGGCACGATATAAAACACCCCAAGCCCAGCTAAGCTGGGCAAGAGGAGTAAATACAGCGTGTTTTCACTTCGGAATATCCTGCGGATTTTTGGCATGGTATGTCTCCTAAGTTACTCAATCAACCATAAGGATACCGCATTGTGTATTCTTTGTGCGGCGGTTTCTGCATTGATTAACCCAAGGCGGAATTGTTCGAAATGGTCATCAAATATACCAGTAGGGATATTTGGTGACAGCATTCCCATAGGCTGCTCGTTGTAAGCGGCAATGCGGTTTATAGCGGCTTCAAATTGCTGCATACGGTTGGCGTCATCATCCAAACCTACAAAGGTTTGCAAGCCATGTGCGCTCCAATTGTCAAACGTATTTTCAAATGTTTGCATAGCATGGTCTCTAAAAAGCGAACGCATGATAGGTGTTGCAAAGGAGTGGTTCCCCCATGTATTTGACGAACCAAATACAGGTTCAACTGCCGCACGCCCAACAGGGTTGGTATATGCATAAATCATATGGCGGGTAAGCTCCCATGCCAAAGCGCCATCACCAACAGCAGTAATACAAATGCCAGACCAAACCTGCCCATGGGCACCGGGAGTGGTTAACATAAACCTGCCATAGTCATCTACAAGCGGTATATGATGTGTGAAAATTGGCGTCTCTTCTGTAAAGAAGGCATCAAAGTTATTTAAGCCGTTGGTTATGGCAAAAAACACATATTCTTGGGCACGGTCACGCAAGAAGTCTGCCGTGCCTATAGTCGTACCCCATGTGTTTTGTACATCCCAGTTGGCATAAACGACATCTATAAGTTCCAAAGCCTCTACAAAACGAGGGTCTAATAGGTTGGAAGTTCTGGTATTAAAGTCTACAAACCCACCCATAATAGTCTGCAACACACTACCCGACCATGTTATGCCGGTACCGGTATCAAAGGTTAGGTGTCCAAATTCCTCGCCATGGGCCTCCATTAAGTCCAAATAAAATTCCATCATTTCCGAAAGGCTGATGGTGGATTTTTGGGCAAAGCGGTTAACAAATTCTTGCGGTAGGCTTGCGTTAATTGCTATATATTCAAAACCAAAACTTACGGGGAATACATACAACCCATTGTTAATTTCAAATGCCTCTAAAGCTTGTGTGAAAAATTCATCCCTGCTGGTACTTGGGTCGGCATCCATAAGTGTATAAATATTTTGCAAAAAGCCTGACGCCGAAAAAGCGTGCATATCTTGACCATCCAGTATAAACATATCCGGCCCTTGACCCGACATAAGCTCTGTCTGCAAGCGCACTGCACGGCCCTCCATGCCTTCCCAGTCTACCCAAGAATGGTCTTCTACTTCAACTTGGAAGATATACGGCTCGCCTCGCTCCTGCCAAGCCGCATTCATCGCGTCTGCGGCTTGCAGAATAACTCCTGTGTGGCGGTTGTCGGTACGTATGGTTAGCGTACGTACAGGCAGGTCTGGCAATTCTACCGCCGGAATATATACAAAAGGTTCAATTTCCGGGCGTTCCTCGTTAAACCATGCCGCAATGGCGGCCTCCATTTGGCTTATTACTTCATAGGCCGGCATATCACTTTCAAAAAATTCAGGTAACGCACCAAGTGCAGCCCATGGGGGCATCAAAAAGTTGGCGATTAGCGTAGTGGACGGCCATGTGCTATACGCTTCCATACGGGATATTGCTTGTGTTATGGCAACGCCTTCGCTGTCAACAATTGGCGGTAGCGCCATTTGTGTAAGCATGTGGCGGAATCCGCTTTCCAAGCCTTGCTGGAAATACTCCCTTAAAATAGGAATGTCTAGCCCAAAGCGAAAATCTTCGGCCATTATGTCGGAGATATGCTGGCCTATAAAACCCATAACCAAGTCCGGGTTGGCTGTATGGCTTACCGCAAATTCCGTACCCCAGGCACGGTTCACAAGCCGTCCGCCTTCGTCTGCCAACGGTACATAGTTTACAAAGAAAGGTTCGCGGAATTCAAACAACCCATAAATGCCGGCCACCCCGCTAATACGGGAAAATACATAACGTTCCTGCATCACTGTCAAGTCCTCAATTGGAGACTGCCAGTTAAAGAATGGAGCCGTTTCAAATCGTTGATTTCCTTCAAACGCCGGGCGGATACTTTCAAGCAAGCTTGCCGTTGCTGACAAGTCTACAGTACGCGCGGCAAAGTCCACCACATGGCTTAGTTCCGGGGCAAATGCCTGGTTTGGATTAAACCCATGGATAAACGCAAAATCTGCCCATTCCGGATACTGGTTTATTAAATCCAAGTATAAGGCAGCGATATCGGTTGGGGAAGCGCGGTCAAAGTCTTCGAACCGGCGGATAAAAGCTGGCGGAACATTTGCGTTTATACCAATGTAGTCGAAACCAAAATTCATTGGCAGCATATATAGCCGCCCGTTTACCTCTTGCCCTTCAAGTACATTTGTAAAGAAGTCGTTGCGGCTAAAATGAGAGGACTGGTCGATTACGGTGTAGATATCAGCTAAAAATCCGTTTTCTATAAATGGATACAGCATATAGTTATCGCGCAGAAATATATCAGGGCCCACCCCCGCCGCAAATTTGCTAAGTAATAGGTCGTGGTGGCTTTGCCATTCGTCTTGCATGTAATATATGAAGTCTATTTGTACATGTATCCCTTGCTCTGCCAGGCTCTGCTCGAAAGCCTCGGCAGAATCTTGCAAGCGTGACAAGTTGCCAAACGGAGTGGAAATGGTGAATATGTCCCCCATGGGAGTATGCTGCACCCCTTCCGTGCCGCTAACCTGGGCAGCCGAGCCATCTTGCTGACCAGCATTACCATTTTCTATAATACCGATGCCGCGCCCACAGCCAGATAAAATAAAAATGGCAATTGTTATCATAGCAAATACCATTAAAATAGAAAGTTTACGCTTCATAAAATTACACTTCCTTCCTTAAGTTGGATTTTGCTAATCATACCTGTATATGGTGGTTGTGTCAATTTATACTGCGAACGACTTACAGTTTTAGCTTAATATTTGTGGCTGACTTTTCTTGACATCATACTTCTCCTGCTGATACTGAAATAACTCCGCATATCGGTGTTTATTTTTCAACAACTCCTCCTGCGTACCATCCTCTACCAGCCGCCCCTTTTCCAACACCAAAATTCTATCGGCCAAAGCAACATTAGATAGCCTATGCGACGTAAATATAGTCATTTTACCATCTGTAAACGCCTTTAATGCCGCAAAAATTTCATGCTCCGCTTTAGGGTCTAGGTTAGATGAAGGCTCGTCCAATATTAGGGCGGTGTGTCGGCGGTATAGCGCACGGGCAAGCGCAAGCTTTTGGTGCTGCCCGCCAGAAAGTTCAATGCCATCCAGGTCAAATTGACGGGTAATGCTGGTGTCTAGCCCCTTTGTTGCCTTTTCCAGTATATCATGAGCATAGGCGGCTTTTAGTGCGTCAATAACGTGTTCGTCTTGCTGCCCTTCGTCTGCAATCGCAAAATTCTCCCGCAAGGTGAAGTTGTAGTTGAACATGTCTTGAAAGTACACGCTAAAATTGGCCCGCAGTTGTGATAATTTGTACTCCTTAATATCTACGCCATTTATACGAATGACCCCTGTGTCCGGCTCGTACATACGAAGCAGCAGCTTAATAAGAGTAGACTTGCCGGAGCCGTTTAGCCCCACCAGCACTATTTTTTCATTTTTATGCAAGGCAAAGCTGATGTTTTTTAGTGCCGCGTATTTTGCCCCAGGATACGTAAAACTCACATTCTCAAAAGATATACTTTCCACTTTTTTAAGAGATTTTTTACCGCTGTCAATGACCCTATTTTTGAAAGTGTCCAGTTTTTTGATATTCTCAATTTTCAACTTGTTATCGTAAATCTGTAAAGTGGAGGAAGAGAACATGTTTATTGAACTCCACAACTGCCCTGCAAGCCCGGTGAATAGGGCGTAGTCTCCCACAGTGCTCTTGCCATCCAGTACGCCAAATGCAATATGGACGCCAATAGACACAACCACCAGTTCTGGCAGGCATTCCAGCAAGCCTGTTAGAATGGAACGCTTGCGGGTCATGCCTCTGCGCTTGCCAAACAATGCTGTCCATATTCGGCGATAACGGGCTTTTAACCGCTCCCCGGCATCAAAAAGCCGCATGTCTTGGGCAAATTCTTTTCCAGAGGCCATATATTGGCAGTAATGCATCTGGCGGTGTTCGTTTATTTGCTCTAAGCTAAGCATGTACAGTGACTTGGTGTACTTTGCCGCTGCAATGGAAGCGGGGACAGCCGCTGCCATCATTGCAAGCCCATAAATGGGGTTTGCTTGAAACAGCACGGCAAAAGCCCCCACAAAAGCCACACTTGCGCTTATACAGGACATTACATTCCATACTATGTATGATACAGCCATAGAGTCTTGGCTGGCAGAGTTTAGCCTGTCGTAGTATTCCGGATTGTCGAAAAATTCTAAGTCGGCAGACAGGGCGCGCTCCATCATGGTTATGGCAATTTCGCCATTTAGCATTTCGCTTTGCATAGATTGGCTGTACTGTACCGCGTGGCGGCTGACAAGGCGCACAATGGCTATGGATGCCAGCCCGGCAAATAGTAGTATTAACGTATTGTGGGCGTCTGCTGTTTCTGTAGGGCCTGATATCAGGTCTAGTATGTGCTTACCTACAAAAGCCGTGGCAATAGCAAGTAGCGGCGTGACAATGTCCGCCGCTATGCGTGCTATTGTATACAACTTGGAGGAACGCCAAGATAGCGTTATACACCATTTTACGGTGGCGAAAAAGCCGGAAAGTGCGATATTAAAATTTTTCATGAGGTTGTCAGGCGGCTGCTTCGGTTATTAGTTCTTCCAGCTTGCCGAATGTACACATTTCCATTGCGTCTATAAATTCCTCGGTTATGGTAAATTGTAAATCTGCGGCTAATTTTTGTAAAATGTACACCATGGCAGTGGAGGAAATGTTGTACTTTTGGCTGAAGACATGGTCTTCTTGAGCATAGTCGTCTAATGGTACTACTGTGTTGATTGCCGATAATAGTTGCGTTTTTATGTTTTTCATTTTGCATCATCCTTTGAAATTATTATTGTATTACTCTATCAACCAAAGCGACACCCTATTATGCAGCTGCTGTGCTGCATCCTCCGGTGTAATCAAACCTCTTATAAACTGCTCTAAGATATCCCAATAAAGACTGCGCGGTATAGGCATATTTCTGTATGCCATTGGCATCTCGTTATAATTTGCTACCCTGGCTAACGCACGGCCTACCTGCTCAGGTGCATATGGAGCCTCACCCAAGTGCGTATCATCGAAAATTCGGGCAAGATTTTCTGTAAAGTGAGTTTCAAAATATGCCCTTGATATAGGCGTATTCAAAGTATACCTGCCCCAAGGGGCGTGCCACCCGTCATTATATTGGGCTTGCCTGGTTGGGTTAACCGTTACATAAATCAAATGCTGTATAAATTCCCAAGCCAAGTCACCATCTGCTATTGC
>Ga0123355_10005899_pt1 | contig 18041 bp, 9 predicted proteins | sample TergutEmb28metaG_3_FD_89872 | JGI IMG/M metagenome (GOLD analysis project Ga0123355, IMG submission 89872) | Embiratermes neotenicus P1 segment gut microbial communities from Petit-Saut dam, French Guiana - Emb289 P1 | ecosystem: Host-associated > Arthropoda: Insects > Digestive system > Gut ... | reverse complement strand
GATGTTAACACGTTGTTCTACATTAGCACTCAGCATTATTCCGACGGAGCTCAGACACACGATCCGCTTCTAACAATGGTCACGGCCAGACTAACCGATGCGCGTGAATGAACCTTTGTGTGACGGTAGAGGGAAGTCCAAGGGTCAATGCCCTACCCTCCTCTTCGTCATCGACGTGGCCGGAAATGAGCAATAAAAGCAATCCGGTTTCTTTATTGCCACACCTTGTATATTCCTTTTGTGTATCCAGCATCTACTTGATGATGGCTGATTTGGACAGCCGAAACATGCTGCAGTATGTAATAAAAGACTAATACACTAGTTCTATATGGCTGTGTGTGGTCAGATAACACTGGACAACAAATTTTTACTGACGTTATGGTTCTGAGGTAACAGTAGCCATTTCTTACTAATTTCGAGGCGCTGAGCACAAATCTGACACATGAAATCTCAAAATTGGTTACGGTTTCTAAGAAATCCGCAAACGTTTATTATATATTCAAGAAATGTGTACATCAGATATGCAACGATAAAAGTCCGCTTATACTCGTACTTGCGACTTCGCAGTGCGTGTCGCTTGGGTTCGTAATGAAGTTGGCGTTACGTAAATATATCTAGCAAAAATGAAATACGTTGAAAGATTTCAAAATATCGCGTCATATTGCATCAGTCCATCATGCACACCACACCCGTTTACTCCTGCATCATAAATACCGCAAAATGATCCCAGCAGTGTTAATCCAGCATTGGTGATGCCTCGTAACTGTGTTGATAGTGCAGATAACTTTTGTTACATTTGCGGTGAAGTGACGTTTGCAAGACAAAGAAAGGCCATCACCGCGGTAGTGAAAAAGGCTTATCATTTGTACTTCGGATACAAGATCGGCGACCAAAACAAATCCTGGGCGCAAAATATCGCTGACTTTATGGGAAATGCATATTCCGCACATATACTGCCGTAAATATGCAACAAACCGTTCGCAGTGGCTGAATGACAAAAGATATGCGATGCCGTTTGCTGTTCCTATGATTTGGAGGAAGCCAAGTAATCACATAACTGATTGCTGCTTCTGTATGTTGCCACCTATTTCTGGAGGCATCACGAAGAAAAAGAAGCGGAAAATAGTGTATCCGAATATACCATCTGCTCTCCGACTCTTATAGCAAGAAAGCTGTCAAAACCTGATGATGGCCACTATAGGCCGAAACATGCAGTTTTCTATTGCTAATAAACACCATCATTTAGCCATATATTCATAGTTGTGTTTTTGACTGAATTTACCTCACTCTACATGTACAGAAGTATTCCATACCAGGCTCAGGCAATATGACAGATGGTCCCTTTATGTTCATGACCACATAAGAGGAAAAAAATTATGTTAAAATGCGTATATATGCAGTACGTATGTACACACAAATATATGCATAGTTTCAGGCACAAAGCCTGAATCAGAAGTTCACCATTCATTTTTCATCTTCAAGCTTATTTCTTGTTTCCGCCCATCCATCTTACGTCACTTTACTTGTCATGTGGCAATGCCATCAGTAAGAATTGTAATAACCTGCAGATCAAAGCCAACCTGCAACTCAGTTTTCTTTCCTCAGCCATATAGTGCTTCTTGTGCAGGAAAGTTGCGCCATGATTTTGTTGTGTACTTGTTAATATGTGAAGGTGTCTAACTCGAATATTCCTCCATACGTAGTTAATGGAAAGTAATTTACAAATGCACCGTTGGAACCACTTATTTAGGCACATAACTGATTGTGCCTTCATGTGGAACGTGTAATTTAGACAGACTGAGGGCGACTGCGAACAAGGTATTGAGGAGGAGGTGCGGATAACAGACAGAACCTAAATGAAGAGGAAGCTTTTGTGTAACAAGCAAAGCGATAATTTGTACACTGCAGCAAATATTACTAAGGTGTGTACTGTTTTCGGTCCCTAGGAACATGGCAACATGGTTGCAATTCCGACTCGAGGCTTCGGGGAATGGCCTGTATCCGACCGAGTCTTATGTATCTTGTGTTGTGCTGCGTAGGGAGGAGTTTTGCGACGGGTCGATCCCTCACCCGATGTGTTCTACCAGCTGTCGACAAGATGAATCAAATCTCTGAATCGGAGGGGGCCAGTGGGTCCGGTTTATGAAGACTAGAGTAGAGAAATAAGAAGGGTTATGGTCCAATGATCAAATTAATTATTTACGTTATGTAACGAAGAACTTTCACTTATGTATCACTTAACATAATTAGGACTATAATGTTTTAAAGCAAATACGTAACTTTCTTTTTTTATTATATTTGTCCAACAAATGCAAAATATATATTAACAAATATTTCTTACAGCACTCCTGCTTGTTGAGATGTTCATACACCACACTCAGGGAGTCTCTCTTCACATACACTAAAGTTACGATATTAATAAAATTAAAACTTTTATACCAGTGGTTGTTACAAGGAAACAATGGATTGAAATCAATAACAAATTCCTAATATGTGTCAGATTGTTTACAATTCTAAATATGCTTGGTTTTATTTCACAGTACAGACAATTGTAGTTTCTATCGATTGTATATACTGCCACCAACCAAGTAGCGGTTTATCTCAGTAATTAACCAACTTGATGCACAAACGTTTTAGTTTACAATAAGTTTATTTCATGCCTCTACATGTTTCGAGCACATGTGTTCATCATCTGGTATCATCACACTTATAGGTCACCGTCTCGTGCGCAGGTGTGCACGAGACGGCACGAGACGAGCAGAGGCTGTGTAATGCAATTTTGACCTCCTGATGATGAACACATGTGCTCGAAACATGTAGAGGCATTAAATAAACTTATTGTAAAATAAAAATTTTGTGTATCAAGTTGGTTAATTACTGAGATAAATATACTGAGATGCACGGTCAGCAAAACGTCAAAAAAAAAGAAACATGTAGCAGTGTTCTATGTACTTTGAAAAAAAACATGCACGTTAAAAATTTAAACAATCTGGCACATATTACCACTTTTTATTGATTTCAGTCTATTGATTCCTTTAACAACTTCTTGTACAATTTTTTTAATTTTTTTAATTTTGTAACTTTAGCGTACATAAAAAAAAGTCGCTGATTATGACGTATAAACATCGCAACAAGCAGGACTGCTGTAAGAAACAGATATTGTTATTGTGCACTTGTTGAACAAATATAATAGAATTACACAAAATGCACGGTACATACATTAAGATGTAATTTTCTTTTCTCTCCTTAACGCTATTTACAAAATTGAAAAAAAAAAAAAATTATCAAAGAATTAAATGTGGCCTTACCCCAACCGATGATGACGTAGACACGAAGTTTTATATTTTCTCCCGTGAAAGTTTCCACCACCAACATGTACAGATAGAGACCTGTAATTTTAAAAACAACAGGAGATTAAACATTTCAGTACGAGATATTTTTACTTGCTATTTTTTCCAAAAACAGAGTTTTCAACAAAACGAATCTTTGTAAATAGGTATCATATAAAATAACATGGTTTCTCACATCTAGATCTACATTTACTATAGTTTCTGTAACATTAAACTACAGAATATCAGGTAATTGAACGCCGAGCGTACTCAGAGGAATTACCCAGTTAAAAATTCAGTACACGCAATTAGGAAATGACGAGAAGTGACAAATGGAAATATCAACATTCACACTGGAGGGAACTGGCTGGAGATGAGGAGAATGGGAGATGGGAGAATTAAAATATGCCTAAGAAATACAGCAGAAACCCTAAAAGGTAAAGGCCATTTGCGACACTCAGAAGAAGATAAACAGACACTATTAAAATATTGGGATATGGACTCGATTTATGCGACTCAGGGTGAAAAAATTTGAAGATTATTTGAAAACATAAACAACGTTTAGATTTTCAGTGTGTAGGGTTATTCCTTGATTGGCTGATTATATATTATCCTCTTAACATGAGTGTGCTACGTACCGCTACACAGTACTTATTTTACTTCATTATTAGGTTGTTAGTAATTTAAGATTGTTCTTACGACAGTATTGCTACCTGAAGATTAACTGGACTACCATGAGAATGCAGTTTCTCTTACTAACACCTATATCTAGATAACACATAGCACTTTAGTGTTGACTGACCATGAAAACGGAAGATGAGAGAAACGCATCTATTAAACTTTTGGCGCCGGAATTATTTTTTTAAATTTTAGCACACCCTGTATATAAAATGTGAATAAAACAGGAACCAAATACGTTACAATTATGAAACAAACTGAATTTTGAAGAGAATAATACGGAGAGTATATTCATTCATTTATTAGTCTGTCTTACGACAGGTCCAAAACCTCTTCCAAATCGAGCTCTCCACATAGTGCGATCTTGAGCTTCCTCCTTCAAATGTGAGTATCCTCTCCTTTCCTTAAGGTCATCCAGTAGCTTCCTACGTTTTCTTCCTCGTCTTCCTGTCACTGGAGAGTATACACCATGTTAAAATATTCAGTACCTATATTTGTTGAATAAATATATAAAATGCAATGTTTAGAGGTTAGCGGTGCGGTACGACCACTATAGTGGTCATTAGGCGTCAAAGGGTTAATTTTGTTTTTAAATAATTTAATATTCTCTCTTAACATTCCGTTCAGTCTCTACTGAGAGAAATAGAAAAATTTAGCGATTGAGAAAACAGTGGTTACTTTTTTTTTTACACGCGATAGGATATGGTTTATTTTCAGCAGTTTGTGAAAATTAGTCCACTGGCGGATGTGTAAAAGGAAGTAAAGAAAATGAAAGAGATGCTTGATTTTCGAAAGGAAAGGGATTAAAATATTGCAAATATGGCACTTTGTGCGGCAGTTTGCGGGCTGTGTGCAGGATAATTGTGGAAAACAAAGTGATTTAAAAGGGTTGATAAATGAAAAGCCTGGACAGTATGGATGAGAGAAAACAACTGCCGGGGGGCTTCTGTGCATTCGGCTGCTGGCTGTTTCAGGCATAAAATCTTAAGGAAGATAGAAACGGTGTAGGAGGAAACATAATATAAAAATGAATAAAAGTATAGGATATGCACAGGGTGAACCACAAGTTTCTGTTTACCTCACCGAAGAAGATATCGCATTGTGCTGGAAGTGGGAAAGATACACACGTAACACATTTTAAGTGGCATACGTGATCTCTGTCACATGCTTGCGGGGGTCAGTTCCAACACATACTTTTGATCGCTAGTACTATACATTCAATTTTGTTTTTCACTTTTACCTGCAAAACGACTTCTACTCGCTCTGTAGGTTCGTGATCTATTCAGGGCAACAGACGTGACTGATAATGTGGGCCCTGCACATTGTCTCGTGTTGACAACATCTACAATATTTGGGTGACTGGACCCGTTTTCTTCTTCAAGTGTGAGAGCAAGACGGATCAAAAAATCTGTCGGCCCTTTACAAAGAAGTAATTTCTGTCATTTTATGACTGGGCCAGTAATATAGACGGGCCGAAAAATCTGCACTAAATTAGTTTTTTAGACCTATGTTACGGATGGAGTTCTAATTAAGCGCTGAGAGTCTTTCTGATCGTGATAGGAATTATCTGCGCACGGTTTTCAATTATCCTGAGCGTTGAGATTTTTTTTTTTCGGGAATTGGATATTGCAGCACGGAAAGATATTGGCTTGAGGCTTAGATTCCGATCCCAGCGTGTGATAGCAATACAAAACTCTGAGGTTTCCCGCACAAAATGTTGTATATAGACCTTTACATCGAAATGAACATAGTTATGATATTGTTTGCTGAAGCCATTGTGTTATGAAAACTGTTTCGCAAATCGTACAACTGATACTGAATTTTCCGTCAGTGTAGCACTCACTATAAACCATACTTGATACACAGCATCGCAGTCACTTTAAACAAATCTTGCTGTACCCCATTTTCACTCGATTTCTGAGGAACATTTCACCGTTTATTCGGGTAATTGTTAGCAAAATTGAAAGAAATTCATATTCCTGTATTTACACGCGAAGTACTTGCTGTAATTAATTGTGTAAATTCCACGAATAACTTCGAATTTTTTCTTCTTCTAACACAGTCAATCTAATTTACTTCCATGGGTTTTAATCAGGAAGGATGCTTAACTTAATTTCAGACTTTTCATTTGTAGATTAAATAGATGAAGTCTTTCTTCGAGTGCTCTGTACAGTGTCTATCAACACACGACCACTTCAGAGAACAGTTAATATCGACTTTCTTTTCTTTACTGAAAAGCTGTGCCACAGATATTGTATATTCCGGGCTGCAATTTATGGGGATCAGAATACAGACTACACGCCTGGCCCACATATGGTGATTGAACAATGCTGTGGACAGCGCTGAGGGTTTATACGATGGATCATAATGTCGCCGCTGGTCTGCGCTAATACTAAAGGTCCTTAGACGTTAGCATGAACGTTTCCGAAATAGATGGTAGCAGGACATATATTGTACGTCCGGAACAGTTACTAATGCGACAGTCCATAATATAGTTCACTGCCGTTGTGAGCTTAAGTGTGGTGGCTACTAACTATGGAAGCCATCAGAGAGGGGTAAATGGGAGGTAAATGGATTGAGAGACGTCAGGAGAATTAGTCTGTCTATTAATGTAGTGAGGAATTCATCTAGACAGATCGGAGAAATTGAGAATCATAAAGCCGATATTACAAAAACCAATAGCGGCCTAAATATAAAGTCTTTTCGAAGAGCACTAATAGGGCTCACGTTTATGTTATTTATGGGAAACAGAATATATGTGGTGTTTGAAGGGCAGTTCTGGAGTGAATAAAGCTGGCTCATGATAATTACGAGCGGTGGTTGTTATGAACACTGTCACGAACCCTGGAGATCAACAAAAGGTAAGGAATTACCTAAGGAGTTGGAAGACTGTTGTGAACTTTTAGGAAGGGCCTTGCTGTCTTACATTAGGTGTTAGCTAACCTAACAATGGAATAGCCTTAAATACCTCCAGGGTAACCTTTTTTATGTATGTTCAGTGAATAGGCGTATTATTAATTATAGAAAGTAATATCCATGTTTACATGTCAACTGTGGGCTAATTTTCTGTGTGAAATGTGTTGCATATCAATCAGAATAAATGTTAACCCTTCCGAATGCAAATTACTCTTGTGATTCAAACAGTGTGTTACAAATTAGTTTTCCAGGAAATCTCGAATTTTCGACGTTCAAAAGCAGCCACTCGGCTACAGGAGCTCATTAACAACAAGGGAAAATGAAGTGTCGTTTTCAGCCAGACACTGGACCTCCTACAGCAGAATTCACTCTAGAGTCTGACTCGACGGTGGGGCAGTAAGTGTTGTTAACTGCAAGTACTGAAGATGGTAAAGGTAAAGCAATCCCATTACAGGCCTGGACAGGCCCAGAGGGTTCCAGGAGGTTGAGGCTCCCAGATTTCGAGACAATCGACACATGAAGGTGGTAAGGTTGTCAGCCCTACGCACCAGCCGTCTTTACTCCAGGAAATATTCTTGGTAATCATTTATGTTAGAGGCTGAGTCGACTCCAGGGCCATAGTGCGGCCGGAAGGATTATGTCAACGAAAAATTCCAATGACACCATCGGGAATCGAACTCGCGACCTTCCGGCTTGTAGCGCAGTGCCTCAATCAACTGTGCCACCGCGTGTCCCGTATTAAAGATGGCGGGAGTTTTAGTTAACAATACGATAAGTATCTTAGTCTGTAGCATGTATCATGGTGTAATGATAAGTGAATAACGAAATGAAAAGTGTGCGGAAGGAGACAGTCCTAATCCAAACTGTGGACTATACTGAAAATCGCTTGGAGAAACTGAGGAAGAAACTGAAGCGCAATGAACGATTTCAGGACATTTATTTAGACCAGGCATCATCCAAATGAGAAGCAGATATGTTCCATAATTTATTGCGATATTCAGTAAAAGTTCGCAACAAATAACGCCACAAGTTCACGTGATGTTTACAATCTGCTCCAAGAAATTTTATTTCTTCGCGTATTTGCTAGGTAATAAAGTTTCTGGTACTGAGCTCTAGCCCACATTGCTATTATTATAGTTCGCACCGGAATGCCAGCTGCAAAATTTTACGACTATCGCTCTCTCACAAAATGTCATCAGTTGAGGCAGCGTGCTCTCACAACCAGAAGAAATATATCGTCGTTATTGCGTAAGTATTAAGAGTTCATGACATTCTTTCGAGATTTCTCTGTGTAGAAAGTTTAATGTGGCACACATTTTGCTGGACGGATGACGAAAGAAACTGGCCTCGAACATTAAATTGCTGCGGATTTGCTAAACCCACACGCAATTATATGTGAAACTGATATGCTACCAGAGTTCTGCAGCTTCCCCACTTCGAGCACTATTCTTTAAGCGATAACAATACTGACCTTTATTCGGGAAACGGGAATTCTAAATTAAGTAAGCATACAGAACCCTAGGCTTCCAGCGGGTTTCCCTCAGTAACTTCGTCAAACGCAGTGAAGGTACCTCAAGAGACGAAACTATCGATATCTTTCAATCCATGCCTATTCATGCTTCCCTACTGTTAAACATTTCACTATTCATGATTAAGTTACTTAGTAACGTATTTAAGTAGGTAAAGGTAAATCAGTCCCGTTACAGGCCTGGAGTGGCCCAGAGGGTTCCAGGAAGTTAAGGTTCCCAGATTTCACGACAACGGCACAGGATGGTGGTAAGGTCAGCCTTACGGACCGGCCGCCTTTAGCCCAGGAAATGTTCCTGGTACTCATTTCCGTTAGAGGCTGAGTCGACCCCAGGACCATAGTGCGATCGGAAGGATTATGTCAATGAAAAATTCCAATGACACCAGCAGGGATCGAACCAGCGACCTTCCGATTTGTAGCACAGAACAACGTATTTAAGTAGTGCCTACACAATTAAACAATATTTGCAAGCTTTTATAAAGCACGAAAGTCTAATTTTAGGCTCGTTAACTTTAAATCGTGAAAAGCCCCTATTGGCTTCATCACGTCTGTTCTTCCGTCTGTCTGTCCGCATGTATCAGCGCGGCTCCAACTAGATGGATTTTCGTGAAATTTGATATCGGGGGTTTGTAATAAATATTTCGAGAAAGACCAAATTCTTTTAAAATTAAAAAAAAAAATTCGGGCCCGTTACGTTTAAGCCTAATTATGTTCATATTGTTGAAAGACCAAAGACCAAATTCTTTTAAAATTAAAAAAAATTTCGGGCCCATTACGTTTAAGCCTAATTATGTTTATATTGTTGAAAGACCAAAGACCAAATTCTTTTAAAATTAAAAAAAATTTCGGGCCCATTACGTTTAAGCCTAATTATGTTTATATTGTTGAAAGCAGTACGAAATACGAGAACTCGTATTCTGAGACCCGTTTACAGTGCAAAGGGAACCAATGGTCGAGTTTTCAAGGCATAAATAAACACTTCAAAAATGTTCACATTAACACGCAGGTGAACAACAATACAAAGGGAGCATACTGTTGCTTTTCCATAGCAACAATGCTTAAGCGAAAGTGCAGTAATATTAAATTACACGTACACTCCCTATCTTGTGCAACGACAATACCGTCCTTCGAAGTTAGTTATTTCTCAGAAAAGAAACCCCAGAAATCTTCGTCGAAATTCGCGTTGTTCTTTACAGTAAATTACGTTTTACAACCTATGCTTTACTCCTTCTTTACCTAGGGTCGGGACGGACACCGTGAGCGGAAGCAAAATCTCCGCCCGTTTGCAGTCTAGCGCCCGTTTACTTTGCCCTAACTTGTCGAAATAGAATAGTAATGTTTTAGCGGAAATCCTACATAAACCACGAATTACAAGCTTAACCTTTCGCATTCCGCACGAAATACAAGTCGTGCTGGTTTCAATAAAAGAATATTCCATGTCATAAACTTTAAATTTATTGCGGTTATGATGTACAGAATCTCATAATGTATGTAGACGCAATAATGCCACGTCTGCAACAATAATATTTCGCCCAAATTCGCATGGTTTCCACACCAGTCGGCATACTGCGACAGCAATAAGTGTTGAACTTCTTGTGAAATGTTATAGCGTAGCAGATAAGCCTACTTACCGACTGCCAAGCTGTAACAGCTGTTTATTCTTCACGCGCTGCATGTGAATGGCGTGCTTTAATTTAACGAAGGTAAGAAATCACAAAGTTCTATGATAAAAATTTTCGGTGCACTAATTCTACACAGTGATCTCTTGAAGGACATGAAATGTTAGGCGCGTTCGCAAAATTGCGGAAAGCGACTACTACATTTGACATGTCCGTCCGTCCGTCTGTCCGCACGGAAAAACTCGGCTTCCACTGGACGGATTTTCATGAAATATGATATATGTGTATTATTCAAAAATATGTCGAGAAAAGTCCCGTTTCATTGAAATCACACAAGAATAACTGGTAATTTTCATGAAGACCAATATACATTTTTGATCATATCTCGCTCATATATATTTCGGACCACATTTCGCTCAGTTCTTCTTAGAATAAGAAATGTTTCGAACAAAAGCTGTAGAAAAATCCAAGCACACATTTTTATGTCCATTAACGTTTTCCGAAAATCGCGCCTTCTCTGAGATAATGTGGAAAAAATGTTATAGAGCCGGGCAGACCATAGATGACAATATGACGCATGCGCATTGGAAGCTGGATACCTAAGTCTACAAATACACACTCAGAATAGGTAAAATGTTTTGCTTTCCCACAGCAATAATGGTTGCACGAAAGCGCCTTTACGTCACGTTATAATACATTGCTTGTGCATCTTATGTTTATTGGACCGTGCATCATTGTAATAGTTGAAGAACAAAAGAATATTAATATCCGAAACATGTTGAGTACATAAGAAGTGAAATAAAATAGCAAGTGACATCAAGATGGTCTTTTATACTTCAGCTACATTCCTTGTACTGTTGTATCATGATTTCAATAAGGCCAATAATAGAGAAACTTGGGACTAGAGAAAAATCAAGATTGGGATATTAACTTCACGCATACTCGTTCTTACTTTACTTCAGCGTTCTGGAAAATATGAAATATCTGATGAAAAAGTCTTGTAGACTTCCCTGCTTTATTTAGACTATGTCTGTTCCGTGCAGTAGAGGACTCAGAGAGAGGTGGTTTGCTGATACCGTACGAAACGTGATAAAAGCTGTAGATGGGAACATATCTTCCACAAAGCCAGCAAGGAGCATGGAATTCCACGCCGTACACTATGACGCTCTTCGTGCGGAAAAGTTGATAAAAAACAAGATAGGCAATGTAACTACTACGTAATATTGAAGAGCGTTGTTACAACCATTGTTGTAGTGGGGAAGCAATAAGTACAGGGTATATACAAAAGAATGGTGCGGTTTTAAAAGTTAACAAGAAATTTATTTCTCAACTTACACAGGCACAACATACACCTTCAGCAGCAGCAACTGTCCAAGTTTCTCATGCGCTACCAGAAACTTGCTTCGCATGCTTACTGCGGGGCCGCGAGGCCAGTTCCCAAAATGGCGTCGCAGCAGGAAAAGGCTTTCTGTGTGCTCCGTTTTGAGGTGTCCAGATCTGTGATTACAGTGCAGCGTGAGTTTCGTGCACGGTTTAGAAAAGACGCACCTACCTCAAAACGGAGCACACAGAAAGCCTTTTCCTGTTGCAACGCCATTTTGGAAACTGGCCTCGCGGCTCCGCAGTAAGCATGAGAAGCGAGTTGCTGGTAGCGCATGAGAAACTTGGACAGTTGCTGCTGCTGACGGTGTACGTTGTGCCTGTGTAAGTTGAGAAATACATTTCTTGTTAACTTTTGAAACCTCACCATTCTTTTGTGTATACCCTGTATTATATATTGTGAGTGTGTGTCTCTAGCCTTAACTATCTAGCATGCAATGAGCGTGCGCCATATTGTCATCTGTGGCCCGCCCCGCTCTAAAATATGTTTCCACGATATCTCATAAATGGCACGATTTTCGAAAAAAAAAAGTTGTTGAACGTAAAATATGTTTCGAGTTTCTCTACAACATTTACCTGAAACATTTTTCATTCGAAGAAGAATTGAGCGAGATGGGATCAAAATGTACATTGGTCTTCTTTTTTATTCTTGTCCGATTTTAATGAAACCTGAATTTCCTCGACGGAGTTTCGAAAAATACTCAAATATCAGTTTTAATGAAAATCTGATCACTGATAGCCGAGTTGTTGCATGCAGACAGACGGACAGTTATGACCAAGCTTATAGTCCCTTTTCGCAATTTTGCAAAAGCGCCTTAAAGGTGTTTGTAAGAATGCCTTTTTTCCTGACGACCGAGAATCCTAACTTGCACAGACAATTATTTCTTTAACAGAGAGAGAGAGAGAGAGAGAGAGAGAGAGAGAGAGAGAGAGAGAGAGAGTTTTCATTTTACAACTGAAATGAAATGAAACTGCGAGGTGCTATTGAATGGAAATGAGTGTGGGAGAAACTAACATAATGAGAATCTGAAGGCAGTCATTCTCAGTACAGAATATGATACGTGGATCAAAAACAAGCGGATAATGTAGAACATTTCAATCATTTAGTAGTATGATAACAAATGATGCGAGATGTACAAGTGACATTAAATCCAGAATTGCCACGGCAAGAGAAGAAGAAGACACTTTTCACCAGCAAATTGGACTTAAGTTAAAAAAAAAGACTCGTCAAATGTTACATCTGGAGCAGAGCCAGGTGTGGTGCTGAAAGTTGGACACTTCGGAATGTATATACCAGAACTACATGGAAAGTTTTGAAATGTTGTGTTAGAGAAGGATGGAAGAGATCATTTGGACCGATTGCGTGAAGAATGAAGTATTACATACTGTCAAGGAGGAGAGGAATATCCTACACGCAATGAAACGAAGGACAGAATTGGATTGGTCACATCTTGCGTAGAGACTGCCATCTAAAACACGTTATTGAAGACAAGATAGGAGGGACGGAAAGACAGAGAAGAAGGCGTAAAGAGCTACTTGATGACCTTATGAAAACAGAAACAATCCTGAAAGTTGCAAGAGAAAAGCTATAGATATATCTGTCTGGACAGCTCTCTTTGGGAGAGGCTATGGACCTGTCGCAAGACAAACGACGAAGTGAATGGCACTGCAAAGTCCATAAACTTTCCTCAGGGTATGTGAATGAGACAGAAAGAAACCCAATTTTAACTTTTATTTTATCTTTCCATCTTTCAAAGTTCAGGAGCATCTTTATCTAGATATTTGCTTCTACCGACATTTTGTAGACAAAACTTTCAAGAAAGGAAGGGGAGAAGGGATGATTTTTTTTTTGTCTTTTTGTGATTTCTTCAACTAAGCTGTCAATACATAGACCTCATTGATCAGATGGCAAAAAAATGAGCCCTATTGTGAAATGTGGTGGAATTTTACTTAGTGGGAAATACGGAAAAAGTGCTCGGAGAAGAACCTGTCTCGGTTTCACCTTGTCCACCAGAAATCCCAGGTGAAATGTCCTAGAATCGGACCCGGGTATCCTCGCCGATGAAGCGGCGATATGAATTACCTGATGTTTGTGTGGAATGTATTGTCGTACACAGAATATTCATGTACTGGCTGTACTTCCGGTCTGGTGCTTCATTTCTGCTGTGCATGACTGTGGGGTGGCATGTGGTAGGGGTGGTGCCTGCTTTGTCATCTGCATAAAACACGATCCCTGGGGCACTCTGGGTACTGTTTCATCTCATCATATTCCCACGTTACTCGTATTACTGCAGACGCAATTTCTATTGTTCCTAAAAAATGTTTTCCCTGCTGAGGACATATGTTTCCGCTTAAAGTATGCCCGTAATAAGCACTCGGCTTGAATTCCGTGGAACTCATGCAAACGCGGTCACCACAAACAAGCAATTAAATCCGGATTTCCGCAATATAACCTTGTTCAAAGGAAAGTAGAGATTCTGCGCTGTTTGGATAAAGCGGCCGCAGCGTGAAATTAATGGCGAAGAGCTTAGGCATAAGACTAGAGTCCCACAAGTGACGTGGTTCAGGTCATATCATCACATCCAACATTTGACATTGAGTGACAATGTGATGTTCCTATCTACGACTACGTACAAAAGATTTGATATTTATTGGACCGTGCATCATTGTGATAACTGAAGAATAAAAACCAACTAGATGCCACTTGCTATTTTTTTTTACGTCTTATAGGTTCAACAAGTTTCGGGTATTACTATGACCATCATCAGGAGCTCGGACGAAACGACCAATTTGGTAATGAACATTATAGTCTTGAGCTCCTGATGATGGTCATAGTAGTGCCCGAAACATGTTGAGCCTATAAGACGTACAATAAAATAACAAGTGGCATCTAGTTGGTTTTTATTCTTCAGTTACGTACAAAATTGTTACATTTTGTACATGTTATTATGTTTGATACATTTCTCAACACACCATGAATTACGCCCCCTCTCAATTATCCACCAATACACGCCATGTCTTAAATATATATTTTCCAGAAAGGACAAATACTTACACTTCACAACCCAAGTGTCGGAATTTATCTTCTGTGTCGGAATTGACTGATATGTCATTTTGGGAAGTAATCACGATAAAATGGAAATATAACAAAAAAATTTGAAGACGAAAATGAAATAAATTTTTCAGGGCTTGGAGATTTGACAGCGACGTTGCTGCAGGTCCACGTGTCCCTGGCTGTGACGCAGTGTCGCTGGATAAAGAGTTCCATGAAATGAAGGCCGTATGATTTTCAATAAGTCAGGAGCTTCTCACCCAACGACAAGTGTCACACTGCGGAAGATCTGAATCTTCTGAAAGAGATTAACTACTAACTCCATCTATAAACATTCGAACACGATATTCTAAATTTCATACTTTCGACTTTAGATTACTATGACATGTGAGAACCGGGTTAAAGTGGCACAGGAGAGTCTGTAGAAGGACTTTTGTGCACAAGGTACTGCACAATGTAGTTCTGGGAATGTTGGCAATTTCTTCCTCATCTGCCAAGAAAATGTTACTTCGTCAGTGTGTAATGCACTGCACAGAATAATTTGGTTATATATTATCCCAGACAGTCCATTCAAATATATTTAATTGTCAATGAAAAATTAATCTATGACCATCACCGTCCAGGACTATAAGATGTCAAGTTCCATTTCCTTTCTGCGACACACATAGCTCAAGGTCAAGGTCAAGGTCAAGGTAAATATTTTCTTGTACATGACATGAAGAAATGTTAGGATGTGGAGGTATAGCTTCACTCATTCTTAATCTCGACACTTAAATAAGCGACCCTTTTAATTCTGGGGAATTAAACCCCCCCCTCCCCCCCAATTCCTGTGCTCACTGAAAAATATTGGCATATGGTAATGTAATATTCGGGGCTGAAATTTAGTACAGGCTAGGGTAGATACCGTCTACCTGGCTCCAGAGTTCTCTTCAAAGAACTTATTTCCAGTCTTTAAAGTTGTTCCGAACAAAGACGTGTAGATTGTAGCTACGAGGCCCTTTTCGCGAACCTGCTTTGCCATAATTCCCTATGTAACGTGAGTTCCCTGTTCCCCGGACTCTCAGCTGATGCTTGAGTTTATAAAAGTTCTGAAAGGCTATATTAACCCATATTTATACTAGTTGTTGAAGTCTCTCTGAAGGCTATAATTTATTTAACTTCATAAATCAATCATGATATAAAGCAGTATGTCGTCTCTACTCACCTTCCACGAACATCCAAAAAAAGTTGGTCAGATGGAAATAATGCAGCAGAACTACAAGGATGATGCACGATGTGGAGTCTTCTTGCATTGAGATCTGTGAACAAACAGTAAGGGTCATACAGGGTGAAAGAAAACGGCAGAGTCTTCTTACAGATTAACAGTTTAAAACACAATGGTGTTCACAAGAGCTGTCGGTTTTAACTTTAACCCTTTGACGCCTAACGACCGCTATAGTGGTCGTACCGCACCGCTAACCTCTAAAGGTTGCATTTTATATATTTATTCAACAAATACAGGTACTGAATATTTTAAACATGGTATATACTCTCCGATTTGTTCTCTTCAAAATGCAGTTTGTTTCATAATTCTAAATTATTTGATTCCTGTTTTATTCGCATTTTATATACAGAGTGTGCTAAAATTTAAAAAAATAATTCCAACTTCTAAAGGTTAAACAGCTGCGAATTTTCAATCATGGTTATTTAATTTTCTGAGCATAACTCACTAACAGAATTCTTACCAATCATATTTTAACACACCAACATAAGAATTCCAGTAACTTACGCAATGGTGAAGAGAGAGAAACCAACAAGATGCAAACTAATCCGATGTTTATTATCAAACTTCTATCTCAACATGTTTCGGGCATCATTATGCCCATCTTCAGGAGAACAAGATACGGTGTTCTGCACTGTAACAAGAGGGGAAAACCCGTAAGATGTGTATTGTAGTAGTGTCTTTGTGTGGGGTAATGAGTTGTAAACATAGTCGGGATTTCGCGTGTATTTGTGTATGCCGTGATGTTTAATTGGTATCTAATCCGTAAGTGTCAGATCTGGTGTATTGGGTGTGTGTGTGTGTGTGTGTGTGTTGTGTTGTATGTGTTGCGCCTGCTTGATGAGAGATGTGTGGTTTAGGTATTATTACGTGCAGCCAGGGGAAAGCGTGCAGGTGATTGGTGGGGTGGGTACAATTTGTGTTAGTATAGAGGAGGGAGGGGGTTTAGAGATGGGCATAATGATGCCCGAAACATGTTGAGATAGAAACTTGACAATAAACATCAGATTAGTTGCATCTTGTTGGTTTCTCTCTCTTCACCCTACGTTCATGATGCATGGTTACAAGAGCCTAAAATTTACACAGTGGTGATGTGATATTACAGATATGACATGAAGCAAGACTTGCTACGTGTGATAACGAACTCGTAATTCTCCCAGTGAAACACAAGCGATTAGCTGCATATTTTGACATCTCTAAGAAGAAAGGTTTTTATAAACGAATATTTTTCTAATTATGCTTAGCAGCTACACAATGAATCTTGTGTATATAGTCAAACTGAACGCAATCTTTCGCAGCTTGTAAATAATGAAAATTTTCCTGAATAATCGTAACTGAAAGTTTGTGATTTTAATTAGCGTTTTAATTATCTACAGCTGTTACTTAAATTTCCCTCTATTTTGGTCTATATTATAACTTTAGCTCCAGCCTGAAGATAACTGAGTATAGTCAAACCGAAACATGTAACACTATCTTGTTCATTACACCATACACGCAACAACGTTCGCGTCAGTATATATCCACAAACACCTAATTTTCGATTTACAACCCCCACATTCGACGGACCTCAATCTTTGAGATTTTTTTTATCTGTGGAGACACTTAAAAACCCTAGTGTCTTCAGGTCCAGTTAAAAATAAACAGACTCTTCAACAACGAAACTTCGAAGCCTGTGAAAACATTCGCGACCGCCACGGGATATAAGAAAGTTTGCGACAGTCCATGAATACACGTGTCCACACATGCATTAATATATGTGAGGGATATTTTAAGCGTTTGTTGTGGATTTAGATTTCATAAACAATTAGAGTTCAGCAGTTACTAATTTGGGAACGTGTACTGTAAATATATCATGTCAGTTGCAAGGAAAATACTGCATACACTGTTCGGCTTAACCTTTCTTTTGAACTCAAAAATAAATCATTTCAGAACGTATATTCATACGAAACTTTCTGTGCTTTGATGTGAATAACTCATTCTTGAAGTCTGTTCGGGCATTTTACATACATTACATAAACTATCCGCCTTTGACCGCCTTTTAGTAACTAAACATTTGTGGGATAGTCTATATTAAGAAGAGCACGGACTTTGGTAAACAAGCGTGTTCATATACCAATATTTTGGAGCAATGTAATGTAGTAACGCTAGACTCTTCTGTCTTAAAGATGGATACTGTAGATTCCTTCGAAACATCGGTACCCGCAGTACACGGCGTCACATCCTAGAAACCCTCATCTAATTCTTCTTCTTCTTCTTCTTCTTCTTCTTCTTCTTCTTC
>Ga0123355_10005898_pt1 | contig 18044 bp, 12 predicted proteins | sample TergutEmb28metaG_3_FD_89872 | JGI IMG/M metagenome (GOLD analysis project Ga0123355, IMG submission 89872) | Embiratermes neotenicus P1 segment gut microbial communities from Petit-Saut dam, French Guiana - Emb289 P1 | ecosystem: Host-associated > Arthropoda: Insects > Digestive system > Gut ... | reverse complement strand
TTGTATTTTGTTTTTCTTCTTTGTTTTTTTTTTTTTTCCAATCAGGACGTTTGCTTCTATTCTCATCTTTTTATATGCTTCTTGGCTTGCTCTTGTGTTTTGTTGGAGCCATTTAGATCTTGCTTCGTTTTTCTTCTTTATTTGTTGTCTACACTCTTCATCCCACCATTCATTTCTTGGGGGTCAACTTTGTTTTTGTATAACTTCACTTGCTGCGTCCGTTATTGCTTCTTTCATTTTTTCCCATCCTTTGTTAATGTTGTTCGTATTTGGTACGTTTTCCAGTTGTGAAATGTTAATGCACAACATATTTTTTTCTTGCCTGTTCTACCATTGCAGGTGTTTTACGTTTTTTTAGCTCTGTTTCTCGTATATACTGATTCATTTGGAATATTTAATTTTAATTTCTCCTGTCCTTGAATGTTTGCAGTTACTTTTTATATGTTTTTAAAATGTTCAGAATATCTTACTGCCTATGTTGTGAGCCATAACAGAAGAAATATTATATCAGGTTGTTATATGAGTGTTAACACTAGATGAAATTCAAGGGGTGCCCACTGTCCAAGTCACCTGTATCTATTTCCCTGCATATACAGAGCTAAATATTTTTAGGCAAAAAATATATAAAGATTCCCCACATTACCATGAACCACAGATTTTCCAGCAGAAAATAATTTCCATCTGTTTCACCTCAAATTAGGGATCAAGCCATTGGGGAACTATATTAAAGTTTCCTACCCTCCTGGGGATCACGTCCATGGAACATGAATTTTCCCTTCAGAAAATGGTTTTAATATCGTATGCACCCACCATTTTCTCACGCATCCATCTATGGTCCAAGGTGCTGTCCACAGTATCTAAACCACCAATAAGTTGACTCCAAGAGGTGCATAACCATTATAACATTGTTTGTTATAGTAAATACCACCAAAAAAAACCCTGAACGCATTGTGCATGAACTAAGCAAGCAGCGCACTACGTCGTAGACACAAACATGTTCTGTGCTGTTGTCTGTGATAAGTCATTACTGTTATTGGTTATTTATAAGCTATCATTGCTGCCAACTTGCCATTGATCACTCACATATTCACAGTTGTTGGTACATCACTTGTAAAGAACAAACATGTAATGAATAATTCACTGTCTGTAATTTTTAAATTCAGAGCTTACTCTATTCAACATGCATGTTGCAAACACATGCCATTGTCGAATATACTGAAGTTTAGAGAGAGCAATGATCTGTTGCATCCACCCATCAGCGAAAAGTAGTGGGAAATGGAAATTGGAACTGTGCTTTTAGCCATGTCATTATTTAGCTGTGCAATGCAGTAAGACTGGTTTTTTGTTAAAGACAAGGTAGACCTGCATAATGATACATTTTTAAAGGTGTTTAACATAACAAACCCACTCCTTATTTATCTATATTTAGATTATTTCCAAGGGGAAGAAATTTCATACTTAGATGGGATTCACTTTAAAGTGTGTCTCCAGTTCGAATTGATCACTGATAATTAGGACCACCTCCTTGTATGTTGTCATTTGGAGGTGAGAAGAACATACATCAGTGTAGTGTTTGCTGTTCAGAAGAGATATGGCATGTTTAATTGTAGCGTGGTTCCTTCTGGTGGTGGAAAGTGAAGCATAAAGACCTAGTCAGGCACGTTGCATGTTGGCAATGGTTATTTTACCCATTGCTGTTTTATTTATGAAGTATACATCAAAGTTACCATACTGTAATCAGTGAACTGAACGCATTGTGCATGAAGTAAGCAAGCAGTGCACTGCGTGTAGATGTAAACATATTCTGTGCTGTTGTCTGTGATAAGTCATTACTGTTATTGGTTATTTATAAGCTTTCATTGCTGCCAACTTGCCACTGATCACTCACATATTCACAATTGTTGGTACATCACTTGTAAAGAACAAACATGTAATGAATAAATCACTGTCTGTAATTTTTGAATTCGGAGCTTACTCTATTCAACATGCATGTTGCAATAACATGCCATTGTTGAATATACTGAAATTTAGAGAGAGCAATGATCTGTTGCATCCACCCATCAGCGAAAAGGAGTGGGAAATGCAAATTGGAACTCCATGTCATTGTTTATTTGTGCATTGCAGTAAGACTGGCTTTGTAAGGACGAGGTAAAACCTGCTCAATGATATATTTTTAAAGGTGTTGCACATACCCAACCCACTACTTATTTATCTATATTTAGGTTATTTCTTATGGGAAGAAATTTTGTACTTAGAGGTGATTCACTTTAAATTGTTTCTCCAGTCCAAATTGTTCACTGATAATGAGGACCACCTCCCTGTACATTGTCATTTGGAGGTGAGAACAACATATATCAGTGTAGTGTTTGCTATTCGGAAGAGGTATGGCATGTTTAATTGTAATCTGGTTCCTTCTGGTGGTGGAAAGTGAAGCATAAAGACCTAGTCAGGCACGTTGCATGTTGGCATTACTGCTGTGTGGTTATTTTACTCATTGCTGTTTTATTTATGAGTTACCGTACTGTAATCAGTGAATTATATATTTCAGTGTATGTGCAGTATGTTTTATTGCTGTATATTATGTACAAAACCTGAGTGTGTTTATTTGATTTTACATGTGTTCGTAATAAACATTATTCATTGCGGTAATTGTCCAGTGGGTATACCATCTCATACTCATGGCAATGAGAGTACAGCTGTGCATATGACATAGGTTTGTCTTTGGGAGGAGAATCCTCTCAATTTTGATTGGATGTGATTTTTACTGCCAGTCGCATTAGAAATGAAACCACCTTCACTGTTGTGTTATTCCCTGATCTTCCTGACATAATGACAGTGGCCCTTCCAGCTCTCCTTAGTACCTGAACACATCCAAGATCATTAAGAGAGAGTATATTCCACATTATGTTGTGTAATTAACCAACTCTGATCAATACGATCAAGCTAACCGTTGTATGTATGTAATTTAAAGGCCACATAACCACATGTTTTGAGGTTTGTTAATTAAGTATTAGTTTTCTTCTGGTTTGTGTATTTATCTCGTTGTATGGTTGACATCAACACATCTGACCCCTGCTTATGAAGCCATGAAATAATTTCTGAGTTGGTAGCGTATAGTTTGGGGGTTGTTCATTTGAATACAGTGGTGAGATGTGGTGCCATGTATGACTACTGATCGTTTGATATATTGGGTATTAATTTCTCTGTAATCATTGGTTTAAAGGTACAGGCATTTCTATGCCTGTGATGAATCAGTCCTAAGAACTGATGTGCATATATATTGCGCATGTGACTGTCCGCTGACTCTGCAGTGACATCACCAGGCTGTCAGCACACTGGAATATGAAATTGTTGTTAGTGCATTTTTTTATCTAAATATAGCAGGTTCTGACTTAAGCTCAAAGTTTAAGTTACTTTTGTAATGTATCTGTAGTGTCATCAGAAAGTCATGGTCTATCTATTGAGATAATGAATGTTACGAAGGACACCAGTGTCTATAAAAAAATATTTTCTTTGTTGCCATGACATTCACTGGTGTGTGCTGTCTGAGGGTTTGGTATGTTTTTGTGTCAGTGTTGTGCATGTTCCGGTTGCCTGCACATTTTTAAGGGAGTTTGTTTGCAGTGGCTTGAAGGTAGTGTGACATTTGCCAGCATCTTTGATAATTCACATTAGTGTGAGACTGACATTTGGCTTGAGACAGTATCAGAAATTGCTTTCGCCTAAGACAAGAAATGTTAAAGCTCAGTGGCAATCTCCATGTTAAAATACCTTCCCTACTTACTGCACATGTGGATTCTCCTTTATATAGTGTGCTTCTCAGTGACTTACCTCCAAGGGAAAAATATTTATCTTTAAGGCTTTTGCTATTCTGGGATGTTGCATGGAGTAGGTTGGTACTTGGTTACCAGCATTTCTGGATATCATATTGGTCCCACCTCTAAGGGTCAAGCAGTTCAGTGAGATTATTGTAGTAAAATTTCAGTAACCAGCTACAAGCGTGTGCTGCATAACATTCCAGAAGAGTGAAGGCCTCAACTACCCCATGGCAGAAACCAGAAATCTTTCACATTTTCTTTTCATAATCAGAATAATTTCCTTATAAGGTCTCATACAGTTTGAAATTAGAACAGAATTTCAGAACTATGTTTCGTGTGATGCCTGACTCAAAGTCCTCCCACTTAGCATCCTTTCAACAGTTTGAGGTGCACTTGCCCAGAGTACAGAAGGAATTGACTTCATCACTGTCTTTGCTTTTGCATCTTATTTTGTCTCATAGCCATGGAAATGAAACACATACTCTAACTACCAGACTACTAGCAGAAGAATTTCTTATGCCTCTCATTTACATTGCTGGCCATTAGTAACACTTGTAACTGTAAGTGCTGTAGTTAGATGCATAACAGACACAGTATAAAACAAGAAGTCTCTCTTGCATGCAGCTATACTCAAATAATTACAAAGTTATGTATACTCAACCATTGCCATACCTCAAGCACTTTGTCACTGATTTCTCATGGCAGAGCTCCAGATTCAATCCCATTACTGTCCATGTGCAAAACTTGGCACTTGTTCCATAATTTTGTCAGAATATCTCACTTTCACCCTGCCAGTTTTGTTTCTGCCATTGTACCTTACTGATCAGTTATCAAGCTCTGGTACAGTAGGACAATTTGAGGTTATAGCACCAAGGGACTTGCTGTTTCCCAACTTCTGCATTAAAAAAGCAGTATGGTAAACCCAGATTTAGCACATTGCCAAAAAACATGTCTATAACTTAGCTTGTCATTTGACCTGCAATACACCAAGGTGTTTCTAATTATTGTATTGATATTTTGTACCTTTCTTGCTTTTGTACACTTCCATTTAATAAGGACAGAGGGTTTCTATGCAGTAGTGCGCATTATAAGCATTTGTGATGTTTGACTTATATTGTGACATAATATGGGACAGATTTCTTTTTACATATGTAGGACTACAGACTTCAACATATATACCATCTGTATATAGACTTTCTTCAAGTCTTCATGGTCAAACTGACGTGTAGGTGTAAAGTTACCCAGTTGTTGGTGATATATACATATAAAATGACATATTCGTGTTAGGATTGATACGTGTTAAAATAAACAGATGTAATTTGCAAGGCCTTGTGCTACTGTGAGTGATAATTTTTGTGTGAAACAAGACTTTGCAGTACAGAAGTGTGCAATAGAAGGGACTTTTATGTTCTTTTTCCCACGTAATAGTTGTTAAATATTGTACTGAGATATACTCATTTTCTAAAATTGTATTTTTATGGGTGATACAGATATATTTTTTGTATCTTGTTAATAAGTGTTCATTAAACTTGTTGAATTAATGAATTGAAAGGTGTGTTTTAGGAACAACCCAGTATACCTCAAAAATCTAAAATGTGGTGCAGTTGTTCACTTATCTCCCGCATGCAGTGTCAGTACAGTTCCAGGACTTCTGTAAGAACAGGAATACATGAATTAGGAAGAACATTGTATTATTTTCTTCAGAGTAATCTCCTCTGACTTTGAAGTGTGCCATCCCCATTGTGTGTATATAAACTAATAAGAGGGTATGTAGTCAAAAACACAACCATATATGTGCAATTAGATGTTATATTCTTAATAACCAAAAAACTACATGTTTTGGCCACTGCTGGTCGAAACATAGTTTTTTGGTTATTAAGAATATAACATCTAAATGGACATACATAGTTGTGTTTTTGACTACATACCCTCATATTAGTTTAATCTCCTTTGTCTGCAGGACATTTTTATGTTCTTCTCATCGTTGCTCAAAATAGTCCTTAAAGGTGTCCAGAGGAAATATTAATTCAGTGGTCATCTTTTTTCTCGATAACCTCGACATCCTGAAATGTTTGTGCTTGGAAGTTGATATTCACAGTAGGGAAAATAAAAATAAACTGACATGGAAGTCATATAACTAAGCTGATTAGTGTACTGCGATATGCCCGGAAATGCTTCAATGTTAGAATGAGCAGAGGAGCAAGGACATTGTTGTGCAGAAGGGCCGAACTGTCCTTGTGTCGAACTTTCAGCTTCATTCTCAAAACCCACTTTAATAACCTTTCCAGCACCTGTACATAGAATTCATTGTCTGTTGTTTTTCCTTCAGGCACAGATTGTTAGTCGATCACACCCTGTTTGTCAAAAGCAGCAACATCATTTTTGTCCTCAACTTTTGCACATAAAACTCTTTGGGTCTCCGTGATTTTGTTCTTCGGTCCATTATCTGACATATTATTTAAGGGTTGTACTGAAACCCTGGTAATGATGCACTTCAGAAAGTGTGACTTAGTCTGATCGATGTGGGTGAAATCTTTACAAGTTGTGACTCCTCTTCTATCCCATTCATGAGATTGTGTGGGACAGACTTTATGCAGATCATCCTCTTTCCCAAATAATTGTGAAGAACCTGACATCTTGTTTCCCAGTGACTGTGCAATTGATCGTTCATCAATTTTAGGATTATTCCGACAGTCTCTGGCAACAAGTTCGTGAGCTTTTGCAGTTGTTCACAGATTTCATCAAGTAGTTGATGTTCACTCACACCTTGAGCACTGTGATGGTCCTCACATCCATCTTTGAATGTTTCAGACAGTTTAGATACATGTGTGCGGGAGATAACTTCATTTCCATAAACATCTTCCGGCATTTTGTATGTTTCTATAGCTGTTTTTGTAAGTTTGATGCAGAACTTGATGTTCAGTGGCTGCTCCATGGCAGCAAAGAAAAACAAGTCGCACCTGGTGCTGCTGCACGTGAAATGATTGAGCTAGAACTTTCTTTTCACTAGTTCTTGGTTGTCATAACATTAAATGCCAGAAACTGCCTACAGATGGTTTGTGCATCAAACCACACATGCCCAATGGCATCAGTCCTGGAAATTTAACGTAATGTATACTGTATGCATGTCAAGACGATCCACTGGAGTGACATCATATCATTCATGTAGCTGTCTGAACACATTATTGTGATAGTTTAAAAATCTGTTACGTTGTTTGCAGTAACTGCCAACTGTGTCTTTATTTGCTGCACATATGTCCTTTTATTGCAAAAAGTATAGCATATTTGCTGATGTATAAGATATGCCCTTATTTTGTAAACATTTAAAAGTCAGTGATGCAGGACAATTATACCGGACTCACGGGGAAAAATGTAGATCACAGTTGTATGGTATATGATGCAGTGTTTGTTGGTAATTTATTACTGATGTTTTAGGGGAGCTTGCTGCCACCATCTTCAGGATAGTTGAAGCACTGTAATTTGCTGAAACAACTGGTTGCCTTATATAGGGAAAGAGAAGTTTTTGTGATAGTACAAATAAAGTAAAAAACACTGATGCTGAGAACTTTATTCTGACTTCAGCATATACATGGCGCATGGGTAGCAGATGGTCAGACCTCATCATTACTGACATTTCAGCTTCTGTCCCACTATGGCACAAATGCTAGTATCTTGTAGAAGTGTCAAGTGTCTGTGGTCAGGAGGTGATGGCCTGCTGCAAATCACCAGCCTCTTAATGGATTCAAAGCGCTGGAAATCGCTGGGAACCGTAGTGCCAGCTGGATGTGTGAATGGTTGTGGCACTACAGCAAGGGGTTTGAAAATCCCTTTCCCTGTGGTCCCAAACTCAACCAGTGATTTCCCTCCTTCTGTGCTTCTTAAAAAGCACCTGGCTGGACAGCGGTTCTCATCAGTCACCTTGTGGTTGCAGGCACTGGACACCCATTTCTTTCATGCTGAGATACAAGGCCTCACACCGCAGCGGTACAAATTCTTAAATGTCAGTGGTGATCATGCAGAGGTCTGGTGTGTACCATCTGCTGTCCATGTGCCATGTACAGATCAAAGTCAGAATAAAGTTTGTTATCTTGCTGTTTGAATCTCCTACGTGTAATGCAGTCAGTTCTCCTGGCAACTTATATTACTTTTACTACACTTCTCCAAAACATCAATGACACATCACCAATCAACATAGTGTCATATACCACGGGACTATGTAATCTATATAAGCCCCAAATCACACATAAAATCTCTTGTTCCCCAGCAAATGTGTTATGCTCTGAGACACTGATTTTCAAATTTCAGGGTTGAAAGAACAGTCAGAGATATGTGTTACTGTTTTATGAAAAAGCAGTGAGTTGGATTGAAGGAAGAGGAAGCCGTGTCATGGCAGAGCAGCGAGTGCGTCTCACTTGTAAGTCTGTGGTTTGATTTACTTGCTGGGATATTTAAATGCAGAGGTAATTTTCACATCTGTGACACTGTTTATGTTGCATTTACTGTGATAGTTATTGTAAGGTTATTTGCAGTTGACATTTAAAAGTTCTGCCCAGTTCGTACTGTTTGCTGATACACTGTATATTATGCTATATATATTTTTGGGAGTTCTGTTGATTGAAAGTAAGAATATGCATACTTTAATATGGCTGCTCATGGGATCAAAGCTGCGTTTTGGGTATCGTAACTTTTCCATGAACATGTCCTTTCTGTTATGATTGAGTGACTGAATATTTTGAGCACAGTAACTAATGTGTGTGTGTTTGTCCAGCAACCCCCCTACCACACACACACACACACACACACACACACACACACTTTATCTATTTGAAAGCCTCAAATACAGTATAGAGTAATACCTTATAATGAACCTCTGAGGACAATATACAGCAGAGCCAGACCCATTTAAGTCAGAAAATTCTCAGGCAACAGGAGATTTTTTAAAATTGGCTTAAATATTTTAGATACTTCTCTCAAGCCTGGAGAAATGTTAAATGTTGTAATTTTCTGTACTTCCACTTGTGGCTCACTGACACATTTGCAATCCTGATAATATTTTGCATTTAGTTTATGATCATGCAAGTTAGAAGAAAAAGAAAACCAAGCAGGAACAAAATGGTGTGTGACACAAGTAACAGTCAGCTGGGACTAGGATTAGAAGTGAGCCAATGGTAAACATTTGTACCTATCTACCAAACTGCAAGAGTAAGACCCATGAACATCCATAGGTTGTGGCAACCTGGAATATGATGTCTATACAACAGACACAGAAGTGGTGTCATGGCTTTGCAGATGTTCAGGAGATTATTGTGGGGGAGTACAGAAGTTGTCTGTGAATACAAAACACATTTGTCAGTTACGTTGGTGAAATGCCAGAGGTGGACAGACATGTTGCTGAAACTGTTAGAGCTGGCATTCAGCGTTTCACACAGTAGTGTTTGGGATTTGTTGATGAAAAACCCGAACCCAACAAAGTCTGCAGCAGATTGGATGCCAAGCAAGTGTCGAACCAAAAAGAAGACTGGCATAGTGGGCACCTCACTAACCAACCTGCAAGTGTACATGTACATAGCTGAAGGTGACATGTTTTTTGTGACATGTTACTGACCACAGTGACATGTGGGTGCATCACCACAATTCAGAGGACAAAGATGGAATCCAGGGTATAGAAGCATTCTACATCGCCTGCAACAAAAAGTTCAATGCTTTGGCCCCGGAGCTGGACATTTACAGTTTAGCACACCATTTATGTAAAATGTGAATATTTTATGAACCAAGAAGGGTACCATTAGGAAATACACGACATTTTGTGGAGGAATAAATGAAGATGGTGAGAGAAAGTCAAAAAAAATAATTAAATATATTTGTTGACTAAATATATAAAATGTGTACTCTGGGGAGTAGCGGTACGTCTGTCCTATACGTAGGATGCATGGTGCCTGAAGGTTAAGACAGTTGTGAGCTTGAGGAAGGTGATGGCAACAGTCCTTTGGGACATCACAGAATCAGTCTTATTCAGTTCATGCCATATGGTGTGACATTGACCGCCTGAGGCATATCAGGCCATGTTACAAAACCTTAAGCAGTTTAACATCGGAGGCTAGGCCTGCTTACCCTTCTACCAGCAGGGTATGGAAAATCTCATAGTGTCAAGTGCCTGAATAAGTTCGGTTGGCCTGGCGTTCTGGTATAGCCATGTGTTTTGCTGGTCTCCACGTACCTCCATTTGCTAACAGAGGGGAAACTTCGTTTCTGACTTCGTGTCATTCGTTTTGTCACGTCCCGGGTCATAATCTTTATACATATTGCCTTAGTAACTTAAAATCTCATGCTTTGCACTTGCTTCAGACTGACTTTAGAATTTTCAAGTGTGAACTGCCATTTATGATGTATTCAGGACGTTACTTTGTTCGACTTTGGGCAAGGTTACTGGCCAGTTCAAGGTGGAAGTTGTGACTTTACATTCTATACACACAATTCCAATTGTGTTACTGCATTCTTCCCATCCATCCATGCTCATTCAGTTGTATATGAAATAAATTGTAATCAGTTTCTTACCCTATTTAGAATATCAATGCATGCACATTTTGCAAAATTTACAGTATCATGCAGAAAGACAAGATTAATACTGTTCTTTAACATTTTAATGGATCTTGTAGGTCTATCAGTGGAGGGGAGATTTCTTATACTAATTGAATGACTGTTGATTTTGTGTGAATGACTCTGTCCCATGGAATTAGAACCACAATATTCAGTTCACCATTCTTAGTCACTAATTTCTAAGCAGCCTATGCTGAAAGTTAATATTCAACATTAGATTCACTGGCAGTTTGCTTAGAATCTAAATGTGCTTTATATACTATTTGTTTTCTTCAGAATTGAAACATATTTAGGTATATATAAGACATTTCATGCCGATAAGCAACTCATAAATATGTCCCGTTTGCTTGGTCTAGTCTATTTGTATTTTACACGCGTATATTAAGGCTGAAAGTGTTAAACTCGGTGTTAATTTGTTCCCATTATAAAGTCATGCTTATAGTTGCGGATGCGTCCGCTAGGTGGCGGGGGCGTTGCATTCTGTCCTTAGAAATTAGTCGATACGTATCTGTGACCTTCGCCGATAAAGATTATGTCTACGTAGTAGTGAGGGTTATTTTGGGGTATTTGCTCTTCTGGGATGTAAAATCGTATCCAGAATAATTCTAATTCCATCTCTTTCTTAAAGAGTTATATTATTTAAAAAATTCTGGGTTCTCAGTCACCACCACGAAAGTATCAAATTTTACTATTATTATATTTACTACCCCACCGTTTGTTCGAGAATGGGGTGATGAGGAAAATATTTGGGCTTAAGAGGGACGAAGTAACATGAGAATACTAGCTGACGGGGAGCTTTGTGATCTGTACTCCTCACCAAATATTCTTCAGGTGATTAGACAAGAAGAATATGATGGGTGGGTCATGTGGAATGTACGAGAGAGTCGAGAGGTGCATACAGGCTTTTGGTGGGGAGACCTAAGGGAAAGAGATAACTTGGAAGCCATTGGCGTAGATGGGAGAGTAATATTAAAATTGATCTTCAAGAAACATGATGAGATATTGGACTGAGTGGATTTGGCTCAGGATAGGAACAGATCGCGGGCTGTGTTGATTGCGGTAATGAACCTTGGGCTTCCGTGAAATGCGGGGAATTTCTTGACTATTTGAGGACATGTTCGCTTCTCAAGAAGGGCTGTGCTTCATATAGTTAGTAAGTTACTTAGCTAGTTAGTATCTCACATTCATTACATAAATACTGTCAATCAAAATTTTGCTAAGGAGGTGTCATGATATGAAAATGCTTGCCTTCGTAAACTTCTGTAGCCGAGATCTAAACCGATCAAACTGATGTATCGGTAATGCTATGGACGTAGCGTGTTGGAATTTCTGACGGATTAAGGGCTGGAGTTCCCCCCCCCCAGAATCTTCCTATGGAGGATTGTCTGCACTTCAGCCCTCTAGTTTCAGCCTGTTCCCAATTCATGCCATCTTCCTCTACAATCCGCTTTGGTTATAAAAACCAGTCTGTTGATGATGTATAAGGCAAAAATTGCTGTTTGTTTTGAGAGCCACACAAAAGGCATAAGTGCAATGTAATCACCATGCAGAATTAATGAATATAAAACCAGGTGGTAGATAAAGTAACCGGCAGGCTTTAAAAGTTTAAACATCCCCCATATCACTACAAAATGTCTGCAGATACGCAGTAATAAGACCAGTTGTGACCCATGGGCTGAATCATAGACCCAAATTAATAAAGTGAAAAGAGCTTGGATGACGTGGGACAGGAAAATCCCGAGAAAAGTGTATGGGCTACCATGTGGAAATGGTTCCTGGAGACTGGGCATGTTGTGAGATTGGATGGTGAAAGGGTAGTAAACAGATTACTGAATGGCAAACCGGGTAGAGGGGAGGGGGGGGGAGACCCAGTTTGAGGTGGATGGATTATATCGAGATGGGCTTGAGTAATATGGGCGTGAACGAAGAAGAAGAAGAGCTCTGGACAGAGCAGAATGGGCATCTATCGTAAGGGAAGGCAAGCCTAAACTTAAAGGGCTGTAGTGCAATAAAAGTCGGCGAATCATGTCCTGTCAGTGTTCCAAAAGTCTCTTTCTAACAACCAAATTCCTTTTGGAACATTTACTTATCGAGTTCAAAGTTTCTGGAAGATCAAGCCCTAGAATGACTTGCATTGTAGATAAACAGTCATGATGTGACCGGTGTAATCAGTTTAGCGTTAAGAAGTCTGGAAATTAAACAAGTGGACTGATGTTTCTTGCAGCAATTGGCTGCAATGTGGAAGTGGCACGTGTTAAATCACGCGATTACATAATACCATAAGTTTGTGTCAAATGATCTTTGCGATTTTTTAAGTGTCGTGCACAAAACACCGTTGAAAAGCCCCAACCGTCTTTTCTCTCCGTATGGAACAGCTCGACTTCTCCCGGACTGATTTGCGTGAAATATATTCTGGGTTTTTACTGACATGTGCAAAGCAAATTCGTGTTTGGTTAAAATAAACCGGAAGTACTAGACGCTCTGCGTGGCCACGTACTACACTTATAACATCTCACCATTTACTGGTTGAGTACATGAAGTACGGCTGAGCCAAGGAGGCCAAAGAAACAGTTAACGATCTAAACAATATGGCGTCCAGACCAGTTTTTGGGTTCACCCAGCCTTCTATCAAATTGGAAGCGGGTGTTTTTTTTCCCCGGGGGTAATGCGGCCGCGGCGGCAAGCTGGCCACTCACCATCGTCTAATGACGTTGTTAGAATTATTGGAACAATATCTTCACTCCCTCATACTCCTGCATGACGTGCACGTGGGCGGCTTTACTTCACGTTTGCTTAGTGCGCGGTAGCATGCAAAATATATTTCCACAATGGCGTAATGTTTGCCATCATCACCTGTGCGCACGATCAGCTGCGTCATTATCGATCCTGTGTCCGACCATCTGCCCGTGACCTAAAAATCCTCGACGGTTCCTACAGTATATAAGACCAGGTTTTCTATTATTTTGTGTTTTTCTATATCGAAAGTGGAAGCAGCAATAAGGGAGATGGAGATACGCAACAAGAAACTCCGTAATTTTGTTTACACGGGTCCGTGCATCGTGAATCCAATTTAATAATTTTCCAAGAAGATGCGACTTATTCAGTTTATTACATTTCTGTAGGCAACGCTACATGTTTCGGGTGTTGACACCCATCATCAGGAGCTCGTACAACTGTAATTACGGCTTCTGGTATTGGTTAACCGGATCTACTACCATCCGCTCTCGTTGTTGAGTTGGAAATCATTTCCAACTCAACAACGAGAGCGGATGGTAGTAGATCCGGTTAACCAATACCAGAAGCTGTATTTACAGTCGTACGAGCTCCTGATGATGGATGTCAACACCCGAAACATGTAAAGCTGCCTACAGAAATGTAATAAACTGAATAAGTCGCATCTTTTTGGAAAATTATTAAATTCAACTTCGTAATTTGCACTATTTCCGCTGTTATTATCAGTAAGAGGTTGAAATATAAAGAAATGGCACTATAGTGCAATTTAAGGTTTCGCCTCCATGTGGAGGTATAGCCCTACCTCTACTTTACCGTCGGCACTAGATGCAGGTGAGTGGTAAGCATCCCGCACAGGCCTCTTAACTACCGATACCCACTGGAGAGGGGCGTCCGTGGGCCCAATTGCGGCAGCCAAGAGAGAAATGTGTCTCCATTGCCAATCGAAACCCGGTTGTGCAGTTCTTCCTGGCAGTCTGCCGAGGATTCCGTAGAATATTGTTACTATAATAATTAAAGGGAGGGGTGAGATTATACAGTGTGTATCTTTAATCGTGTCCATGAGCACGGCAACTGTCGCAGGAACCTCATCGCGAAGGAATCCAGCACCCGCGCGGAATTCAGAATCCGTTTCCCCCCTGCAGTTCAACTTGCTTTATTTCATAGAATATCCTCGAAGTGCCGACTTTCTGCTTCTAAGCAGGCCTCCCATCTTCGGAAAATATTTCTCGGCCCACGACGGACCACGTGCCTTCAAGCATCAGCGATTTCTCCTCGAGTGTAGGCTTGCGTTTCTTGCAAGGAATGTGGTTTGTTCACATAAACTCTACCGTTCAGTAAAGGTAAACGTAAAGTCGTACCGTTGCAGGCCTGGAGTGACCCAGAGGTTTCCAGGAAGTTAAGGTTCCCAGATTACATGACAAAGGCACAGGGTGGTGGTAAGGTCAGCCCTACACACCGGCCGCCTTTACCCCCAGGAAATGCTCCTGGTACTCATTTCTTTCAGAGGCTGAGTCGACCCCAGGACCATAGTGCGATTGGAAGGATTTTATGTCAATGAAAAATATCAATGGCACCATCTGGAATCGAACCAGCGACCTTCCGATTTTTAACACAGCACCTTAACCACTGTGCCACCGCGGTCCCCCTACTTTTCAGTGCCCCCTCCCAAATTATAATACACGGATTCAAATCTGGAGATCTGAGAGGCCACATTCCGCGAGTTGTCAACCGTCTCCTTTCATAAAATGCTGAAGTTATTTCATAATCTCAGACCAGACAGGCATTGTGCATATAACGTAACATTGAGACGCGTTCGCGTAACCAAGAGGATGCAGAATAAAAAAAGCCATGGCCTATTAGAGGTAGACGATATCTCGGTATTTGCATGGAGGGGCTCAGAAGAAACAAACCCTCAGTCAGGAAAGTCTGTCGACCGAGATTTGGACGCATGTCCTTTCGAATACGGAGCAGAAGTGCTACGTATATAGACCTAAATGTATACAGTTGTGTTTTAGAAGTTTGCTCTGAATTATTTGTTGATTCTGTTAATTAGAAACTAAATAATAAATGAGTCAGGTTTTCAAATAAAACCTCAGCCTTTGTTATCTTGAAGTATACTATGATATCCCTATTGCAATCAGACTGTTCAATGAAAATGTTATCAAACAGCCATTCAAGGACATTTCTAATGTATAGTTCACAGACATATAGGCCTATGGACGTAGCCTTCTGAAGCTTTTCTGTTTATAGACATTACCCTGTTATATACGAGTTTCAAGGAATGTTTTATGTAGCCCATTGGCGTATTTTGACGTCTGGGAAATGGCCACCCATTCGGACGTGTATGCTGCTTTACAACCATGGGAGGTCTTAATTAATATACTTGTATTAGAGTAGGCTGAGCATGCTTATACAGTGACATATGACAGTTCTGAGACATTTATATCCGAATATTTTAATTAATTTTGTATAGCATCAGATGACATCAAACCAAGTTACAGTGGTTTGGAACACGTGATACCATTTTATGTCCCCACCTGAATATAGTGATTAGTCGAACTTAATAGATTAGGAACTATACGGTACGCTAGTCTATCATTATCTGTTTCTTCAGTTATGCTATTTGAAACTGTAATCCCGAAAGTTACCGTCTGTATAAAATATTCAACGCCTAAAATACTTCGCGTTTGATCGGCTAGCGAGAGTATGCTGTTTGTAAGATGAAAGAATTTCCGATGTCTCGGCAAACATTACAGTTGTCATCGTCAGGGTATTGCAGATCACCAAAGTCCGAAAATTATAAAGCAAAAATAATGTTGACATATGACCTACAATAACTTTTTACTTGTCTGTCTTTTTTCTCTTCCTCTTCTTCGTAGCTTAGGCCCTTGCCTGTCTCGACTTCGTATCTATCTTGTAATAGATCTACGTGAATCTTTGTAGCCCTTTGGTATGTATTCAGACGCAAGCGTTGGAGCGCTTCCGCACTTGGCATCCTGCCGATAAGACTGTGTCTAATTTCAGAATTGTATTACCAACAGTAAATCCATCACAAGCAGTTCTTCAATTCAATAATGACTAACTCGCTGGAGCAAAGTATTTCATGTTCACATTACAGAATTGTGACAATGGTGTATATGATACGGATGTTGTCCATAACGTGTTCTAGCACACCTAGAACAGACCTGAGAAACTCAAAACAGGTCTTGGGCCAAATCCGCAATCCAACTTGAAATCTCGGGCGGCAACATGTAATGTCACATTCCCTCGTCCTTCGTTCTTAAATGGTTCAATGCAGAAGAACGAGAGGACTTTAAGATGTTCCTTGCGCTTAATTTTTGCCGGATTTCGTGGATGCACTTTGCAATAAGAATATTAGTGACAGCACACCTTGGTGTTGTTCACCTCTTGTACATGTTGTATTTTAAGATGTCTTGTGTTTATTGTTGCAGTTGTCTTGTGTGTATTGTTGTAGTTGTCTTGTGTGTATTGTTGTCATCTTATGTGTATTCGTTGTAATATGTGTGTATTGCTGTTTTTACTTTAGATGTCGGACTGCTGGCTAGAAGTCAGTATTCGGAAGGTCCTGCGACTGGCCACCTCGACACAGGTTTTTCTTGATTTCCCTGTGTCTATAAGCAAATGCTGAGATGGTTCCCAAGATTCCAAGTTGCCACTACATGCTTCTCATGTAGCCCTCCCGACTTAAATATATTAGTAACCAATTTCGTAATTTGTATACATGTAAAATAACCACTGCCACTGGGTGACAACCCAATTGCAGTTAATAAATATTATTATTATTATTATCATCATCATCATCATCATCATCATTATCATCGTCTTCTTCATCTCCTTTATGCAGGGTATTTATACTTATATTACTGAGACAAATTATGTCCCTAGGGAATACGTTGCAGCAATTCTGTTGTTACTGTTCATAGTGCTTGTATCGTTAGTTTCAGTGTTGAATCTATTGTACTTTCCGAAGTATGTGTGCAGTGCCAAATATGGCTGTTTTCTGTAGTTCCTTAACTTCATGTTTTCCTGGTATGTTGCTCACGTATTTTCTGAATGACTTTGAAATAGTCCCAGTCGCCCCTATTATTACTAGTATCACCTTTGTTTTTACATTCCACATGCGCTGTATTTCTATTGTAAGGTTTTTATATTTTAGAGTCTTCTCAGCTTCCTTCTTAATCACATTTCTGTGTCCTGAGATTGCAACGTCTATTAACATGCATGTTCCTTTTTCATTATCACGGATTATAATGTCTGGTTTGTTGTTGGGGATAGTTCTGTCAATTTGTACTTGTTGGTTCCACAATATGGTTACCTTGCCTCCTTGACTTGTTTCTACTGATTTTGGTACATGTTCATACCAGTGTTTTTTTGTCAAATTGTACCCCTGTTTCCTTGTATATGTTGAAGTGTAGTTGTGCATACACTCTATCGTGTCTTTTTATGTACTGTTCTTTTGCCAGTATTGGGCATGCTGATATTGTGTGGTCTATTGTCTTGTCAAATTATTATTATTATTATTATTATTATTGTTATTACAACTTTAACGATGTCAGAACGTGAGCGGACCACTTCGTGAAACTTTACGGGCCGTGTGTTTGGCAGGCATGAACTAGACGACGTACAATGCCCAAAACATTAGCAACCGTTACCAATAATCTGTCTGTTCATCAAGAAATTTTCTGCATTTTAAGGAACCCGAACGTTAATAATCGTGAATCTTATTTTTATTGGACCGTGCATCATCTTGATAGTTGAGTAAAAAGAGACCAACTTGATGCCACGTGTTTTATTATTACTTTATTCAGTGCTCAACATGTTTCGGAAGTTAATACATCCATCCTCAGGAGGTTGCGACTAATGAGTTGAGTTACT
>Ga0123355_10005897_pt1 | contig 18046 bp, 15 predicted proteins | sample TergutEmb28metaG_3_FD_89872 | JGI IMG/M metagenome (GOLD analysis project Ga0123355, IMG submission 89872) | Embiratermes neotenicus P1 segment gut microbial communities from Petit-Saut dam, French Guiana - Emb289 P1 | ecosystem: Host-associated > Arthropoda: Insects > Digestive system > Gut ... | reverse complement strand
CACCACCACCACCACCACCACCACCACCACCACCACCACTACTACTAATACCACCACCACTGCTCATGTAAGTCACTTTTTAAGAACACATTGTTTCTATATAAATTTGTCACACGTAGCCTGCAGTTTCATACTTTCACCGTGTTTGTAATTGTTGACTTATAAACATTTCATGTAAAATGTATCCGTGTATATATAGATGTGTTCATTGACACAGATTAGAGCCAGTTGTATCTGTATGGATAATGGAAACAGGAAAACCACAATTAAATTTACTGCAGCTTGAAAAATAAGGAATTCTGATATCTCTTGTGTAATGACTGTTTCATGTACTTGTCTGTGTGTGTGTGTGTGTGTTGGGTGGAGGGAAGTCCATCCATCTTTTCAGCCTTGTATTTGTAAATAATAAATATTGTGTCTTACCCAGTCAGTAAACTTGTAGTAATTTAGAGGTAGTGTTTTCCAATTTTATTAGTCTGTCTCGATGGATTGTGATGATTTTGTTCCTCTGCGATATGAGGTGATTGGATCCTGATGATTTGAAGGAAAATACTGCCTTCATCTTCAGGGTTAGTATGTCCTGCACTTATTGGCCCCCTTCCAGTTACCCTATGAAGCAGCTTCATAACTCAGCAGAGCAAAATCCTCATATACACTGCTGCAAATAGCTCAAAAATCACAAGGAAGAATTTGTTTTCATTATTTATATTCTGATTTAATATTTGTGCTATGTAGATGCAGGAGAAACGTGTGTATCTCCAAAGTTTATCACGTGTCATCTAGCATCATGTCAGCTGAACCATGTAGATCCTGAAAGCATGCCATTTCTTGGCTACCTGCCACAAGACATGCTGGGAAAATGTGTTCTGGAATTTTATCATCCAGAAGATATGCTCTTTTTAAAGGATATTTACCAAAGAGGTGAGGTTGATAATTATAATATGTAATTTCTGTGAGACTGTTTAAAACTTTCTAATGCAGCTTTTGTTCTTAATTACATAATGTACACAACACATCAAAGATCTGGGTATATTTTGTAGGTTATGATAAAGTGTGTGCATTTTATGTAATGTACTATCTGTTATCCATTAATGTGTGGTGTGCCATTGCTCAGGTGGTTAGTTGCTGGCTTGTCCCTGCAGGTACAAAGTTTTATATCAGGCAAGTCTGTGTGGGACTTGTGGTGGAAAAAATGACACTGAGACAGGTTTTTTTTTTTTTTCAGACTACTTAGGTTTTCTCCTGCAACTGTCATTTCACCAGTGCTCCATATTCATTAATTTGCATATCATTTATGTTGTATAATCTTAGCAGTTGACAGGATCATTTAATAAAACATGTAAACAGACTGCGTGGGATTATAAGTTTAGGTAATGTAGTCATTACATAAGACATACTGACTGTGAATTACATACCTCTAAACTTACTCAGCCCTTTACTTTGCTGTTTATGTGCTTTATGTTATGTTATATCTGGCTAATTACAGTTTAAATTGCTTTTAAATTTTTTATTGAAATTTTAACTGAAATCTTTTTTGTATGTGCTGTTTAACAGTAGTTGCAATGCTGTCATTCTTCTCTGAAACCATATATAAAGTAATACATTCCTGCCATGATGTCACATGGTGAGGTTACTCAGAATCATTTTAAGTAGGAATTTCATACCAATGTACTCTCTTGATGGTAAAACGTGTGATTGGCATCTGATTCGTCTCAAATTTTATCTGCCTGCACATATAAAATCCATTACAAGGAGACATGAAGGTACAGACATGGACAACAGAAGGCGGATTCTATTAACATTTGGATTTTTCTGGACCTGCTTGTTTTTATAGAGTGCATTCTGTTTAAGAACCACTGACATTAGTTGGTAGACTATGGATGTATTTGTATTTGTATTTTATTTGCCTTCCATGAATACACAATAACAGTAAAATGGGATATAGAACATGTCAAGAGTAATACAAGTAACAGTGTAATAAATGTTTGGAATCATACAAGATGATTCCGACTCAAGTACTACGTACATGATGATGTTTAATACAAGCAGGAACAAACCTGTTGTGTTAACAACAAACACAAAGATAAGGCTGCAGTTAACAAGCAGAGAGAGTTAAGTACAAAGACACACAAATGAATACAGACAGCGGATTATGCATATGAATAACATTTATATAATAATGTCATAATGAATAAACATAGAATTAAGATTTTGTCCTGAGTATATTCATCTCATGAAAATGTTTCATGGCATATTATCAATTAGTAGTATGTTTATGCTGAAAATATTCTTCTATGGAGTAAAACAAATGTGTATGTAGGAATCGATTTAAGTAAATTTCAAATTTCCTGACATTATTAGATGAATCTTTAATGTATGGAGGAAGATTGTTAAAAATCTTAATGCCCATGTAATGTACTCCCTTTTGGTATACAGTTAAATTTGTTATGGGCTGGTAAAAATTATTACTTTGTCGTGTACTTTTAGTGTGATTCACTGAGTTCAAAGCAAACAGGATTTTGTTGTTAACTACAAAAGGCATAAGTAAGAGGATATATTGAGATACAAAGGGTAAAATTTCCAACCTTCTAAACAGGTTCCTACATGAAACCTTATTTTTATAACCCATCATAATTCTGATTATTCTTTTTTGCATTCTAAATATTTTATGTTTTTGTGCATTTTGCAATATCATGGTGTGAAATCTCACACATTTAAAAAAAATGCTTTTCTTTTGGCTATTCCTGTGTTCTGAGATGTGATGGTGCGAAGTTTGATATAAATTCACCTACTTTTAGAGGAATGTATTGCCTCCTTCATCAGGGCAATTACATTCATTTGTTTGCTACTAGTGGCATGCCACTGAAAATTCATCACCAACGTTCACAATTCTAGTCTCTGGAAAGATTGTGTAAGAGGCAATACAGAACTGATGTACTCATGCCTCTACAACATGCATTTTCACTGCCATGGAATTGTAAATGTATTAATTTCCAGATATGTATTGAGGGGCTTGGCAAATATTACTAGGCACATTGTTCATTTCCACAGTGAATCTTGTTTAAGGCCCGCAGGTGGGTAGGCATGTGTGTGTGTGTGTGTATTTATGTGTTGGTGGGAGTGTGGGTGGGTGGGTGCAGGTGTGCGTGTGTGTGTAGTTGGGTGCACATGGTCACATGTATGCATGTGACAAAAGCTAAGAACTTGGATTTCATAATCACACTACTGTTGCTAATGATTAGTCTAATTTTTCTGATCATTATGAATAAAACTTAAGAACTGTACAGTCAATTACTATGATCAAGAAACCTCTTACTTAACATTATTATTCTATTCATTGCAACATTAGAAGCTCTCTCATTAAGTATAATACCCTAGTAGCATTTCCTTCTCAGAGATAAGTTAACGCTTGTACTGACACAGAAAAAAAGAGGCTTTCGACATTTCCTCTTTTGCATGTTACCTCTTAATGTTTTGGTTCATCTACTTTAACTGCTCCTGTTGCATGCTGAATGACTACCACATTATTTCCATAGTTACCTTCCCATCCACATGACAGTAACCTTTCTTTAGTTTCTCTTTCTCCTCTTCCTTGTCCTCCTCCTCCTCCACTGCTGTTTGTGTATGCCATTATGACTTTGAAAGTTATTGTTTACAGTAATGAAGGAAAATGGATCATCATTTCCCAGTAAACCATATCGCTTTAGGGCTCAGAATGGTAGTTATGTGCTGCTGGAAACAGAATGGTCCAGCTTTGTCAATCCATGGTCAAAGAAACTAGAATTTGTGATTGGCCAGCATCGAGTACTTAAGGTAGGTTTGTACTTAGGCTGGAAATTATAACAACAGTGATAAAACACCAGGATACAAGTAACATTTATTGTTTACCTATGATGAATCACATGACTGTTTGTGCTGTGATTTATGTAACATGTAGAATTTCAGTCATGTTTACTCTTACTTCATTTGGACTAGTATTTTCATTGTGACATAACCCTGCATACTTATTTGAAAACATTTCACTTCATTTTTGCCAGGGACCTGATAATACGGATGTGTTCATGGTCCCAGTTGAAGATGACAATGAGCAGATCGCAGAAGAAGTTCTGAAGGAAAGTAAAATTATACAAGCAGAGATCAAAAGTCTGCTTAGTGAGGTATATCTTGTAGATGTCGGTTTCTGTCTTGTTTTGTTTTGTATTATTTTACTCATAATTTCTTTGTTATTGAAAACAAACAACGGAGAGAAAAGGCTGATGATTTTCATTTTACTGAATCTGAAATAAAGAGATCTCTGTCTAATGTGTGTATGTGTGTGTGTGTGTGTGTGTGTGTGTGTGTGTGTGTGTGTGTGTGTGTGCAAGGAAAACTAAAATGTTCTAAAAAAACCTGCTTTTTTTAAATATAGAATCATCATCTGAACTTATATTGTAGCTGGTTCCAAGATCAGCATTGTCAGTTGAGATGACATAATTGGAGACAGATTTTCCCAAAAACGCAATATTAAAATTAGGAGGGTGGTTTCTGACAACCTATTATGACCAAGAAAAAGATATATTCATGTTTATGAAACATGTACATAAATATGAAATGACAAATGATTACTTAAAGAGGAGGCACTTCCTTTTGAACTGTGGACTGGTTGTCTGGAACATCTCCAATGTCCAATTATACAGTTTGCAATGTGTGAGTTGCTGAAGATAAATTGAAGAAATCAAACACTAAATTCTGGAGAGACAAAGATCTGCTCTTCTTCAGGATCTCCTCTTAGCAAACATCCTCATAATTCCCTCTCTTGTTGCTGGTGCTCACTGCCTATTTGAATCAATGTCCTCAAACACATTGATGCCAGCTTGAGTGATTCCAAGACTGTCTGTCAAATTTTAAACCCTCGTGGTCCTCTCCATAGACTCAGGTTTAGATTCCTCAGCCCTTCGAAAATAATTTGCTTCTGAATTTCAGTAATACGGTCGAGGATGAAATCCTGATTATGGGATTTGGCAACCCAAAACACCTTCAGCATTGTGTGTACAAATTTGCTTGCTTGTCTTAATATATTGGGTCTGGGGCCAAACAATGTAAGTGCAGAACAATGTAAGTCAAGATGATGTAAGCTGAGGGATGATTGTAATAGTTTTGAGACAGTTCATTTAAATTTTTTTGCATTCAACAAGATATTCCTCAGTCATATTCAGTCAGCATTGTCATACCATAACTCAGACAGTTAGTTGTTGGCTTCTAGCTAGAGAGGCCTGAGTTTGATTCCAGAGCAGTCCATGTGGGATTTGTGGTGGTCAAAATGGTGTTGAGACAGGGTTTTTTTTTTATGAGTGCTTTAGTTTTCACACTAATTATGATTCCACAAGGGCTCAATATTATTTATCTGCCCTTGGCCTAATACTTTTTCTGGCTTTTTCTGGATGGACTGAGAAAACAATGTATAAAACCATGTAAAATCTCAGCAAAGTAGTCACTCTGTGAGCTGAGAAGAACTTGATATCTCCCAACTACAAAACACCAGTACTAAACACTTAACTGCAACATTTTATTAATTTTTCACTTTATCCTATTAGTGTTTCCCTCTTGAGTCCAAATATATTCCCTGTAGCATGCAAGAGCATGCTTTTGTCTTATTCTTCTTGTATATATTTGTTGCATTTTATTTTAACTTCATGTACACCTTTTCCTTCCTCTTAAACTTCCGCCTTTCAAGGACAGATTTTGTCTTTCCAGACCTGTTCATTATGAACATATAGTTGAGTGTTGAAGGTGTCACATGAAATTAATTGTGTACATTTTATAAAATTCAGAAATCTTACTGTTGGGTTCATTTTTATGAAATTTTGTTTTATAATATTGTTATTTTTAGAAGTATTGTCTGGCAATTTTTTTTATTATCATAGACCATCAGAAACAGAGTGCAGATAGAGAGACAACAGGTGTCAAAGCAATACACGGATTTGGTAAATTTTGTGGAAAATTTAGTGGATGTTTCCAAATCTGATTTCCAAATGGAACTGCTTCATGAAGGACAGAGCTTCTCTGTAAGTTCATTTATTTATTTGTTGATCTTAATCCTGGAATATTTAGAAAAATAGTGACGTTTTAATATAACATGATGAAGAGTGCAAAACTTATCACAGTTATTTAAAAATCCCTTTCCAAAAATAAAATCCAGTAATACTTCAATGAAAGAAATTTAAAAAGATTCCAGTTCTCTACAATCAGAGAATTCTTATGGTTATGATGAAATTTAAATGAAAATCTTAAAAATTAAATGCTCCCTTTATTAGTTCTGCTCTAAATTATATGTGTAATAAATCTGTATCACCAGGAATCTTCCCTTCACCCTTAAAATATTCTATCATAAAACCACTATTTAAAACTGGTGATAAGAAAAATATGGCTAATTACAAACCAATCTCATAATTAACTTCATTTTCCAAGAATGTCATATATAAAAGAATTTTGATTTGTATGAATAATCACAATATTTTGGTAAATGAACAATTTGGATTCAGGTCAAAATCATCAACAGAAAAGTCTTCTTATACTTTAATTCGTGAAACATAAAAGGCTTTTAACAATAAAAGATTAGCTGGAGATATTTCTTTTCTTAGAAAAAGCTTTGGATTGTGTTAACTATAGTATTTCATTATCAAAATCAGAAGTTTATAGAATAATGAACAAAGTACATGCTTTAATTAAATCTTATCTTGAAGGTAGAAAGCAGAGACTGATCTGTAAGGATAAATTTTTGAATAATAATACCTGTTCTATTTGGGGTATAGTTAAGCATGGTGTTCCACAAGGATCAGCAATGGGACTGTTACTTTTTTGATTTATATTAACCACCTACCTAATGTTATGATTAGTACAAACTGAAGTGATGATCATAAAACAATACTATTTGTAGATGATACAAGTGTAATAGTTAGCAACCCCAATTTTACTGATTTTGAAAAAGTTATTCATATGGTTTTCAAAACTATGAACAAATGGTTATCTTCTAATTTGCTTTCCTTAATTCTGGTAAAATTTATTTCATGCAATGTATGATTAAACATAGCCCTTGTAATGTAAAGAATATTAATCATAACAGTACAATAATATTAAACACCTCAACCCTAAAGTGTCTGAGTATAACAACTGATAACTCTCTGTCCTGGAAAAGCCATATAGATATAATTACACCAAAATTAAGTCAAGCCTGTTACATAGCTAGAGTGGTTAAACCGTTTCTATCATGGGATACCCTAAAGATGATTATTATGCTCACTTTCATTCTATTATGACTTATCGGCAAATATTTTGGGGAGATTCCTCATACATTGATAATATTTGTAGATTAAAAAAAATTAATAGAATTATAATGGGAGACAGAACAAAAGACTCTGGTAGAGAACTTTTTAAAATTGTAACAATTTTACCTTTAACATCTCAGGATACATTTTCTCTAGCCCTGTCTGTCGTTAACAATAGTTCTGAACTATGTAATATCAAAACTATGAATAACTGCACTCTTTTCCAGCCATTATCACATTTTACATTTTATCAGAAAGGACCACTTTATTTTGGCATAAAAGTGTCTAACAAACTTCCCTCTCAGATAAAATATCTATCAAGTAATGTTAAGCAAATTAATAATTTCCAAAAGTTACATTCATTTTATGCTGTAGTTGATTATTTCAATCAGAATGACAGTTGAGTTTAATCATAGTGTATGATGTTAAGTTCAAAGTTTAGTGATTAGTCATGTTGTCTAAATGACATTTAAAAAGATATACATCTATTTAGGAGTACTTTTTGTATCAATTTTATCCCTTTCATTATCAGAATTGTTATATTTGTTATAGTTGGCATTTTTTTAAAGGAGTATTTTAAAAAAACAGATATTTGTAATCAAAGTGTTACAATCACTCATTGTTATATAACTTACTTTAGACCTTGTCTGATGATTGATTCTATGTAAGTTTACATGATATAGGTTTTAGATTTACAAGTATATCTGTTTGAAGACATATACAGCACTAATATATATGTGGTTATAAGTAATGTCTGTGTTGATTTAATCTTATGAATTATTCTATACATAATGTTCAGAACAGTGTATGTTATTGACAAGTTCTACATCCAATGTTTGTATTGTCAACAATGGCTTCTTGAATTATCAATAAATACAGTAGAATACAATATAAATTCATGCCATGAGTGTTATTGCTTCCTGTGGTCTTCAGATGTTCAGAGCTTGATTATTTTACAGAGTATAGAGTGCTTGTTAGAGCAGAGGCAAGAGAAGGGTAAGGTGAGGGAGGCACTTGTCTCAAACTTGGGTGCAAAGTACCTATTATTCACACAGTTTCACGTATACCACTCTAGAAAGCTATACATTAATTCACAGAATGTTAGCTGCAATATTTTTGAAACAAGGGATAGTTTTTGCAGTTTGAAATATTGTATTTGTGTTTGGTCTGAAATCATAGTGTTTGATGATATTTTCATACAGAGAAACACGTGATACTTGTAGCTTCAAAATTATGAAGGTACTAAGGCATTGATATTTCATAGTAATCCTTCTTAACATAAAAAAATGCTTGCAACACAACTTCATATTCTATTAACTGGAGGCTTATTTTGTACTACCTACTATCCTAAGCATTTTAGGTCATGAGATAGCCCAGATTATGTTAAAAAAACTCTTGATGATAACTGTACTAATTACAAGAAGTGCAGAATAACTTCTATGATTGAATTGTTTTGTTGCTGTTCAGATGAAATAAACAGTACTTGTTACATTTTTTGCATCTTCCAAGTTATTTTGTGACACATGCAATATAATCACAAGTTTATGATTTTGATTGTTGTTGCAGGAACACGACTCAGTAATGCTTGGGGGAATCTCACCCCATCATGACTACTGTGACAGCAAGTCGTCAACAGAGACTCCACCTAGCTACAATCAGCTTAACTACAAGGACAATATACAGCGGTGAATATAACCTTGAAATTCTTGTAAATGTAACTGCACAGTTTTCAAATAAATTACTCATAAAAGAGAGACTGAATATCAAAGTGGAGATGCCTGGATGGGAGCATACTTCAGTACAAAGTAGGTAACTGATGGTCTGTCATTATCATTGATAATAAATAATCTAGGATTAGATTTAAAATGGAAATTTCAAGTCTTCTGGCATGTGATACTATGTTGCAGAGTGATGTTTCAAAGGATATTATGGCCTTTGTATTTTAAGTTCAAACAGTAGATTGACCCTAAAGGTGAAGGCAGTATGGTTCTTCAGAACACTGGCAACCACATACCCAGTGACATGCTGTAACATCCCAGAAGGCTTGAATCTTGAGCATCACTTCTGTAAGAACCTCAAATCTCATATTTAAATAGGTTTTGGCTCCTAATATTCACTCTGGCTTTTATTTTACCTTCAAACATACGCTCAAATATGTTGCTGGTAATAATGGGTTTCACTACATAAATTTGTTTCCATTCAGTCTGATTTATGGAATGTTATTATCATGTTACAATGTGCTATTTAAAATCAAATTTTAAATTCAGACAGAAATATTGATACTGATTTATTTCAGTTTTTTTGAGAGTAAACCAAAAACGACCCTTTCTGATGAATCAGGAGAATCTAAGATAGAAGCTGACACAGTGCTGATGAGCACAGAAGAAGAGGAGAAGGATAGACCAGCCACAGATTCTAGTCTAGAATCCGGTAACAGGTGAGGTAAAACAGACCATATGTGAGGACCCCACTCTTCTGGAACATGATGCTGCACCTCTTAGTAATCTGTTCCAGATCTTCTGAAGGAAGTAGTGTCATCATCATCTTCAGCAATGCCACAGAGAGAACTTCAGATCTCAAACTGTAAGCTGTTTAACACCCTTACACCATTGATGATCAAGGCACTCTGTGCCTATGGAACATCAGGAATTGATAACACAGCATCATATTCTAGAAGAATGGAGTTGTCAACTATGCCCCTGTGAAAAATTCGAGAGACAGTATTACTTTCAATTTTTGAAATTTTTAAAACATGACTACTAGGCATTCCTTAAGCAGTTACAGTAGCCCTGCCTTTCATTGCCTATATTTTCCACTCATTTGTAACTATTTTAATATCTCTGGCCGTTCTGCGCTAGAATTCACATTTGATAATATTTTTGTAGCACTGAAATATATTTTTACTTTTGCATAAAAATCTTGCTGCTGAAGCAAAGAATGTTCTAATCTTTAAGTCACCTCATTAGGTTACCTGATGTTGGGGAAGATTTTATTTTATTTTATTTTATGCTTTATAGTTAATCTTTATGTCACAGGAGTGGCAGTAACCATTTTACTCTTGCCTGTGGCTATGTCACATCCTGCACACCTTACCTTGTCACTGTGAGAATTTTCTATTTCCCTCATACTAAAGAAACATATTACTGAGGGTTAGTGGAAGTCTTTTAATATATTAATATGTCAGCATATGCTTGTTGAGTATTGGCCAGATTATTATTATGGGTTTCTTCCCTCTTCCCACAATAAATCCTTTTTCTTTTTGTAAACACTTTTATTTTGAGGCTGTGTATTCATATGAGGGTGAATCAAAAAGTAAAGGCAATTTTTAAATTTCGCGGTAACCGGGACAGAGAGGAGCTGGTGCATTTCGTAGTATTGACAATGCCTGCTGAAGAGTTCAGCCATGTGCAGTACAGCACTCTGCCTTCAGTCGAGTGGCAAAAACAAGGGCGAAAACATGGATGCTCCTTTGCAAGATTGCACCATCGAAGAACAACGTGGGGTAGTGCGGTTTCTTTGGGCAGAAGGAGCGAAACCTGTGGAAATTCACCGTTGTATGTTGGCTCAGTATGGACAGAGCACCATGAGTCAACGAAAGGTTTATGAGTGGATGGAAAGGTTTAAATCAGGTTGAACACGTGTTACTGATGAAGGTCGTTCTGGTCGGCCATGAACATCGCGCACACAAGACCACAAGAGCAGCCAAAAAGCTTCTTCTCCACAGGAATACAGAAATTAGTTGAACGATATAACAAATGCATTGTGTTGCAAGGGGACTGTATAGAAAAATGATATGTAAAATTGCTCACAGTTACTTCTATTAAAGCTGTTAAATATATTTTGCCTTTACTTTTTGATTCTCCCTCATACATGCTGTTTTTTCTTCCTCATTATTTTCTTTGCCACACACATACAGAGGATGGAGTTTGTTTTATGTTTGAATACATATGGTTTTGTAATATGTATTACTCTTGAGAGTGATCTTTGGCTTGAAATTTAGTGATGCCTGTGGCTGAGGCCTACATGGTAAACTGCTTGTCACTCAGCTGGTCAACAACTCTGTTTCCTTTTGTGGAATCAGTTGCTTCTTTATTGTTTGCACAAAAGTCTACCACAGTATGTTGCTCTGAGCCAGAAGAATTCAGTACACATTTCCACACATGAGTTCTTCATTACCTTGGAGACATCTTTAGAAATTTACAAATTTAGTGGCATAAATACAAGACATAAAATAAAACTACATAAGCCATCAACCAACATAATTCTAAATACAAATTTCAAAAATATTTGGAGACCTGGTACTGTTGTTTGGACAGGCTACCTGACAACATCTTAGAGACAGTGTTAGTCAACAGTAGTTGGAGATTCATTTTAAAAATGTCTTGCCACCTACACCTAGGTTTTGAAAGTGGTTTGATCACTTGAGATTTACCAACCAAAATTTTATATAACATTCTAGTATCCTTCATGCAAGCTGCATATTCTGACCTTCTCATTCCCTTTGCCTTCTCCCTTCTATAATAAAGGGAATATTTTTGCCACTGTCTACATAAGTGTATAATGATTAAAGTAAAAGGTAAAGCAGTCCCTGAACAGGCCTATTGCAGGCCTGGAGGGTTACAGGAGGTTGAGGCTCACAGATTTCAACGCAGTCTGCACATGATGGTGGTAAGATTGTCATTATGCATTGGCCACGTTTACCCTCCCAGGAAATATTCCTGGTACTCATTTCTGTTTTAAGCTGAGTTGAAGCCAAGGCCATAGTGTGGCTGGAAGGGTTATGTCAGTAAAAAATTTCCAGTGACACCATCGGGACTGGAACCCGTGACCTTCTGGCTTGCAGGGTAGTGCCTCAGCCAACTGCACCATCATGTGCCACCACTCATTCCCCACTCCTTTCCATAATTCAGGGAATATTTTTGCCACTGTCAGCATCAGTGTTTAGTAATTATGCTAGTGGTGATAATTTTCCCAGTACAATGTAGCATATTTCTCTGTATCATCATTAAAAAAAAATATTTACTTTGACTGTAATATGAAGGGTCTTCTATTACAGGAAGTACATCATTATGTTTCATGTTTGTAAACAGGAAGTGTTGTTCTCCTGTCATTGGAAGTGGTAGTGGTAGTGGAAGTGGCCACAGAAGTGGTAGTGCAGGTATTGGTGAAAGTTCTGAGAGCAGACAAGAGACCAGTGCTACAAATATCTCACGGGACTCATATAAACCACCAGTCCTCACTGAAGCATTATTGTTCAGGTGGGTGAAATATTTTTCATGAAAACCGACAGAGTGTCACATCCACTTCTCTCTGGCACCATATGTGATTGCACATCTAAAAGTGTAACTTTTCTGTTTTTTGCTTCTTGCTTGTACTGCAGACATAATAGAGGGGTATTGCGGCATTTACTCCTGGGTGTGGTTTTAATCCCTATTCCAAATTTTTATTTCGTTAGATGGGTGTAGTTTAATTTTTCTTATCTTCGTATTATGTGCTTATTTTTCAACTACTGCATATGTGTAAATTTTAAAATATTTCCATCATTTATATAATTGTTTATGTACTGTGATATTGACAAGTGAATAATTCAGCTCTAAGCAAAGAAGTGCTGTTATTATTTTATAAGGGGTAATGAGAAATAATGGAAAGCTAATGGAATGCTAACTGCACTTTAGATACTGCATGGTCAGTGTGCATATCAGACAACAATAGCTTTAATTTTGGTTTGCATGTATAAGATCAGTATAGTCTTGCTTCCACATCTGTGAGGAACACAGTCCCGAGGTGTTGTAAGATTGCAACATTTGCAAGTAAGATTATGGATTCTTATAAATATAAGTATGCATCCTTTTCCTGATTGATATATTACTCATTTCTCTCTTCACAGCTTTGTACTTGAAGTTCATTAATATTGCATATATTTTTTGTTTTCAAAGGCATGCATGCACTGATATAGAACAATAAATACACTAAACTGGGCATGATGTTGCCTGTATGACAGTGAGATACTGCCTGGGGTGGAATGTGATATAGTATATGTGGGTTAGATGGTGAGAAATTGTGAGGCTTAAAAGGATGCAGTCTGTCTGGGTTGCTCATATGTCTCAGGCCAACCCTGCACGCTGTTTTAAATAGTGTCTTATGTAACAGTGCTGCTCATTGTTAAAATTATATGGTATTGATGGTAGATGATGAAGTGTGATTAAGGAAAAGTGGTACTGACAGGGGAAAACTGAAGGAAGCTAGAGAAATCCTGTATTATTGCCATTTTATCTACCACAAATTCCATGGTGACTGCCCTTAGGTTGAACTTGGGTCTCTAATAAGATGCTTTTAAAAGGCTGGAGGAAAGATCAGGGACATATGAACACTTACAGTTTTCCTCAGCTGTTTTTCAAACACAGAAAGAATATACACAATAAACAAAATAAATTGCATCATTGATTGAATGTGATGACCTTAATGAACTTCATATCTTCTTGCAGGCATAATGAAGATATGGAAAAAAAGATGGTCCAGAAACATAAAGAACAAAGGAACAAAGGTTGTGAAAGAGAAAATAATCTGAAGAAATGTGTTCATGACAAAGTTTTACAGGTGAATATTATTACTATATATAATAAATTACGGACAGAGATACAAATGAGTTTGAGAGAATGCTTTCTTGTGTGTTTTATTAGGAAGTACATTGTTGGTATTCAGTCATTATGTAGATAACATGCACAACTAATACTGTACTTAAAATGATCAGTCAATCATTGTGTTATTTTTTTTTACAGGAACATTGCCATGGGGTCAAACGAAATGGGCCACGTTCTTGGGAGGGTGAGCCACCTAAAGCCAGCAAGCACCCTCATATTGAGGGAGGCAAGTTAACTCCTGGGAATGGTGGTGGATGTGTGACTCAGTGCCTTGGTGTGGGAAAGCAGTATTCTGCTCTTGGGAGTGTGTCGCCTTTATGCCAAGGAGGGACTAATGTGAACTTGTGGCCACCTTTCTCCGTAACATCCCTGCAGCCAACAGCACCTTGCTTAGCACGTGGGTTAGTGAGCTGTGGAAGTTTTGTCAAGTATTTATGAAGCTCTGGAAACATAAATACAGTACTGTAACATAATGTTTGCAAGGTTAACTTTTTATATGAATATGATATTTATGGTTTCCATGACAGTGAGATTAATATTATGGTTATGACATCGTGTAGTCTGGTAGGCATCTGTCTTTGTTTCAGAGGCTCTGTGATCCCCTGAAATATTGATTCCCACATACAAGACTACAGCACACACAATACTGTGTGTGTGTTTTAAATGTAATTAATTAATAAATATGTGATATCATGTGTTAAAATATATTGGTTCATTCAAGATTAACCTTTTGGCGCCGGAATTATTTTTTTTAATTTTAGCACATCCTGTATATAAAATGTGAATAATACAGGAACCAAATAAGCTAGAATTATGAAACAAACTGCATTTTGAAGAGGAAAAACTGGAGAGTATATACCATGTTTAAAATATTCAGTACCTATATTTGTTGAATAAATATATAAAATGCAACATTTAGAGGTTAGCGGTGCCGTACGACCACTATAGTCGTCGTTAGGCATCAAAAGGTTAACAACTGTTATTGACATTAACCATCTTTAGCCATAAATAGCTTTTGAAGAACAGTGAATTTATGGGCTATAATTAAATCCCATGTAGTGAAAGTTAAAATAATGATCACTGGACATTATTTTCTGTCTTCTGTCCTCTCGCAGCATGTAATTGTTGAATTTTCACAAGAATCTCTTTATGTATGTAGAAATAGTTAAGATATTCTTCACAGTCAGTTACACTCTGTTCATGTGCTGAACAGAGTGTAACATTTCCACATAGGTCATATGTAACTTTGCCCTGGGATATTACAACAACAAATTAGGAAATGTCTGTACACAATAACACTTCTGACATGCATCCTCTGTTACTGCCCTTAGATGTAAAATTTTTTACTGTTATTAAAAAAAAAAACACTGAAGATGTTGGTACATCAGAAATTTGTCTCTCTACATTTTGCAAAACACACCATATGTTTTCTTTGTATCTGATCAACAAATCTACAGTTGATCGTAATGAATATCTTGTAAGCAAAGAGATATTATATTTCTCATGCTTATCTTCTAAGCAGGGAGATTTATGATCTGTCGTGCTTGATTTATGTTTATATAACAATTTTTTTTTTGCCTTCAGCTTGAATCTCGTAGAAAACACGACCTGTCTCTATTATAAAGACTGATCATAGCGAAATATTGTCACAAATATAAGTAAGTCTTCATGTGCACTGTCTGGTGGTTTGTCTGCTTTTAACCAAAGTCAGAAAGTGCTAGAAAATTGTATTAAAAGTCCATGATGTGAAATGTTGTGCAAGTCCATCCAATAGGAGTCACATTGTTCAATGCGGACAGCTAGGTGGACATCCATGTGAAGGCTAATGGTTGCTTTTAAACAGATGTTTTGTGAACACATCTACACCTGACTTGTATATAGGATAAGAAGTCTTTGTTAACAAGAGTGTGTGCCATTTCATTACTGTTTGCATTTTCTTCATCTCTTCAAAGAAAATTTTTTGGTGAAATACAAAAGTGGAAATGAGCAACTGTGCTGTAATATATTATGTTGTAAATTGCCTGTAGGGACTGATAAAACTGTCATATATCTGAGGCAGGATAGATGGTTTTGGGGTCGCGATTGAAGCACAAGGCTTCCCAGAATGAATCAAAAGATCCTTTTACTCAAATGTGCAGTTTTCATTTTCACTAAATTATTCTCTACAAAAGAACAATCTTTTAAACTTTGATATATTGAAGGCCACAACAGTAGCTGGTAGAATTAAATAATTTTCATGTTGATTAGTCTATATTATTCTTATCAAAGAAACATTTCCTCTATATTCACTTCCCTAATGTGTATGAAGGGGCTCTTTACCTAACATAGAGCATCTTGAGTGTGTAGTTGAACTTTCCCCCTCGTCTACACATATGTCGAGGATTAAAATCCTGCAGATTTACCTTCAGCACACTCTACATTCTTGTGTTTATAAATAGGAGAAAATTAATCTTGTGTTTAAATGACATTATTTCTCTATGATTCATAGTGAAGATAATATCGAAATTCTTGTAATTGTAATTGTAATTTATTTTCATTCTATAAATCCAAATTAGGATACAATGCTGTGGATATAGACATTGTCACTTACATACTAATATAATATACATAGTGTTGGAAGAATCTTAGTTATAAATAGAGTACAGCATTAAGAACTTAAAACTAATTGTTCACTTAAATTTCAATGGAATATCTCTGTTAAATAAAATATTCCTTACTGCTATAAAAGGAATTCTTACAGTTCAACTGAAATTGTTTTTATTTTCCAGTTCTCATAAAAGTTATCATTATTATTCCTGTTTGCTCAGTGCACTATTCATCAGGCACAGTGCATAACTGACACCCAAGTCACAGAATTTTTATTTCATACAATACATCTTTTTTATCAGCAGATTTTCCACAAACAACATGTGCACATCTCCACCTATGGCCAACATGATTCCTATGTACTTTATTCCAACTAATGCCCAGGAAGCAGGTCTTGGCACAGCTGAGTGTTTGGTGGCATCTCAGGAAAATCCAAACCCACCTAGAATACCTCCTTCTGGGGTAATGTTGCCAGTACAGCAACCCACTTTTATTCCTCAGCAAGGTAAGGAAACATTTTACTGGTAAATCATTGATAAAATTATCCATACCTCTTTATATTCTTCTTCTTCCATCATTGGTTAGAAGTCTATTAAAGCTGACCATTAAGCACACTGAGCCCAAGACACATATCACATGTTGGAGAAATGGGAAAATCATGCAGAATTTTAGCTAAATATTTGGAGGTCAGAGACTGTTTTGAATGCTTGACGTAGATGGAATTATAATGTTAAAATGAATCTTGAAGAAATTTGGAGGGGAGATGTGCCCAAGATTCATCTGGCTGAGGACAGTGGCCGGTGGCACGCTCTTATGAGCATGGTGTTGACACTTTTGGGTACCCCACAAGGTAGGGAATTTTTAGGTTAGGTAAGCGACCATTAACTTTTTGAGAGTGACTCTATTCCTTGTGGTCAGTTTAGTTAGTAGGATTAATAACTCCTACTCAAATATAAAATGACCCTGAATATAAGATGACCCCCCTTCAAAATCTTCAATTTTTGGCAAAATACCCATATTGGTAGTGTTTAATTTTATGTGTGATTGTAAATCAGCTCTTATTTTGCACATGATGAATTAGGAAAAATTCTTGCCTTATACTCATGTAAACATGACATACAATTTTTAATGTTGCAAAATAAATGGAAACTAAACAAAGTTAAACACTTTTTCTCTTCAGTGCCTTACCTGAATGCCACTGCTGCTGCCATGTTGTGTCAATATCCTTCAGTGTATGGGGGACCGCCTATCATGTATCCATCAATGACAATGCTTCAGCCAGCCACAGCACTACTCCAAGCACCAGGTGCCCAGCCTAATATTGCTGCAGCTGCCAAATGTAAACAAGAGAGCAAGGTGTGTGAGTAATATTGTTGTGTGTGTGTGTGTTTATTTGATTGTCAATAGTGGAACCATTTGTATTTGTATTTGTATTTGTATTTATTAAGCGTTCGTCAAATCCATACAAGGCACACACCTAAAGGATATTGAACTTGTCATCTACAGTACAGTTTT
>Ga0123355_10005895_pt1 | contig 18049 bp, 4 predicted proteins | sample TergutEmb28metaG_3_FD_89872 | JGI IMG/M metagenome (GOLD analysis project Ga0123355, IMG submission 89872) | Embiratermes neotenicus P1 segment gut microbial communities from Petit-Saut dam, French Guiana - Emb289 P1 | ecosystem: Host-associated > Arthropoda: Insects > Digestive system > Gut ... | reverse complement strand
TCTGGCCATTATCTCCGTAACCGTTCTACTTTGGACATAGGTGTTTTGGGTTATATTGGTATAGTTTAACATAAGGAACACTCTCCCGAAGTCTGGCACATTCCTCCTGGGACACCCTGTATAATGGATGGGCCCCTAACTTCTCAAACTAAGCATCATGCTGGCAGTGACAGACTTTAGACACCCTACTTTTTGGCTTGGTGCACAAACTCTTATGCCAAATTGGAGCTAATGTCTTTCCTATCTTGTTAAAATATGGGTCCCTAAACAGCAATTGTCAGTAGTTATCATTATTAAATTGATACAAAATGTCAATTAAATAGTATTTCTATCTCGAGTTGGCACATTTGGGTTTTGAACTCTAGGCTTCCACCTACACAGATGATTGTTTACTTGGTGGATTCCATCACATTTATAACGAAACTCTCACTGTATCATCATAAAACCTAATAAACTGAATGCCTTTTTTCATCCAACACCATTCTATGATGTTGACACACATACCTATCTAGCAGCCAAACTCCAAAGCAAGCTACAAAATGCCAAACTGAAACTCTTCTGAGTTTATCTAGCCAACTGGTATACATTTAAAAAAGTTCAAAAGCTCACACTGTAAAATAACATGAAGGCACAGGGGATATAGCTCTACTCTTTCATTAAACTTGGGGCCAGATGTGGCTGGGTGGACCTTGGGGCTGGTATCAACAGGTGTGAAAGATCTCACCTCCACTGGGTTTGAAACCCAAAAAAACGAAGAATTTAAAAAGTCACTATACCAACTCATCTACTCCAGCCATCCAGTATGTATTTCAAATGTACCTTGAATGTGCTACGAGTCACAAAACATAAAAACTGAAGATAATTCAAGAAACACTGTGTATGGCAAAAACAGAGATTTCATTACTCCAACAAAAATAATACACCAACATTTCAAGCAATGAAAATGCAAGTCAGAAATTAAGTACTTTACCTGTATAGTGATGGAACTGTTACCAGCTGCAATGTTAGGCACCAAAGCAACAGGTGTGGGTGCTGAAGAAGAACTGCTAGAAGAACTTTGTGGCATTACTGTGAGGCGAGGCACTGAAGGGAGACTACCTGGCACCACTGGCATCATTTGACCCTGGCTCCCCACCACCTAAGACAACCAATATCTTATGATTTTTTTTCTAATTTAATACTTTCCATGCTCTGAAACTAGCAACCAGCCACACCTCCTCTGCTGACTTATTTTTGTATTCTCTTTAAATATGGAAATCAAGAGAAAGCACATAGAAATTAAATGACTAATGACAAACTCTGAAAATATTTTATGAAAATGATTTGGTAATACTTCTGGATACCATTTTCACTAGCTATGTAATTGCCAAGGTCAAGTGATGTAATCCCACTACCAGATATAACAGTTTATAATTCTTTTACAGATGGCCTAAGATCAGTAGGGAGGTCTTACTTGACTCCCACTTTCCCCACTATCATACACCTGCCAGACTAAAATGTTTTAAGATATACAACATTTTATTTAAATTTTTCGAACACATTAATGGTGTCACATATGGTGTTAAAATTGTCAGCAGCTTTCAAACAATGAGAAACCGATTAACCACTGTCACGTAATACAATAATTAAACCCAACATGTTTCAAATAACCTTGCTGAATAAAAGAGGTTTTACTCACTTCCCCATGTAGATACGATTAAACATGCTTTACCAGAAAAACATAAGAATAATATGAAACTGAATAATATAAACAGAAGACATCAAAACTTTATAAAAAACTTTGACCAGGCACACAGTTTGTGGAATGGTTTCTATTAATATCTATACCAAAGACAATGATGATGTACCAACAACTGTGAAATCCTCAATTTTGTAACATTTTACAGTTTGACCATCACCAGTACATAATGTGGTAAAACATAAAACCACTGCAGCCTGAGTTGAGTCCCAATACCAACCTGATAGATCTGACTGCCTGCAATCTGATATGTAGCAGGAAGTAACATTTGGGGTTGAGTGCCTGATGCTGAAGGTCGATACATCATCCCTGTTTCAAACACACAGAAAGACAATGAGCATCACAGCACCTACACACAGCAAGTTAACACTCCAATCCAATTCTTGTAGCAAATCACAGCACTGGGTAGCATTTTGAATTTATCAAGGAAAGACATTCAATTTTTACCAAGTCAAAAAAATAACTGAAATGGTGCACACTCTGTGATTACATACTGCTCAGTACTACTGATTTATCTACAGTCCCAATCACAGATGGGTGAGTGGGGGCATGTGTATGTGCATGTGGGGGAAGTGGGTCATCCCTCTACATTTACCAATTTCCTATTTGCAGTCATGCTTCCAATTTATTCTCACATACCACAGTCACCCAATAAGATGATAACATTTCCTTAATTTATCACCTGACACATGGTGGTAACATTATAATCATGCACAAGAAATCTGGTATAGGCACTGTCCTGAACACTGTAATGGGTGGGGAGGGCTTCTTATATTCCAGCAAATTCACATTCTCCACAACAATCTGCACATATCATAGTTACACTGGCATTTTCAACACACATCCCTTACAGAAAATAAATAATGTTAGCAATGGAAACTGAATTGTGTAACTCATTAAAACAGTTCATACACTAAACACAGGCCATGATCTTATTATGAAATTCTGCTATTTATGATTATCTCACGAACATACTCATTCCGACCTGTATTACCGTAATACTATCCATACAACGATATTTCAAAATTGCAAACAGCAAAAGTCACTGGCCTCAAAGAAACTTAAGCAGATAAAGTATTAACTGGGAAAGATTACAAAAAAGGATACAGCAGAGACATGTTTCTGCTTCAGCTAGAGTGAAAGAATCAATGTTATGAAAAGTGGCATGGTATGTAAAACTGGCTGAAAATTCGGTACGTACTTCACAGGCCTGTCTGATTTTCTAGGCAAGTTGCACTGCTTGTACAAGTGGAGCCATTATCAGCCCATGAAAAGGACAGAAGTTGGAAAAATGTGTCAAGGATGTGAATCTCAGACATAACAGTTTCAGTTATCAAAGGTAAATGAACTTTGCATCAGAATACAAGAAAACAAAATTAGTCACAATTTTAATTGGGGGGGGGGGTAACCTGGCTGGTAAGAACTGGATATATGATTTTGTAACACAAAGAATGTTGCTCCTCATTCAGCTAAGAATAGTAGTCTACAAACAGCTAAGATCTAATGCTTAATTTTAAAAAATTTAATGCTCTTGCACACTTCTTCTTTTAGTTTCAGACACAAATACATTAGCTAGACACACCCGACCTTAAAAATCCAGAGTGTGATTATAAGGTGTAATGAATTTACAAACATCCTGACTAGCCAACATTATTCTACTCATTCTGAAATAAATGTATGTGTTAACATTTTACATATATGAATTAATGTATGAGCATGAACACAAACTACTAATTATGTAGTGACAGTCAACATTAATAGTTTCTGTATTAATGCAACATGTTTCGACCTAACAGAATGTCATAATCAGGCACTACAATTTATAATTTCTCCAATCTGATCATCTATTGATAAGTTCAAACATGCTGCTTAAATAAAATACACATATGCTATTTGTGTTGACTCACATTATATAATTATTAGCTGCAACAAAAGTGGATGTTTTACCTTTAAATTTGCACAAACTAATTTATCATCTTCTCACTTCATTCTCAAAAGGACCCCAGCTATCTCACTGTCAATGCATACAAGACAAGCACCCAGTGTCATAATTAAGTTCCACAGCACTGGCCAGTGCCAAAAAATTGCCATGCCTTACAGTGTACACTACACAAATTTACACAGCATACTCACAAATATAGTACATAAAATTGAAGATAATTTTTAAAGCATCCACATGATGTACTTACCTTGTCTGATTGGGGCAGGCACAACTCCACGCTGGGGAGGTACCTTCATGTCTGGCATGTTATATCGTGCATGTATAGGAGGTCTTCCTCTGCCACGTCCCAGTCCTGGTGATGTCAGAGAAGGTGCAGGCACCAACTTGGGAAGTAGGGGATGATGAGGTTGAACCTGCTTCCCTGCCATTGCTTGGTAGGCAGCTGCACCAAGTCCAAGAGCATTTGGACGACTGCGAGAAACACGTGGAATTTTTGCTGGTGGTTCCCAGTCAGGTGGTGGTTCCTGATTACGTTCAGGTTTGTGTTTTTTAGCACACGACAATAAATGGCGTGTCAGTTTACCCTTCTGATTGTCCTCAAAGGGGCAGTTTGGGCACTGATGAAATGCTGGAGCACGTTCCAACCTACCACGCACATTATGCTCAGCTTCCATGTGAAAAAGAATATCATGTGGACTCCGTACCTCCAATGGGCAGAAATTGCAGCGATACACATAATTCCGCATGTGCGGTGTTTCAAGATGCTGTGCCATAACAAGGGAAGACTCAGTCTTAAAGCTGCAGTACTCACACTTCTTCTGCTCCAAATGAAATGGTTCATTATTTTCCTTGCTTAGTTCCAAGGTCTTAAGAAGTGAGTTTATGGCAAACTGGGTCACTGCACCTCCTTTTCCACCATCTCGTTCACGTTTCCGTTTCTGTGATCGAAGCAGCTCTGTCTGCACATATTCCTGAACAAGGTTTACACCAATCTGTATAAAAAACTTTCCTAAAGGATTGTCAAAATATGTAGGTGGTTTGTTATGCTTCTCTATAGGTTTAGGAGGGTCAGCAGGTTTATCTTTCTTGTCTTCACCCGGTGGAGGAGCCGAACTTTGATTTTCAGGACCATTTCTGCTTACACTTTCCTCATTCTTCCTTGGGTCTTCAGGTTCTTTCTTTTCTTCCCCACTTTTGTCTTCATTTGGCTTTATTTGGCTTTCACTTTCTTCTTCCATCGCTTTGGCTTTTGTGTCTTTATCACCACCTTCACTTTTGCACTTATTCTGGTTTGCATCAGACAAATCCTTGGAAATAACAGAGTCACCATCACTATCAATGCGTTTGCCTTCTGTTCTTTTATCAATGCCTTCCTCCTGTGTATTTATTTCAGAACCTTCCTTGTTTGTTTCCTTTTCATCCGTTAAAGCTTCATTGTCACCTTCGGTATCCTTTTCTTCCCTCTTGTTTTCTTGGTCTGTTTCTCCTCTATCACTAGTCTCTTTTTCTTCCTTTTCTTGCCTCTCTTTTCTCTCCTTTTCTTTCATTTCTTCTATTTCTTTTCCTAGTTTTTCTACATATTCCTTTAAAGGCCTAATCGGAGGTTTCTCATATACATACGGTACTATAAATGATGGAGCCTCTACTACATACATATCATCTGTAAGGGTGGGCAGAATCTGTGGTGGTTTAGGAGCTGGAGGTGGTGGTTGGAGAACAGAGCTACTCACGCGTGTAGATGAATGTGAAGGATATATCCCCTGAGCAGGTACAGCAACTGGCAGTACTGAATAACCTGATGATGAAGCGGGTGGAACAGATGGTAATGTTCCTGTTGGAACAGATGGTGTTTGTGAAGGAGCAGATGGTCCCTGGGAGACAGGAACAGGTCCACGACCTGATAAAATTGAATTTGTATCAATAATAACTAGTGTGGGTTCTTTTTTACCTCCTTTTATACCTTTTGTTCCTGTAGCTATTTCTACAAGACGTTTAGTATCATTCACAACAATTGTGGTTTTTCGTGCACTGCGTGCCTTACTGTTTTCCTTGTCATCACGGAAAGGATCTGATGAAAGAGGATCAGCCAAAGGGTCCTCTGGTGTAATCTCCTCTATATCAGGGTCCTCTTCCTTCTCTACATAGCTCTTTTGAGCTTTGCTAAGATTACGGGAACTACGGCGAGGTGTCACATTCAACAGAGCCGAACTCTTACGAGACTTTTTAACCTTTCCTGGGGTATCTCCACCCTTTGAATCTGATGCATCTGTGTCTCCATCTTTCTTATCATCTTCCTTTTCTGCAGTCTCACAATTACCTTCAGAACTCTCATTTCTGGGAGATTTTACTGATTTTGAAGATTTCATGGAATCATTACTAATTTCCTCAATATCTAGACTTACAGTATTAACTGGCTTCACATCCTCCTTAACACTGTCAGATACTTCCTTGGAAACATCTCCCTCCCTTTCAGGACTAACACGTTTCCCTTTAGAACTATCTCCTTCATTATCACTACCATCAGCTTCTTTAACATTACCTATATGATTAGCATTTTCAGATTGTTTAGTTATATCGCTAACATTCTCTTCACATTCACGATCTAGGACCTTACTCTCTAAATTACAGGAGTCTTTATCCTTGTCCCTACTGGCTAACACTTGTTCTTTCCTATCTTCAGATATATCATGATGTTCATCTTCATCGCATGTTTCGGCACCTGAACCACCTTCACTGTTATCTTCGGATCTTACGTGGTTATTTGCAGGACTTGAAATCTCTTTGCCAATGTCTGTATCCATAGCTTCCTCATCTAAAATATCACCAGCATCACTGACAGCATCATGCCCAGGAGTTTCATTGTCATCTAAACCACTCTTCTCAACTTCCAGTTCATCATTTTTATCTAAGTCTTCATTCAGAAAGTCTTTCTCTTCATCTTCCACACCATCACCATCATCTTCATCGTCATCATCATATTCTTCCTCTTCCTCTTCCTCCTCTTCCTCTTCATCCTGATTCCTAGGCACTTCAGTTCCCAAATCCTTGCAAATGTCTGATTCACTCACACTTTTACTGCTAGGCACTTTCAAATCTTCCCCTTCACTGACCGAGTTTTCTGCATTATTATAATCTTTACTACAGTTACTTGCATTATCCGATAGTGAGTTTTCACTGATATCTAAACTTTTATCACTCACTGCATCACCTGTCAAGGATTTAGTGACGATAGTGTCATGCTGTGAAACATTCTCACACACCTCCATCTCGTCTTCACAAGCACCATTCACTTCTCCATTAATTCGAACATCACCTGTTTAAAAAAAAAAAAAAGACCAAATTACATTCTTGGCCATGATAAACTTCCAGTTGTACAGGCACAAGGGGAAAACAATTATACAAAAACTAGTTACTGCAAATAATAGTAATTGCAAGGAATAACCATAACACATTTTTAAACACCAAACTTCACCAATTATCTCCCATATACTTCTTACATATTTTAAGCAAAATATTAACAAGCACAAAACCTTCCCTCACAAGTGTATTCCTAACAGACTCACACTATTTTAATTTAAATAATCTGGCAATGTTTCTATCACTTGAATTCTTACCTTGGCACATTATCACAATATCATAATTCTAATCATAGCAGTAACTGTTATCAATATCAGACTGTCCAAAAGTCAAGACTAAGCTAGTAATATATTGGCATTATTTGTGGCTCTGGTCTAAACCACATCACTTGAAGTGCTGTAATGAAGGAAACCAATACTAATATTAAAGAACACATCCCACAAGTAATAGGTTTCTGCTGTCACACCAAGACTGATCCTCTGTCTCTTCAACGCAACTCTTTCACCCAAACAAACACACTGCAGATCAAAATTTCACACCAAGTACATGCAGCAGTATCCTTCCTCATATAATGACAGCCATTCAATTAGTCGGGAAACTGTCCACATTCAACAGAATTAAGATAAGTACATTACCACATGCAAAAGAATGTCACAACACCCCAACCTCTGAAACAGCTACCAGTCAACACTCCCAGTCCATTTCTATAATCAGTTTAATACGAGCCCTCCTACACCTAGTTCTGGCAAGTGGTCTCATCACTTGTGGCTTTCTGTCAAATAATGAAGAAACTTCACATCTCCCCATACGTACAACATGCTTCATCCATCTTGTCCTATTCAACTGGATTGCACCAACATCAGCTAGTAGTGTACAAATCACAAAGCTCCTCACTACACAATATTGTCCATCATCCTGTTGCTTTCTCTTAGGTTCAAACATTCAGATCACTCTATCAACAACCCCAAACTTCATATAACGGTCTGTTTGTCTCCCAACATTTAAGATAAATATAACTGCCTCCACTTGTAGGGCTAAAAATGGAGGCAGTACTCTTGCTAGATATAGGTATCTACCTACCCTACTAAGTGGCATAATAAAACAACGCAACATCATGAATCTCCCACCTCCATTAAAAAAACCCTGTATATTTAGTGTTGGAGAATTTTCCAGCACTAAAGTATACAGTTCATCACTCAGAATCCTCAAATCTACTCAAATTTCTTAACTAATCAAGTTCTTTATTTCAAAATCTTAAAATATAAAATGAACAGTGAACACATAACTGCAACATCCTGCAACATATGTACCTTACTTCAAATACTAAAATATATAAAATCAATAGCACACTCACAACCCAAACTTCCTCTAAAATGTAATCGTCATCCAACCAGCAATATTTCTGAATACCACAACACTTATCTAAAAACTGCTTATAATATAGCATCTGAACTTAGCTCCATTTAGAGGCAAAACATAAGCCTCCTCCCATATATACTTCACATGCCACTAATTATTTCAATCACAACAATTAAAATCAAGAAACTGCTCAGAATAAAGAAGAAAAAAGTCTCACCTACTTGCCACATTATCTACAACAGAAAATGACATCCACACACCCCAATTATCTTTTAATATAAACCAATTAACTGCACTAATGAGATCTCATAAATACACATACACAAAAAACACCCATTACCAGTAACTTTTCTTGGTATTTTTGGTAGTATTACCTTAAGATGGTACCTCAGGACCAAAATATGCTGTAAAGAATCTCCCATACAAATAATAACAACCCTTAGCCATGTGTGATGGTGTTTCTTTCTTTTTGTTATTCTAATCACAAACATTATGAACTGATGTAAAACTCCGCCATTATTTCCCCATACAGTATCAAATGATTGGTATTTGTAACCAAGACACTGTACATTTATTGTGCAGTACAAAACAGGCCCTTAAATATAATCCAAGTTAAGTCATCTTTAACGAATTACAACAGGTTGTAAAGAACACATTTTCTGTTAAACCAGAGTTTCAAATTCACAGGATTCGGACATTCCAAACCCCCCCCCAACTTTTGCACACAATTAGAAACTGCACTCAACAGTGAAACCTTGATAACACAAATATATAAATAACACTCCTTCCTGAAATGTCTGAAAATGGCTGCCTCCCACCATAAGGACAATATCAAAGACTACCTAACACATCACCTCTTTTAACACCCTCTGCACCAGAACTGGACAATAATCGCTTGCAGGTTCTAAAGGTGCCCAACCCCCAGAAGAAAGTTGCACAGATTAGTGTCTGAATGGAGAAATGGACAAAAGTGGATGCAGCTACAACACATAATATACCAATACGAGATTACACTAAGTCCAGGGAGCACAATCTTTGAGCTTACAGTTCCTCTGTTAGTCAAGAAAATACTTGCATTTTACAGAAACCAAAGGCTAATTACTATGTTTACAACAGCCTGCCATGTCTTGTTATCCTCAGTCAGATTAACAGTCCACACTGTCCCACACCATTTATGATCCACAGTTGTATCACCTACGCCCAGGTCTGCCAAGTGTTTCCTTGCCTTCAAGGTTTACATGTGTTTATCTTCTCTCCCATGTGTGCCATATGTCCTGCCAATCTCATCCTCCTTGATTCCATCACCCATGAGAGATTAAACAATGTCGAAAACAGTGTGCAGAAAATTCAACACATCACCAATACTGGGTGGCACCATTTTCCATGAACTAATGCTGAAGCATACAAACCACAGGAATCAAAGACGAGTTATCATTAGCTGTGAGGGTAAGTCATTCTGCAATATATCCATATATCAATGTTCACTATTTCAGTGACAACCAAGCCTCCAACTAAACCAATATTTGCCAGACACTCCTCCCACACCTTCCTTTCTCTTGGAACTAATACACATGTTCTAAAACCATGGCTCCCTACACAATCAACCACTCCCATCCCCTACACAAATCTTTTCTCCTTGAAGTGATGCAGATGTTCTTAAGTCCAAAACTAGACAAGCTTTTTTTTTTAAAAAAAAATTATAAATAATGTAGCATGTTCCATCCACAAACATAGTGCAACTGAAGTCTTCAGCACATCTCATTCTGAAAGTTTATGTAATTGTACTAATATCACTGAACAATCACAAAAACAACAAGAGCAGAGCAACCACTTTTCTGGCCGATTTTCCAGGAGTACTTTGCCTTCAACTCGCAAGGTAGCAACATTCTTAGAAAACTGTCTTTGTTCCTTTAAACTGACTTCCTCCAAAACTGCTACAAAAAAAAAAGCAGTATAGTGTACTGTGCAGATGCCCAACAGGTTCTGATGAAGGCCTGATATCTTCTCTGGGTAGCAGTTACACTGTGACACCTCACTGCCCTATACATGCATTTTCAGAACTACTACAAACTGACATAAAACTTTCTCAACTTACAAAAACTGATTTCCTTCAAATCACCATTATCAAAATAACATTTCATACACCATCCTGCACAAACCACAATCGCCAAGTTCTTACACTACTTATAAATGGTGCCAGCTCTGATAAGAGCATACACAAACCATAACCAGTACACTGGCAGCAGCATGGTCATCATGGATTACTAATGGATCTGTATTAACACTGTGTTGTGCCAGTTTACACTTGGTGCCTAGACAGATGAGTTCTTCCCTGGAGAGTAACTTTTCTTCCGGCAAAACAAATGTGAACTACATGAATTTTCATGACAGTGATCTATTCTTCCCATACATAGACATGGACAAGAGCTCATTAAGTCATTCTCCACTTTCCCCACATACTTACGAATAATATATTACTTTTATATAATACAAGGATATCATCCTACAAGCAATCCATCTGGGAACTCTTTCCAAATGTTCAGTCCTGACCTCTCAATTTGTCTACTGGCATTTGACACATATCTTTTATAACACACTTTATACCATCTACTACCACTAGAATGCTCAAAAAGGTGAATGGAACTTGGTTTCATTCCTTTGTTCTATTTCTTTCACTAAAATAAATTTTTTACAATGCCCAACTAATGCACCTTCAACAGCACCATCAACTATCTACAACGAAACAAACCTTTTGAATTAGACATAAAGTAAGTCAATTTCTCGCCATCCCACTGGACAGTGAAAGGAGCCACAGAGACAAGGAACTGCCTTCATACAAGAAAATCACCACACTAGTATAATCCCTGTGAATATGCCACTGACTCAAAAACACTACTGCTTTCCCTTGGGGGTGGCTATGTCAGTTTGCTTTAAAAATATGAGGAAAGAGAGAGATGGAAGTGATCACGGCAAAGGCTTATTGACATACATATATACTCAGCTGTGAATTCATGAACGAGGTCATAACTAATAAACCAGGTTTGGTTTGAACATAGAATACTGCTTAAAATTTGTGAATCTACTGAAGGTGAGTGATAAAAACACTGAATGATGAATGCCACTTGAACAAGAAAAACCCTGTGTGACAATCTGGTCTACAGTCTTCTGGGTTGTTGCATGGTGTTCGTTGGTAGTTTGTTACCAACTTTTCACGACAATGTATTGGTCCCATCTTCAAGGGACAATAACATCAAGAACAATGTTATACAAGGTGGATGTGTGAATGTGTAAGGGACAGTGTGATCAGTGACTGGCTTGTAAGGAAGTTAATGGGAACATTCAAGTTGCAGGGGCCCTGAAAAGGATCATTACTAAGGTCAGTATAATGGTCACTATACACAGCCTCCAAGGGCATGTGAGAGGGAAAAGAGGAAGCAAGATAAATGGCAGGCACTACAAAAAAGTCAAAAGGGCATGGTGGAAAAAAGGAAGACCGAGAGACAAAGTTTGTGACATTTCAGTTATATGGCTATGGGGAATAGCCACACCAAGATTTGAAATTTTGCACATTCAGTTGCTAACCAGACTGTACGTGAAACACCTGCCATCATTTACAATATACACAGGTAATAACAAGCTTTGTTTAAACATAAAAGTTCACAACTATTATGAAAAATTTATATGACTGTTGCCCAGGATGAACTCAACTTCCCTTCCAAATTGCAAAAATGAAAGCACCGTTTCCAATTGAAGAAAAACAGCTGTATAAAAACAGATTGAAAATATGGATTTTATAAACACTGTGTAGGTGGGCAGTGAACACACCAGTGTTATGTAGCAGCCACAACTAAACTTTCAGCAAGAACACTTATGCTGCTACTATGTCACTATCCTTTGCACTTAGCATCAGGTGTACCCAGCAGCAGAGTAATGACATATAGCCACCAGCCTAACATGGCTTTTATTATGAAGCCCTCAATTAAATTCTGGTAAGCTGCACATCACACCTGTCATTAAATCATGGTTTGAAAGGGTTACATGAGAGAATCTAGAACACCCACCATATTGCCAGACAAACATAACTGCAGAAAGTTTAAGTACACAGATAACAATATCAGCACAGAAGTGAAATATAAAGGCCAGATTCTGTTGAGAATGTAATCATCTTCAACATCATCCATGGTCATTCAGATACGACAGTCACATGCATACACCCAGCTGCAACTCATGCTTCTCACCTCACCAGTACGGAGTGCTAGTACCATGAACCTAATGCATCACCACACAGTGTTGCTCATGTGACCACAGTAAGGGTTGGTAGTCATGACTAGTGCTAACTACTGCAGCTGGACAGATTGTTAGATTGGGTGATAAATTCATTCATTGTCAAGTTAGCTGGGTGGACCAACAGTTAAACCAGTAATTGAATTGTGGTTATCTGTGACAACTGGATGACAGAAAGTTAAGGGACAGAGTATTTGGAGTAAACACACATGGAAAGGACACATTTGCTCCAACATATTTGTGTACTTATGTAAAAATTGTAATATAGTTTTATATACTGTTATGAAATGACACTATTTTTGCCAAGCTACAAGATCATCTTTGTCCTTCCCCACCCACCCACCCATATCCAAGATGATACAGCATACTTAGCCATCTGCTCACCAAATGTAACACCCTGAGAAAATCACCAAATGCATGTGGCAGCAGCTGTAAACAAAAATTTAGGTCTTCTGGATTTGTGGCACCTATCTATGCCAGCTGTGTCAGTAGTCCATGATACAGCAACATTGTGCCCATATGAATTTTTGCCTGCCACACTATGTAGTATTTTCATCAGTAATATGCTGATGATATCACAGCAGAGGTGTCAATACTGCTGCTAACATTTCAAGGCGCATTCATGAATTTGAGATTCTGTGTACAAAAATTTAAATTTGTTTCAAGCATGTATGGTTCAAGTGGAGTGTGCCCACCTGAAGCAAGGAATTCTCATTCAGCCTGCCTTGTTTTCCACAGTAAATAACACTGCCAATAATACTCTCTGGTAGCAGCCACTATTGGCTACTCAGTTCTAAACTGAAAGACAATTTCTTCCTACTATACGAAACTCGTCATCTACAACTTCTCGAGATGTTAATTTTCACTTGCTCTAAAAGGTGCCCCTCTTCGATTCAGCTTCATTTTTTTAAGCATGTACTTAATTAAAAGACATGCAATATCATGAGAAGAATTAGCAACTGCCATCACTTGTATTCACATAAGGAGTGGGTATTATATGAACATGGCTCAGCTCAATACACCTTCTTAAAGCACACCTGCAAGCAACACTCAATGCATTTCGTACTGTGGAAGATTTAGAGATTATTATAAACCATACTACAGTATCAACAACTTTAACAACTTGTCAAAAACCATATGTAGGTACTGTACTATATTTGAATGCTTATATCATCAGTCATTTCTGTCATCAGTATCTTCATGGAATCAAATTTTGATTCACCCTTTTCAGGTCATTTTAAAATCAAAAGCAAAGCTGGAAAGATTGCAGTACCTTAAATTACTCACACGTGCATCATATACTTTGGTTCTAGACTTTTGTTAACCCTTTGTCACTGAACAATGTACATATGTAACAAGCAATGTGTCAAATTGCTGAATGTTACATATTTATAACAGCTCTTATGCAGCCCACATGTAAATTCCCTCTCTTCTGCAGATTAATACAGGCATTTAATTCCAGCGCCAAAGAGTTAAGTCAATAACCTTTTCCCATTCCAGCCTACAGCAACAACTGCCAGTGTAAATTTCCATGACCAAATGTCCACCTTGGTGCTCCAAAACTGTTCCTGACATTTTGCACAAGTTAAGAAAATGTTTAATTCCCAACATGTCTTAACTGAATAATATTAAAATACTTTATTCCACACAGCAAAATTCCAAGGCAGAAATCACACTCATTCCAGTCATCACAATGACTGAACAAACAGGTAGGTCTTAAGATAAGTTGAATAAAAATCACACACACACACACACGCGCGCGCGTTGCATCGTGCTTGGATTGTGGCCATCAAGCATACAGGTGTTCTGGCAGACAGAATGCCACAACACATACTATCACTGCCTGCATACTGTTACATTTACGCCGACACATTCTGACATGCTGCAAGTTATTATGAAACTGATATTTTCATACTCCATCAAAACATCTATCAACATGTGGAAGTGGCTAAACACATAATAAAAGATGTTTATCTACATGGACACTTGAACAATTAATATGCAGTAACTACTATAAACCATATCCATAAAGCCAAAAGACATATAATGGGGTAACTCTTAGCATCCTGAACTTAATTTAATTACATACACAAAATAACCAATAATGCCAGCATTTACTACTCAAGACTAACATATAAGTCTCAATGACATGACTGAACAACAGAAATAGACAGAGTGGGGAAAGCCCCCACCCCCCCTAACAAAAAAGCAAGGGGGGGGGGAAAAAAACAAGTCACTGAAACTGCTGTATAATTCAAAGAAACATATAACAAACTTTGGTTCACAAAATTGTAATTCTTAAACCAATCACTTTACACATATTCCACGGACCAGTAAAATATTCACAAACAGCTGATTACAAACTGGAGTGCTGCCAAAATCTACATGCTCACTAAAGTGATATTTCCAGCCTTAAAGTAAAACTTTTTCCCAAACAAAAAACATTCAAAATTACACATACAAGTACAAATATTGATGAAACCTTTCAGATGTGTATATATGAATCACGCAGTATGCGATACTGATTACATGCTAATGTCACATGTGCCCTGTACCTGCTTTGCTCACAGAACTATCAGATCCCTCTTTACTTCCTTCTCCAGATTCTCCCATCACAGCCTCCATTGGAGTTACAACAGATGGAACCTGGAACATTAAGGTGAGGTTATGTTAAACAAAAGCGACCGAGTTATTTCAATGTCCATTTCATATGAAACTATAATTCAAGATGGCGGTTTCCGCTTTAATTTTGGGCCCTTCTTCACTACTGGAATGTGGGGGGGTAATGTGAAAAACATGAAACCGCTATTCTGCTCACGTTCCAATTAGTACAAATTATTAGTAATGAGATCTTTCATTGCCTGAAGGGAAATTTCCGCTTATAACTCAGTATTAAAAAATTCAACACGCTTACCGCGTCACACCTGCCTCCTGGAGGACCGAACACTTATCAAAATTAAATTAATCACCGACCACATATCCGATCACAAAGAACTTCACACTCTGTTTACATCAAAGTTCTACAATTATTAGTTAATGCAGTTAATGCATGCACACAATTTTCCTCCAATATTTTGAAGACGTTCATCTCCCCGTACCTCTGCAGTAGACTCCGGAATGACACCGACGTAAGTCTATTGATACACACCAGAGGGCAGTAATGTTCTACTACCAACACGTTGTAAATGGGTTGCACACTTTTATCACTGCTGAACACTAAGGTGCCCACTGCATCTGCAATAGCGAATGTGTTTTGACATCTGTACGCTCTTTGTGTCAGTGTACTATAAAAGAACACTTTTAATGCCCGAGACTGTAAAGATTTAACTACTACACTGCCGTCTGCCCTCCCGCCATTTCTTCCTTTATACCAAACGGGACCAGACAGCACTGCCTACCGCTAATATCCCACAGCACTTCTGAAATGAAAACATAGGCTAGAAGGTAGTAGCGGGAGTTTTGAACTATGATTGCAGAAGACCACCACCATGTACCTTTCGAATATGACGGATACAATTCAAACTTCACATGGTATAATGGGTGGTAATAAACACCACTAACAATTTTTGTTTGTCGACGACGTCACTAACCCTAACACCGAAAACTGCCAAGATGGCGTCCAAGCATCACGTGACCGCAAAATTGTGACGTAGGCACTCAACATGATAGAGGTTTGGTTGTCCAATAACGTCGAGAGTTTGCCGTCACATGACTAAATGGGTTCGTTTACCCAATCACGAGAAACTTTGCAAATGTTTGAACATCCCTCATTTTAAGCACAATGGGCCCACTAGCACCCTTCGGTATGGCTGTCATGATCGAGGGTTACCATTTGATGAACTTGGGTTCAACTGAATTTGTATCAATTTTTCCCCAATTAGAACAGTAATTTGGGTGCTGGTGAATTTCAAATTCTGGCCACCAAAACCCCCAGGCACATGCCATCTGTGACAGTTGAAGTTCTCACAGTAGTGCTGTTCAAGATTCAAGTGTTCTGGGTTTCCTGAAGACTTCATTCTCGCACATCATCTGGCTACATTTGGTTCTCAATTGACGTCAGTTAAATCTATGTAAAATTTTTGGTTCTCACTGCGGTGAGCGTTCAGAGATTATGTACGGTCTTCTAGTTTGTGAATGGTGTGTCTGAATCAATAAGACAACTGACCATTATGGTACTTCTCGGAAGGCCTTCAACATCGAATAAGACTAAACAATGCTCTTCACTCTAAAAGCATGATGTCCTCAAAATAAGATATGACTTACATTTTCTGTAAATTAACACATTCACGTGATATTCCCTCATGGTTTCCGACTTTCATTTGGACCGTCCTTCCACACCCAAAAAGAAATTTTCCCCGCTTCCTTTCGACATCAAAAACAATTTTATAAGCGTCACTTAAAAATCAATGAACTGTCACCCTTCAACTGCGGTGTTGTGTCAAAGCAACAGGCTGGATGACAGGAATCGAGGTTAGTTTCACTGCAGGTACAAGAGATTTTTCTCGTCTCTGTAGCCGCCAGACTGGCTCCGAAGCTCGCAGAGTCTCGTATTCAGCGGTTGCCGACATCTTCTCCAGCGAAGGAAAAGCGGCTGGGGCTTCAGGCTGACCTCCAAATAGGGGCGAAGTTAAGAACGCGTGGAGCTACACCAGGTGTCCACACGTTTTCCAAAAATCTAGGAGCCATCTCAAAATTCTAGGCGCCAAAAGGGTAACATGTGGCAAGTCTCATACTAAAGGCCCACAAATATTGCGAGCCATTGTACAAAATTTAGTCTCCCGTGTCGCCCGGGTTTTGTGCACCCCTGAGCTATACTTCCACTCCTCCATATGCCTTCATGTTGTGGCGTTTAATTACGCAAAAGGGCAACTGCACATCTGTACCTTAAAATAAACATGCTGTCATAACTAAATCCAAGAGCTATGACATTACACACGCATTTACGAACTCAACTGTAAAAATTCCCCCTGAAGGAACTTCTTACTGTTTACTGTACTGTTTCTAAAGGAACAGGTAAATTTGTCCCTTTGCTTAATTAAGCACCAAAAATTTCGACGTATGGGGGAATGGAGGCATACCTCCACTCATTCTCAATTTCAGCAACAGATAAATATGAGTGGTCATCTTCACAATACGACCGATCCACCCCCCAGCGAGAGCCCTCAGCATTCACTGGATACGAGGCTGGATGATCCGCCAAGTCGGTCGGGACACTGTGGCGAAAAGAAAACCCCTTGTCTCTGGAAGGCTAACTGTTAAACTTCCCCCCCCCCCCCCCCCCCCCCAAAAAAAAAAAAAATACCCCCCGCGGGAAAAAAAAAAAGAGGGTTTCACACAAAAAAAAAAAATAGACAAACCATTATTATATT
>Ga0123355_10005893_pt1 | contig 18052 bp, 5 predicted proteins | sample TergutEmb28metaG_3_FD_89872 | JGI IMG/M metagenome (GOLD analysis project Ga0123355, IMG submission 89872) | Embiratermes neotenicus P1 segment gut microbial communities from Petit-Saut dam, French Guiana - Emb289 P1 | ecosystem: Host-associated > Arthropoda: Insects > Digestive system > Gut ... | reverse complement strand
CAGGATAACCATTCTTTATCATAGTGAGATTAGTGGCACGAGCGTTGATAGCCCCACGGTTGACAGCCAAAAGCTGCAACCTTAGTAATGGGGGCAGGAGCAACAGCCACAAGACAGGTTGTGGAGTTGTGGAAACACAACAACACTTCATTAGAATGTAATTTATTTCTAAATCTTTCAAGGTTCTTGTATGACTAACAGAAACCAACTCTGTAAAGGGGGCGGTTGACTTGACTGGTGATACAACCTTAGAGAAACCAATGCTCAAGAAACAAAAACTGCGAAACAACGAGTATTACGAAACACAAAGCGTGTTTGATGAACTTTATGCAAAGTCGGTAGATGGTAAATCATTTACAGACCTAATGAAGATAATCATGGACGAAAACAACATTTTACTGGCTTACCGCAACATCAAAAGTAATAAAGGGTCAGAAACTGTTGGAACAGACGGACGGACGATAACGCATTACAAAGGCTGGGCAGAAGATAGGTTTATCAAGTATTTCCAAGATAAACTTAGAAACTATCAGCCTAAGAGTGTGCGCAGGGTGGAAATACCGAAAGAGTATCAACCTGACAAGACACGCCCTCTTGGAATACCTTGTATGGACGACAGGATTATACAGCAATGTATACTCCAAGTGCTAGAACCGATATGCGAAGCCAAATTTCACAATCACAGTTATGGATTCAGACCAAATCGAGCAGCGAGCCACGCTATAGCCAGAACGCAATTCCTCATGTGGAGAAGTAACTGCCACTACGTTGTAGACATTGATATTAAATCATTCTTTGACATGGTGAGCCACGGCAAACTGCTTAAACAAATGTGGACAATGGGTATTAGGGATAAAAATCTGATAAGCATAATCGGACGAATACTAAAATCGAGAATTGAGGGTATTGGAGTGCCTGACAAGGGAACTCCGCAGGGAGGTATAATCAGCCCATTATTATCGAATATAGTCTTGAATGAGTTGGATTGGTGGTTAAGCGACCAATGGGAAACATTCTCAACGCAACATCAATATTCCTGTGGCAATAAAAGCAGAGCCATTAGAAAGTCCAATCTGAAAGAGTTCTATGTCGTAAGATATGCTGACGACTTCAAGATACTCTGTAAAGACTACAAAACAGCCCAGAAAATTTATGAAGCTACAAGAAGTTGGCTAAAGGAACGGTTAGGCTTAGAAATAAGCCCCGAAAAATCCAAAATAACCAACGTCCGAAAAGGCAAAACAGAATTTTTGGGATTTGCGCTATACGTCCAGAAAAAGAAGAACAATTTCGTCACATGCAGTAATGTTTCCGACAAAGCAAAGAAGTCTATCAAGGCAAACTTAAAAGAGCAAATCAAAGCTGTCCAAAAAGATGCCAATTCACATCAGGTTAATCTTTTGAACAGCAAGATACTGGGGATGCATCAATATTATGAGATTGCTACCCGATGCTCAATAGACTTCAAAGAAATAGACTTCGTTGTCAGCAAGAGCCTGCACAATAGGCTTAACAGAGTTGCCAAAAAGGTTAAGGGCAGAGTTAGGAAGAAAGAAAAGCCCAAAACCAAGCCGAAACAGTCCAAAACGTATCAGAAATTCTATGGGAAATACAAGCAAAAACCTATAATCGTCGCAGGAATACAAATATTCCCGATTTATGGTTGCAGTTTCAAATCCCCCAAGTTTTTCACACCAGAGGTAAGTAAATTCACGGAAGTAGGAAGAACGCTCATTCATAAAAAGTTGGGTAGTGTCCGAAGTCTTGTAAAATATTTGCTTAAATGCAAAGAATACGACAAATCCGTTGAGTTTAATGACAACCGAATATCGCTAATGGCTGGACAAAATGGGAAATGTGGCGTTACGGGTGAACACTTAGCCATAGGAAACATGGAGTGCCATCACAAAAAGCCAAAAGAAATAGGCGGTACGGACGAGTACAAAAACCTCATGTGGGTCAAATCGGAAGTCCATAAACTAATTCATGCTACCACTTCCGAAACGATTGAGAAATACTTAACGATATTGAACTTGGACAAAAAGGCACTCAAAAAGGTTAATTCTTTAAGACTATCAGCAGAAAATTTAGAAATAAGAGGCGTTGCAATCTAAACCTGTTGGAGCGCCGTGTGCGGTGAAAGTCGCACGCACGGTGCGGAGCAGGGGAAAAGCCGGAAACTTTGATACTGTAGGCTTACCTATTGCTATTGTTCATCATACCTTACATGAGGGCGAGTGCTACTTTCTCCTTTACCTCTACTTCAACAGAAATACCTCCACCTCCACCACCAACTGATACCGAAGTAACAATCCAAAAAATAGACGCAATTAGCCGTGAGAATATACCCGGCGCTTTAATGAGGCTGAGGGGTATGTCCTCACACCAAGTTGTTACAGGTGATGGACAGTTATGGGAAATTGATAATACAGGAATTAATGTCAGCCAAGTTCTCACAATTGGCGCAACCACTGCTGCCCCCACAGGTGTGACTAGCACCATTACTCGTGACGGTGTGTGGCATTTAACTGGACTTCCTTGGGGTTTTTACCTCGTAGAAGAGGAACGTAGTCCGGACGGATACTCGCTCTACCCTCAACACACCGCTTTTGGGTTTTGGATTTTGCCGCCTAATGTTCACGTAAATAGCCCTGATGGTATCACATATAATATCGTAGAACATGGGCCTAATGAAAACCATATTTTAATCACTTTTGAAAATTACCCGTTTTCTGAGATTGTTGTTTATAAACGTGAAGCCTCGAATGGAATTGGGAATAATCAACTTCTTCCGGGAGCACACTTTCGGATTCGAGGATATTATCCGGGAAATCCTGCCATTCCGATTGACAGGATGGGTGTGACTGATGCTAGAGGCCGTGTAGTTTTCAGCGATATCCCTGCTGGTGCATTTACCATAGAAGAGGTGGCACCTCCGTCTGGCCACTTATTAGGTGAAGATACGCTTTGGCATGTTAATGTTGGGTGGGGGCAGACCATAGCAAGAGGAACTGCTCCTACACACACATTTTTCAACCCACCAAAATCATCCCTTGAGGTGTTGAAGGTGGATGGCATAACCAATGAGCCATTGAGCGGTGCAATATTTGAATTGAAAGACCCTACAACGGGTGAAACGTGGCAAGCCACTTCCGGTGAAAACGGCATCGCAGTTTTTGGGCGTGGGAATCATGGAAACTTTCTGTACCCTAATCACACCTATATTTTACGTGAAATTCAAAGTCCGGTAGGCTTTAATCTAATGGAAGGGCCTAGAGAAATCGTATTGTCGCCCGGTGATGAAAATAGAGCGACATGGCATAATTACCGCAATCCAAGTTTAACTATTATCAAGGAATGCCAGGACACAGGCCGCAGATTGGCAGGTGCTCGATTTTCTATCGTTGCACAGGGCAGTGGAAGACCTTTGCTGACAGATTTTCCATTGGTCACGAACGAAAACGGCGAGATTCACCTGCCGTGGACACTGTTTGAAGGCCAAGCTGAACGTACGTTCTTGGTCACTGAAGAGATACCGCCACAGGGATTCAATCTATCCAACCCTAATTGGCAAACAGTCACATTGATTGCTGGTCATGATAACACCGTATTGTTCCAGAATCGACGTATGCCAAATATCACTATCGAGAAAAGAGATGCAAGAACAGGGTATCCGATAATCGGTGCTTGGTTCAATGTTGAATATCTCGGTGCTGTAGGCGGAACGGGAATCGGAAATATTGGGCAACCAGGACTGCTAACAAGCAACTCGTTTGTCACAGATAGCCAAGGCCGTACCGTCATAAATGCCGTACACAGTGGCATGTACCGTATAACCGAAATACGTTCAGCTAATAACTACTGGCTCGACCCATTAGAGCAGAATCGTAGCTGGATAATAACTGTGCGTGACAATGAAGATTATACATTGCGAGTAGAAAACACCTTGCTTCCAACTCTTGTAATTACAAAGCGAAATGCGCTCACTTGGCGACCTGTGCCGATGACGCAGTTTAGGGTGGATTTTGAGGTGCCTAATAGTCCAAATGTACAGCATGTTGGATATTTTATGACAAACATGCAGGGACAAGTTATTTTGCCTTTCGTGCAAGTTGGGTGGTACAGAATTTTGGAAACTAGACCAGCCCCAGGCATGACATTGGGTACGAACAACTCTTTCCGTGTGTTCCTTCAGCCAGGCGATAATTCCTATGCATTGATACGAGATAGCATTATTGCAAGCGAGAGCATGGTTACACCTATGACAAACGCTCCGCCACCACCTTCTGACGAACCTACTTTTGAGCCTGATGAGGAAAGAGAATATATTCCAAGTGGTAACAATAATATTTCTAATGCGCTAACGCCGAGCATCCCTGACGATGCGGATGTTGACGTTATTGACCCAGATTTAGGTGCTATCATGAATGATGAACTTGTACCAGGACAATCCATCCCAGCAAATCCGCCAACGTTACCTGACTTGCCAAATTTTGATGATATCAATCTTGATGATATAGAAATAACACTTGTTGACGACCCCGAACTTATTGCACGATTGACTAGCCAAATGCAAGTATGGGGTGGTGATCAACTGTGGAATAATGATTTGGGTGTATGGAATTTCCCTCAAAACTCCATAATTATTCGCAAAGAAAACGCTGTTACAGGTGAACCTTTAGGTAACGCCACATTTTCTGTTACTCAAATATCCAGTGGCAGTGAAAGCGGGCTACATGGCACGATTATCGGACATTTTGTGACTAATGCCAGTGGGATTATCGTAATTACAGGGCTTGATCCGGGATATCTGGTAATTGAGGAAATTATTGCACCGCCGAATTTTACCTTATCGAAAAGTAATCGACAGCACGCATTTTTACGTCCGGACAGTACAAGTGTTGTGGAGTTGACATTTTCTAATATGCCTTATAGCAGTTTACTTGTAACGCTTCGCTGTAGCGTGACCAGTACGCCTATCCCTGATGGAGAGTTCAGGATTACAAACTCCGCAGGGGCAGTGTTAGGTACGGCAAATGGTCACTTTAGGACAAACCTACAAGGAGAAATTCTCATACCAAATATTGCCCCAGACAGCTTTGTAATAACCCAAGTAACCGTACCACCACCGTTTGTTATAAATCTTACACAATCCACTCAAACGATAAGGGTAAATCCGACGGGGCAGATATACCGGGTAGATTTTTTCAGCGACCCCCTTTCACAAATTTTAGTAACACTTCGTTGTGAAATTACAGGTCAGCCGTTGCAGGGCGGCGAGTTTCGGGTTACAAATTCTGCTGGAAATGTGGTTGGAAGTGCAAACGGCATTTTCTTTACCGACCAGCAGGGCGAGTTTACAATCCCTAATTTGGGTGTGGACAGTTACGTTATAACTCAGATAAATCCCCCGACAGGGTTCCGACTAAATCATAATGACGCTCAACAAAACAGTCAAACCATTTTTGTTGGCAGACCAGCAGAAACTTACACAGCAAATTTCACAAATACCCCATACAGTGGCCTCATTATCCAGAATTTAGATGCATATAATTCTGACCCATTGCCGGGTGTTCGATTCCGCATAGATCGCATAGACAACACAGGCAATGTATTGATAGGTGAGTATGTGACCGATCATGAAGGACGAATTGAACTTGTCGGCTTACTTGGTTCTTTTACCGTTGTACAGGTGGATGTACCAAATGGCTGGGAGCATGACCCACAACCAACAAGAGTGGTTCAAGTAAACGCTGGCGCACCTACGCTTGTAACATTTGTGTCGCCACGTATGGGCAGTTTAGAAATTACACTTTCAGATGAGGACGGCAATCCATTAGCTGGTGGGCGTTTCGAAGTGCGTCGTCAAAATGGACAACTCATTGGTGAGTTCGTTACGCCTGTATCTGGTATGATTAATATACCAAACTTAGGTAGTGGTTGGTTTACTGTAGAACAGCTATCCCCACCTCAAGGTTGGGTTATGACAGATACAGGCCGCAGTGTGGAAGTGACTACAAATAGCGTAGTTCGTGCAAATTTTATAAATATACAACGCCCATCACTGGTCATTGAAAAGGTTGACACACAAGGCAATCCATTGCCTAACGCTGAGTTTGAGGTCAGAACCTTATCTGGTGCACTGTTACACAGAGGAACTACCACAAACGGCGGTATTATTAGTATTGCACGACTCGACCCTATGGCAGTGATTATCACAGAGACACGTGCGCCGGATGGATTTCTTATTACTGAGCCGTCTCGCACTGTAGAAATCGTAGCTGGTGAAACTCATGTTGAACGCTTTGTAAATCACAGGTATGCAACTGTCGTTATCCACAAAATATGTGGTGACACTTCCGAATCATTGCCAGACGTTTTGTTTAAAATCACTACGTTGGCAGGCGAAAGAGTGCGTAACCCGCTTAACAATTCATTCGAATTTGTGACGGATAGTTCAGGAAAAATCAGGCTGCCACAGCTTCCTAGCGGAACTTACGTAGCAACTGAGTTGCGGAGTTTACCGGGATTCAGACTGGCCCAGCCTTATACTTTCCAAATCGGACATGATAGAGAATATGTATTCACCATACGCAACTATAGATATTCTCAAGTTAGCCTTCATAAAATCGACGGTGACACTTCCCAGTCTTTACCGAACGTAGTTTTTGAAATCCATCGTCAAAATGGTGAAAGACTACAAAACCCTGTAACCAATACTTTCGAGTTTATAACAGATTCAGCAGGGCGCATAAACCTAGGATTCCTACCCGAAGGATCATTTTTAGCAGTTGAGGTACGAGCTTTGCCTGGATTCCGTTTAGCTGAACCTACGCCTTTTGAAGTAGTTCAAGGCAGAGATTTGACCGTAGTGGTGAGGAATTATAGACAAGCGGAATTGACTGTGTTGAAGGTAAATTCCATTACTCGTGAACCGTTGCCTAATGTCCACTTTGAAATCAGCAGACCGGACGGTACTCGTCTAATAAACCCTCAAAACGGTAACCATACCTTCATCACCGATTCACGAGGGATTATCCATCTTCCTGCTGTAGATGATGGAGTGCTGTATTTACATGAAGTGCGGGCTTTGCCTGGATTCTTGGTTGACCAGGAAATAACAAGAGTAATAATAAACTCTGAATCAAGGAACCGTGAGCATTTAGCAGTCATTGAAAACACACCAGCCTCCGGGCTTTTGGTTGTAGTTACAGACGCTCAAACCCGCAGGCCATTAGAGGGTATTGAGGTTGAAGTGCGCCATGCTGACGGACGTTTAGTTATAGGGCAGATGTTGGATGGTAATCAAGCTAATACCCCTGCTAACTCCCCACAGCTTGGGCCAAATGGTAACTTTATAACTGATAGCCGAGGAAGGGTATATCTCAACCATATAACCCCAGGCGTTTACCATGTACGCTTGCCGAATAATTTATCAGGCTACCAAGCTGATACAGACGTTCATGTAGTAACAGTAGTTGCCGGAGAGCAGGCAGTATTGGAACTGCAAATTACTCCGCTTGCAGGATTCCGATTGCTTAAAATTTGCTCAGTAACAAGGGAAGGCATTTTTAATGTAGAATTTATGGTGTTTGACAGCAACAATAAAGTTGTAGGTGTCTTTTACACCGATAACATGGGGATCATCGACTTTTCTGCTATCCTTGCCCCAGGGCGTTACACAATTCGTGAAACTCGGCCAGCCCCCGGATTTGCTCGTGACGATGTGCCTAGAACAGTGGAGTTTGTTGCAGGCCGGGTGACTGAAATTGTGTGGGAAAATGTTCCTATCGCAGGTCAGTTGCAGATTCTGAAAGTATCAGGCGATGCAAACCAACACAATGGCTTGCCCGCAGGCACCCCGCTTGCCGGAGCAATCTTTGAGATTATGGACGCAAGAACAGGTAATCTTGTAGACCGCATTATTTCTACAGAGCGAGGAATGGCAGTTTCACGCCCATTACCACTGGGTCGCTATATTGCGCGTGAAGTGGCAGCGCCAGCATTTTATATGATAAATCCACAAGAGATTCATTTCGACTTGGAACATGAAAATCAGATTGTTAGAGTAACGTTTCCCAATTTTTCCGCAAATATGGGTGTCAGCATCCGCAAAACAGGGCCACAAGAAGTTATGCAGGGACATAATATTTTCTATGAAATACCTGTAGTTCGGAATGATTCATCCACTCCACTTGCCGATTTCTTCTGGCGTGATACTTTGCCAGTAAATGCTGTGAGAGCAGATAGGCTAATAACAGGCACCTATAACCATGCCTTACGCTATAGAATTATGGCAACCACTAACCGTGGCAACACGATTATTGTAGCTGATAACTTATCTACCTTAACAAATAACGTCATAGAACTTAGACCTGTACACCTTGGGCTTGCTGCTGACGAATTTATCATTGACTTTACCTTATTCTTTGGACAAGTACCAGCAGGCTTTACAAGTGTTGAACGTCCACGTATCTATGTAGACGTTCTTTCCGCCAACCAAGCGCATCTTCCTGATGGGTTGATGTTTGCCAACAAAGTAGACGTCGGCGGTAGAATACCGGGAACGGATGAATGGGTTATCGGCAATTCTACAGTTGCTGGAACTGTCTTTAATCCAGGTTCTAATAGGAGGATTCCACAGTCAGGATGGTAGGGACATTTGTATATTTACAACTTGACCGATAAAATAGAAGGTTGAGTGTTATATCTTTCAGCAATTATCTTGAAGCTGCTCAATTCAGAGTGGCTTCAAGTGTTGTTGGAATAGTTATTGGCAGTATCGGACATTTTGTTGTATAAACATTAGTCCGATATGCTTGTTTGATTGAAGAAATAAGTCGCAATAGCTACGAATTGGACGGTATTAATTTTTCATAGAGGTGCAAGTTCATCATTTTTCCCAACCAGCAGCGAGCATTATTTTCGTAAGCCATTGCAAACCTCTAAAACCACTGTGTTCTAATGTAAGTTTAGTTCCGCCGTCCTTTTCAGTAAGCGTCCAACTTACAATAGTGTCCAGTTTGGGTTTTTTTGCTATACATTGGTATGATAGAAAAGTATTTCGACTATAATCCATAACTTTATTATAGAATGTGCCATCAAAAAATATGTTGGATGGGATTTCAAATACAAACTTTTGACCTCGCTCTAGTTTAAAATTATTGCAAGGCATACACCATGAACTTAATAATTCGTCGTTCACAAGGTACTTCCATACTGTTTCTTTAGATGTGGGATAGAATTTTTCTAATTTTATTTTTGACATTTTAGCATCCTCTATCCGATTCTATAAATCTAAACAATTCTTCCTCCGAATCTACCGCTAAATATTTTAGCAGCCCTTCTTTAGTGGATATTAGGTCATAAAAATCAGAATCTGACAATCCACCATTGATATGATCTTCTATTTTCCGTAAATCGTCTTTACTATTACTCATATGAACCTGCCTTAACTTGCTGTAAAAGCAATTTACACGATTTACGATAAAACCATAGTAGCTGAAAAATAGGATTTAGGAACCATAAAGATATGATTACAATGATTAGTATAAATAAAATCTGTGCAGGATTGCGGTCACCAATCAAACGATTCATTTGGTTGATGGCTGGTGCAGTAAACGCATATATGCTTCCATTTGGGTGCAAGATTTCCTCAGTACCATCTTCAAATACAACTTGAATCGTGGCAATAGGTAATCTGTAATCCAGCAATTGAGGCCGCATAGTGTCTATTGAATTGATATTACGATCTGTAACCGGATCATGAAGTCCTCTTGTCAGAGTTAAAAATTGCAACCCTCTTTCATTCGGTTCATTCGAAATATATGATACCACAGGCTGCCACGTTTGTGCTCTATCCGTTATTGTGGCGTTATTGATAATCACGCCTAATCCTATAACTATAACTAAACATATTAAAACAGCTATTATACTGATAAAGTATCGCAATCTCATATCTGGCCTCCCAAGTTGTCAAAACACATTAAAAGTATAATGCAAAATTTATGTGATTTCAATATAAAGTACTTAGGATGTGCATTACGTTATAAGCCTTGTCCCAACTTGGGACTAGCCAAATTTTTAGAAAGCGAGGTATTCCTATGAGCAAAAACCTAAGATACTACTGCGATTTGTCTGAGCAAACAGCTTCAGATATAATTGAAAAACGCAGTAGCTGGATGAATTTCCTTGATTCCGCCGCTAATATGTACAAATATAGATTCGCTGACCAGCTCTTAATCTACTCCCAGCGACCTAATGCCACTGCCTGCGCTCCAATTGAAATGTGGAATACTACATTTCATCGGTGGGTACAACCCGGTGTAAAAGGTATTGCCCTTATAGATGATTCGGGTACAAGACCACGACTTAAATACGTTTATGATGTTGGCGATACCCATACCTATGGTAAAAGCGCACCTCCTATAGGGCTTTGGGAATTGAAAGAGGAGCACAAGCCGCTTGTATTGTCGGCACTTGCAAAAGTTTACGATGATGTGAACCATGATAGTATTTCTGAAACTTTTCACAGTATTGCAAACCAGATGGCAGACGAGTATTATGAAGATAATACGCTGGAACTTCGCTTTAGGGCAGAGACAAGTTTCCTAGACAGTCTGGATGATGATAATCTCCGTGCAGCATTTACAGAATCGGTATCAAGCAGTATGGTATATCTGATGATGAAGCGCTGCGGATTTAATACTGAAGAATATTTCTCAGAGGATGATTTTAGTCATATTTTAAGTTTCAATACGCCCGATATGATACATTCGTTGGGCGAAGCTACAAGTGACTTATCACAACAGGTTTTACGTGATGTGGAGTTAGTTGTAAAGAAATATGAACGTCAAAAGGCGAATGAAATTGCACTCGCCCAAGCGAATGATCTAAATAAAAATAATGGAGCGGAAAGGAATATCACACATGAACCCACAAATACTGTCATTCAGACCCACGAGTCAGATTCAGCAGCCGGAAAATCTGCAACCAACTCCCTTTTCAATAGCGGAGATACACGGAGTGAAGTATATTCAAGCGGGGGATTACCTTCTGCCGAACATTCAGCTAACGGAGGACTTGGACGAGAAACCGTTGGGCAAATTCGGAATGTTGAGGAAATCATTCCTGGAAAAACACCGCAAGATAACATACGGTCTACTGCTGGTACAGGAACGCTTGTACCCCCATTGCAGGGAAGTGGAGGAACTCGCAGTGACACGATTGACCCAAATGATGAACACCCTATTAACGAAAACAATTCTACCCGACAAGGCACTCGACATGATGGGATGGATAGCGGAAATGAACGCCACCAAAGCCCAAGCGGAGGAACTGGTGTTGCACGAACTGATCTACGCAGAAATTTAGACGATGATGAAAGTTTGTTCCAGGTTGAGACTACCCCGAACACAAGACAGGTTGCCCTAGTAGCGTTCGCGACAAAAGAATTTAAACAAGTACCACCGCCCATAACTGAAAATTTGGCAACAACCCTGGCAACCTCATCCATAACCTCGGATGAGGTTGATTCTATTTTAAAAGATGGGGGAAATGCTTGGAAAAATAGCATTCAGCGTATAACCGCCCATTACGCCAAATATTTACCGTCACAAGAAAATGTCGATTATTTACGTGATGAATACCTACGTGGTCGTTACAAATATCATAGTATCACAGAGGGTGGTAAGGGTTTTCAGTTTGGTAATAATAAAATCTCTGTATGGTGGAACGAAGACGGCATAAAAATCGGATGCGGTGATTCTGCCATATTTGCTCATGACTTTGCTCTTATTACATGGGAGCAAGCAGCCGAACGTATACAGCAGCTTTATGATGCAGGACATTATGTGAACCATGATGTGCTGGAAGAAGCCCTGAACAATGAATATTTTGAAGTTGCTGAAAGCCTGCTAAATATCTATCGTGACGATTTTCGGGATATTGATGGAATAGAAATGCCCGAAAGTTGGGGATGGGCTAAAAACGGATGGCCTGATACGGTAGAGAATATAATTAAACTGTTAAAAGATAAAGGTGAAAATGGTGTAAGCGGCGAATATTCTGTAATGCTCAATAAGCTGCGAAAGGATATTGCCACATTTAATTCCTACGAAGGCCAGTTGTATCGTCAATGGCATAGCCCATATTTAGCATTGCACGACTTGGAAAAACTGATACTTGAGCCGCATGGATTTCAGGTAGCCAATATCCAAAACATGAACGCCATGCGCTTTATCACAAATGATGAAATAAACAACTACCTGACTCGTGGCAGTAATGTAAGCGAAAGTAAAATGCGTATTTTTTCATACTTTCTTAAAGACCACACCACTAAAGAGCACATTAATTTTCTCAAAGACACATACGGTTGGAGTGGTGGCACTTGGATAGATGGCTGGAGCAATGCAGAACCAAGCAAAGGTATTGTCTTAAAGCGACCTCGTTGTGAAGATGTAAAACTAAAATGGCCTGCCGTTGTAAAGCAAATAAGCGAACTTGTCCAGAGTGGACGTTACATGCCAAACGTAGATTTGAACCAACTGCATAACTATGAAATGATTATTCTGTCTCGCCAAGTGAAGCAATTTTTTGAGACGTTGCCTGTGGAAGAACGCAATCAATCACCGTTTAGCAAAGACTTAGATTTTTCCTATCCAAAGCAGAATGAATGGGATACTATTCACGCATTTTTTGACAACAATGATGAAATAGACGCTTGCCTTGATAAAATGCAATATATATTTGATAACACCCACAAAGATGATAGATATTACGACACACGTAAGGCCATTATTAACAACCTTACATCTTATCACCATGGTGAATATCAGCTTTTCCCTGGTGTTGAGGAAATTATTAATCGGGAAAACAAACCGATGAATACTGATGCCCCACCGTTATTATTACCACAAAAATGGGGGCAAGGTAGCCACAGAAGCGATGTTAATTCAGATCAGCTTACTATTTTTGATTTTGAACCTGTTCCTATCCCCCCAAGCGTAGCAGAACAGCAAACTATTATTGCAAGAGCCGAAGAACCGGAATCTGAGATCTTAACCGGAGAGCCCATTATAAATGCGGAGGTTGATGCAGAAAGTGGTGTTCCTGATCAACCAGAAGACAACAATACAGACGTTATTGAAACTGCTAACGAAGTCAGTGCTGTTCAAGAGCCGGAAATCCAGTCTTCTCTAACATATGAAATTGGCGATATTTTTCAAATTGATAACAAGCCTTGGCAAATTGAGGAGATTACAGAACTTAATTTTGTTCATCTTAAAAATTTAGGCAAACCATCCACCTTCGCCGTTTTTGACAATATAGCCGTACCTAGAAGTGATTTTGGTGATTTACTGGCGGCTGGCAAAATTTATATAGTGTCACGAGCCAAAGCCGTAGAACCTGAACCAGAGCCTATAGAAATCACCGAGCCGCCTGCATCAAACGCAGGCGGCTATTTTGTTACAGGCACTGATTCAAAAATAAGGCAAGATGCCATAAATAAAACTGTGCCTCAAATACCACTCGAGAAGAAAAACAACATAATTCTTTATCAAATGGGTGATTTTTACGAAGCCTACGGCAATCATGCTGACCAAATGGCTTCCCTTCTGGACTTAACTGTAATAGAGGATAACAACCCCTATACACCTTTGCGGTTTGTAGGCTTCCCTGCTGATAAGCTGGCAGAGTACACCGACAAAATCCAAATTGACAATGAGATAAGTTTTACTATCTCTAGCGAACTTACCGATGGCACGAGGGATTTATCATATATCACACACCCATTTCATGATTTAGGTGAATGGGAGCAATATATCCATATTACAAGCAAAGACGAAAACAGCGAATATGTCGAGCCATTTGTAGTCATTAGAGGAAGTGAAAGTCCCAATTTTGAAAATTATGAACGACATACCTTTATGGAAGCTGATAGGAAGTTTAAAGAAGTGGAATCTGCCGAACGTGAATTGCGTATAGCCGAGGGTAAAACAGGCGGCTACCACAAAACCGATGGCGTAATCTTCTATAAAGAATCTCCTAGTGATACAACCCTTTCCAGATATGAGTTTCGCTATGACATTGGCGATTACGACACAGACCGGTCTGGCTTGTATAACCACGTCAACAACTTTTGGAGGCGAGCACAAGAACGTTTGGACAGTGGGGAATATATCGGTTTTAAGCAGAGTGAGATAGACAGTGTTCGTAATATCTTGGTGCCTCTTTTGGCACAACATCAATATTTACCAGAACAAAAAACAGCAACGGAAAATATATCTGATACTTTGACAGCAGATAAAGAGGCACAAATCAAATCCATTGTTGAAATGTTTGGCTTGGATGAAAACCTGCTGCGTGAACTTATAGTATTGCAAGTAAATGAATCCAGTATAAATGTGTTCGGACGTTTTGATAAACTCGTTGATTCTGCTGACAGGGACAAAGTACAAGCCTTCTCTGAAAAAAGATGGGGTAACACACCCTCACCATTTCAAAAACACATTAGAGCCGTTAAGTTCATTAGAAATTTTGTACTTAAAGGTGAATTTGATATAGAACTTGAAGCACAGACGCAACAAGCGGAAATACCGGTAGCTGAAACTGTGCCACCGTCAACTTCTCCACCACCTGTATTTTTCTTAGATTGGGATAGTGCGAAACATGATTTTGACCTAACCTTATACCAAGACGGTGACATAATCGGTTACAACAAAGATGGTGTAGAAACTAAGCTAGGACGCATGAATGGCATAACCTACACTACAGGCACAGGTGTGTTTTGGGGTAGTAATGTCGTACCGGGTAATATTCATGAACAGATTGAAGCATACAACAATGACGAAGTTAGTGAAGAGCAGGTACGAGAAAATTATCTTGGTATTTTAGCGGAGTTTGTTAACCCGCCAGATCATATGCTACAACAACTATTGCTTTTGGGCGAAAAAATACGTGAAAAATTATTAAAACGTGGTTTTACCGTTTCTGATGAACTTATCTCAAAGGGTGTGAGTGAATACAATGACCCTAGCGGAAAGAACAATTTTGAGGATATTGCAGACTTTATCGAAGCCGAATATCTCACGGAAGAACCTGGGCTTGCTCAAAATCCACAAATTGAAATCATAGATGATGCGGGAGTTGTAGGTACATCAGCCCAGCCACAGAAGCAAGCATCAGAAGCCACTAATAGTTCTCCATCTGTGGAGCCAGCACAAGCAAAAACAGTTGAATCCGCAAAAACTTCATCGTCAACGCCTATAACACCACTCGCACCATCAGTCCCACCATCACAAAACTTTCGTATAACCGACAATAATCTAGGCACAGGCGGTGCAAAAACTAAGTATAAGGCTAATATTGATGCTATTACTACCCTACAGGCTGTTGAAGCAGACAATCGCTACGCCACTCATGATGAGCAGGGAATATTATCTCGGTATGTTGGATGGGGTGGTATCGCAGAAGCCTTTGACGACCAAAACACGTCATGGTCTAAAGAATATGCTGAACTGCGAGAACTTCTATCGCCTATGGAGTACGATTTAGCCAGGGACAGTGTTCTAAACGCCCATTACACATCGCCCACTGTTATAAAAGCCATTTATGATACAGTGGAACGGTTAGGTTTTAAATCTGGCAACCTGTTGGAGCCAGCGATGGGCGTGGGTAACTTTTTTGGATTGCTTCCAGATTCCATGAAAGATGCGAAATTATATGGTGTTGAGCTTGATAGCATTACCGCCAGAATAGCCAAGCAGCTTTATCCCCAAGCAACCATTAAAGAGATGGGTTACGAAAAAACTAATTATCCTGATTCATTCTTCGATGTCGCTGTAGGTAATGTGCCTTTCGGCAGTTATGGCGTACATGATAAACGATATAACAAGCATAAATTCATGATACACGATTATTTTTTTGGAAAAACGCTTGACCAGGTGCGTCCCGGTGGAATTGTTGCCTTCATCACTTCCAAAGGCACATTGGATAAACAAAATCCTGCTGTGAGAAAATATTTAGCACAACGAGCGGAATTGCTTGGCGCGGTACGCCTGCCGAACACAGCCTTCAAAGACAATGCAGGCACAGAAGTGACAACAGATATTATTTTTTTGCAAAAGCGTGACCGCATGATTGATGTTGATATGAGCGACCCCAAGTTTGATTGGGTACATTTAGGTCAAACGGATAACGGCATACCTATAAACCGATACTTTGTTAATAACCCAGAAATGATGCTGGGTACAATGGCCGATGATCCAGGTAATCGAATGTATGGCAGCAACACCAGTTATACTTGTGTCGCACACGAGGGAGCAGATTTAGCAGACCAGCTAAAGACTGCTCTTTTTAATATCCAAGGACAGATAACCATACCGGAACTTGATGATTTAGACGGACAAAGCCTTGACGCTATTCCGGCAAATCCCAGTGTTAAGAATTTCAGCTATACCATTGTAGATGATAGAGTTTATTTTCGTGAAGACTCCGTGATGTACCCTGTTGAGCAACCAGCAAAAACGCTTGAACGAATTAAGGGTATGGTTGGGCTTCGTGACTGTGTTCGCCAGCTTATTGATTTGCAGGTTGATGAGCACGGTGAGGAAGAGATTGAAGCTAAGCAAGTGGAGTTGAATACGCTATACGATGCGTTTGTTAAGAATTATGGTCTTATCAATTCCAACACCAATAACCGTGCCTTTGCTACAGGCCAGTTTTCTGATAATGCCTACTATTTGTTGTGCGCTCTTGAAATTTTAGACGAGGATGGCAATCTGAAACATAAGGGCGATATGTTCACGAAACGCACCATTAAGCAAAATGTGGTCGTTACCCATGTGGATACAGCTACAGAAGCGTTAGCAGTATCTATGGGCGAAAAGGCTTGTGTGGATATGGGATATATGTGGCAACTTACTGGTAAAGACGAAGATACACTATTTGCTGAATTGCCGGGCATTATTTATAAGGACTTTGCTGAATTTCCCGATGGAAAGTACACCTATAGAACTGCTGACGAGTTTTTGTCAGGCAATATCCGCCACAAATTAAAGCATTATAGCAAAGGACTCGAATACACACCGGAAAACCACCCTAACTATGCAACTATTGTCGCTAATATCGCCGCTCTTGAAAAAGTCATGCCAAAAGCGTTAGAAGCCCACGAAATCAACCTACAGCTTGGTTCTACATGGGTTGAAGCAACGTATGTCCAGCAATTTATGTATCAACTTCTTAAGACATCTCAGCATAATCAGGATATTTATAGAGTAAACTACCACGCCCCTACAGGCGAATGGCAAATAAGCGGCAAAGGCCGTGCTATTTACAGCGACATTCTTGCTAACGTCACCTATGGTACTAAATATATGAACGCTTATGAGATATTTGCTGATACTCTCAATCTTAAAGATGTGCGTGTCTATGATTATAAGACTGATGCAGACGGCAGACTGACTCGTGAACTTAACAAAAAAGAAACTATGCTTGCACAGCAGAAACAGGAACAAATCAAACAGGAGTTTAAAAATTGGATATTCAAAGACCCTCATCGTAGGGAAACTCTCGTAAAGCTATATAACGAGAAGTTTAACTCTATAAGGCCACGGACTTATGACGGCCGACACATCAGGTTTGTCGGTATAAACCCGGAAGAAGAATTACGTAAGCACCAAATAAATGCCATTGCTAGAATTTTATACGGTGGCAATGCACTTTTGGCTCATGCCGTCGGTGCGGGAAAGACATGGGAGATTGTTGCGGCTGTTATGGAATCCAAACGTTTAGGGCTTGCCAACAAAAGTCTTATTTCCGTTCCTAACCACCTAACTGAGCAATGGGGTTCTGCTTTTTTGCATTTGTACCCATCCGCAAATATCCTTGTTGCTACCAAAAAGGACTTTGAAATACGCAATCGTAAGAAATTCATTGCTAAAATTGCTACAGGGGACTATGATGCTGTCATTATCGGGCATACTCAGCTAGAAAAAATACCGTTATCTGCTGAGCGGCAGCAGCGTGCTTTGCGTGAACAAATAAACGAGAT
>Ga0123355_10005892_pt1 | contig 18053 bp, 15 predicted proteins | sample TergutEmb28metaG_3_FD_89872 | JGI IMG/M metagenome (GOLD analysis project Ga0123355, IMG submission 89872) | Embiratermes neotenicus P1 segment gut microbial communities from Petit-Saut dam, French Guiana - Emb289 P1 | ecosystem: Host-associated > Arthropoda: Insects > Digestive system > Gut ... | reverse complement strand
TCTTTTATAGTTAGTTGTTCGTGAGCTAATTTGTTGGTGGTTTTGGATTTTTTGTGTGTGTGGGGGTGTGTGTGTTTGTTTGTTTGTGTGTTTGGGTGGGGGGGGGGGTTAATATAACTTATGAACCTGTGATAAATAATAAATTGTATGTTGCCTGATGGCTCTGATACAGGGCAGACATTAGTAATACAAGTGGGATGACAAATATCTTATCAAATAAAATGATGAACTTGTGCTGAATTGCAGCTCTATATGCTGGTGGCCATCTTACATTCACCCCTCCCTCATGTCTCCCCCTATTTTCCCCCTCCCCAACTTACTGTCCTTGTTATTTCCTATTCCTGCTGAGACCAGTCACTCTGTGCCAATGACTCGACGTGGTAACACGTTTTTAAATTTTGTTTCACGCCATATTTCTTAATTATGGTTTGACAGGGTAGGGCTGTGTAGCAGGGTCCTTGTCAATGATGCGTGGAGTTTAGTTGCATTAATTTTTACAGATTTAGTTGCATTATTAATCCTTACGTTGTTTTTTTGAGTAAACCCATAACACCACCCAAGTATATTACAAGGTGGTTCAAATATGACCGGGACTGATTTGTGTGTAAACAAGCCGCACTGCGCAGCAGCTGTGTGACCTTGAGAGTGAAGCCACAACCTCCACCCTCCCTCCTGCTCGGGTTAGAACCTGTTCAGTCCTGTCTGGGAGTTGCTAGAGTGATGAGCGAACAGAAGGTACCACGGAGCGTGGAACAACGCATTGTGATCAAATTCCTCGGAGAAAACATCCTGTCCGCTGAAATTCACCACAGACTCCAACAACAGTATGGGGAAGAGTGTCTCTCATGGACCCATGTGTTTGAGTGGTGTAAGTGCTTCAGAGAGGGCAGACAGCGCGTGGAGAATGAATAGCATGATTGTCGGCCGCGAACATCCGTCACCGAGCCAAACATTGATCGTGCAGACACGCTTATTCGTGAGAATAGGTGCATTACTATCAAGGAACTTGGAGCAATGCTGTCCATCAGTGTTGGTAGTGTAGAAGACATCGTGAAATACCTGCACTATCGCAAGGTGAATGCACGGTGGGTACGATGCACTTTAACGGACGTGAACAAAATGGTGCGAATGCAAGCTGCCAGTCGTCTCCTACAGCAGTTTGAAGACGAAGGTGATGCATTTTTGAAGTCTATATATAGTGACCACCGATGAAACGTGGGTGCACTACTTCATTCCCGAGTCCCAGCAGTCATCACGTGAGTGGCGGCATACCAGTTCTCCCAAACCCAAGAGAGCGCGGAGGAGCCATTCGGCAGGAAAAGTAATGGCAACGTTCTTCTGGGACTGGCAGGGGGCTATCCATGTAGCCTTTCTGACAGATGCCAGAACAGTCAATGCAGCTTATTATTCAGACCTCCTGGCAACAGACGTGAAGGAAAAGATCCGATCCAAGCGGAAGACAGGTGGAAAGCAGGTAGCCTTCCTTCAAGATAATGCACGGCCCCATACGGCCAAAACAACAATGGAAACCCTCCGGAAATTGAAATGGAACATTCTGACACATCCGCCGTACAGTCCCGATTTGGCCCCAAGTGATTTCTACCTGTTCGGAAGGCTCAAATCAGACTTGCAAGGCACACGGTTTGCGGACGACGACGCCGTCATCCAGATTGTTCGGGAGTGGATACGCCGCCAACCACAAGCCTTTTTTGAAAAGGGCACCAGGATGCTTCCAGAACGTTGGAAAAAATGTGTTGACTCCGGAGGGGAGTACGTTGAAGACTGACATGTGCAAGTAAGTGTTTGTCAGTTATGGTTACAAAAAAAAAATCAGTCCCGGTCATATTTGAACCACCTTGTACTGTGTTCTGTAAATGTCATGAAGCTTTTCTCTGTTTCTCTCCATTACATGCGTGGTTGAGTTGGTCACTGTGAGTACTGTGTTCCTCGCGTGTGTGCACCCAGAAGACAAGCTGTGAGTATTCTGTTACTCTTACTCTGTAATAAATTATTTGTTATTCATTTACTTATAATGTGATATTCCCCACCATTGCTTCCACACATTCCCTGCTGATGTTGCATGAGTTGACAATGGCATACTACTGAGAAAACATAAAGTGATGAACAAAGACACAGATGATGAAACAGTACTGCACCTGTATTGACATACAACGTATTTGCAGTGCAGCTTTCCCTACTTCACAGATTCAAGTACATTGAAAAGAGGGGAAATTTCTATGGCAAAATGACACACATTAAATAATAAGTAACACTTGTAATGTACAGCACTCTTTTCTACATGGCAGAACAGCTTCATGCAGAGCAATGGAAGAGTTAAATCTGAAACAATAAGAAGTACTTTTGCTGTACCTTCTTATGAAAGCCCAGCAAATCAGAACCTAATATAGTGATCATCTTGAACTTACATATACAATATTTCCACTTTGTAGACCAATCTAACTAATAACCCATAACTTACCCGTGTGATGGAAGTGGTGTGCCAGGTGCTGACTGCTTATGGTTCACAGCTGGGTTTGATACACTCGAGTCTGAAGCCGAACGACTAAGTGAATCCTCCTCCCCTCCAGACCCACCACTATTTCTGAAAGTTGCAGAAGAAATATCAATCTAGTACAATGCCACTCACTTAAATTATGGTACAGTGACAACCATTCCCACTGTATGTCTGGGATACACCAGTTTTAACTGGCTCTCCTGGGAAAGTTTCATTACAGCACTAAAATTCTTCCCACAGAAATTCCAAAACAGTGTTTTTCATTCTATGATCACTGCTTTAAAGCATACGAACTATTCATTTGGTAACAAGAGTCAACAACTGATTTGCCGTCACCTTATTTTGCATTATCTTTGAACAATAAATTATACTATCATCTTAGTACTTGAGCTATAGGAAACAAAAGCCCTCAATAAAACATGAAGATCAAAAGAGAGGAAAGCACATGGATACAAAACACAAGCCACTGATATAAGGTTCTCACCTTTGGACACCATTTTATCACACAGCATTTACATAAACTATTTTGCCTGTTGTTTTGTATGAGTGTGAAACTTGGTCACTGACACTGAGGGAGGAGCATAGGTTGAGGGTGTCTGAGAATAGGGCGTTGAGAATATTTGGGCCTAAGAGGGATGAGGTAACAGGGGAATGGAGAAAACTACATAATGAGGAGCTTAATGTTCTTTACTCCTCACCCAACATTGTGCGGGTGATAAAATCGAGAAGAATGAGATTGGCAGGGCATGTAGCATGTATGGGGGAGGGGAGAGGCATGTACAGGGTTTTGGTGGGGAAACCTGAGGGAAAGAGACCACTGGGAAGACTCAGGCATAGATGGGAGGATAATATTAAGAGGGATCTACAGGAAGTGGGATGTGGGGGTATGGACTGGATCAAGCTGGCTCAGGATAGGGACAGGTGGTGGGCACTTGTGAAGGCAGTAATGAATCTTCAGGTTCCATAAAATGTGGGGAATTTCTTGACTAGCTGCAGACTGGTTAGCTTCTCAAGAAGGACTCTGCTCCATGGACTGACTGACTAACTAACTAACTAACTAAGTAAGTAAGTAAGTAATTTACGTAAGTTATTTTTATTTAGATTAGGTGTTCAGTAACCTCTGCTGTCGATGAAAATGTCCTCCATTAAGATGATGCCCTGGAGCTATCCCTTTATTTCTTCTACTTGGAGCAGACGGTGACACAGAAAGAACAACCCCAGACTGCTGTCCAGACTTATTGTTCACACCTTCAATTGCTTCTTCCAAATAACCCTGATATTTCTGCAGTTCCTGCCGCAGCTTGTCCAACTTGTGACCACTCTCATTTAGTTGACCTTCAATGGACATGGGATCACCTAACGCAGGATTCTGCTCATATACCCCCTTCATCTTCATCAAGCCATCTCTGGAGAGAGAGAGAGAAAAAAAAAATTATTTCAATACTCTAACACCACTCCACAACTGTGAAGTGTGACTACTAATATAAGCATACATGACCATATGTGTAGTTTTATGACTGAACCCCTTCACTACTCTTAACAGAGAGAACACACTGCAATTCATATGTACTGTGAGGCATAACATAGTGAAAAATAGGCACAAAGCACTAAAATTAATTCACACGATTGTTCTCAGAATGCAGCAGATTTAAATGCCACAGTAGACATCTAATGTTCTATTAATATGTGAGATTTAAGGATATCACAGTGGTGGCTGTGAAGGTTACAGTCTTCTGGGATGTGACATTCTGCATGAATCTGAAAACCCATTTGTTAAATGTACACACGCAGTGACGATTCACATACAACAAACGCATCATGTGTACAATGCAACTGTTAACCCCTTAGCTCATAAGGTTCGTCATCCCCATTGTGTTCAATAAACTAACTACAGTGGAGCGTATGTACTTGTCTAACACAACTTTATTTGATGGTAGAGGTATATATAGTATTACTACATAAGGTACAACTACATGTTTCGGCACTTGACAATGGCCATCTTCAGGTTGTACATGAAATACTTAGTAAGCAGTTATACAGGGCTATTACGGGCTGTATACAGTGGTACAGTACAGGTGAGGTGGGCACAAGATCTCGTATGTGTCAGGAAGTTAGGAGGTGTGGGTACACGGGGTTTCTACTGTTACATGTTATGTCTAAGTTAATATAGTTAGGTCTATGGTATCATATTATGTGTGTTGTAAAAATTATATGTACAAACATATACTTATCTTATACATATATAATGTGCAATAACATACAAAAATATGGTTTTTGTAGTTATAGTTATAGGTTCATTACTCTATTCAAGTTGTTATTATATTATACTGTTATAACAAATCAGGTTAAATACTCCATAATTTATCTGTTCAATTTCACAAAGTAAAACTAATAATAATAGGGATAAATAGATAAACTAAAATAAAGTAACATAAGGGAATACTGAAGTGCTAGGCTAAATGTTACTCTTCTGGTTTCACTGAGTTGCGTGTTACAGCTGAATGTTCTAAGTATAGGGCTTCAGATATTTCAGTCTATGTGTGAATTAGTGCTGAACTTCGAGGGGGCAGTAGGACCATCCTTTGATGTGTGGCTGTGTGTTAGTATGAGTCATTCTTAGTATGGTTCTACAGTTTTGGGAGTACGTGTGTTCATTCTGCTGTGTAGTGTGTGATATTATGGCTTTTGTTGAGTCTACTCCTTGGAGTACAAATGCTGGGTGTGTAGATGTAGGCACTAGTAGTTATTATAAAGTTGTGTTAGACAAGTACATACACTCCACTCTAGTTAACCCCTAAGCTGGTTTTGATGCACTATTCCATTCTGATACAATGCATCCCATACTGTTTTCACTGCAGTACCCTGATGCGAGGAAGAACTGGAGAGCTGCTGCATTCTAGGAAAAGGTATGGAATTATTTGAACAGTTTCCCTACCTGCTTTGAGCAGGCAGTGGTTGAAGATGTTTGTTTATATCTGTCAGACAGGCAGAAAGGGCTGTTCAAGAATTTTCCTTACATGGCAAAGGGCTCGAAGGATATGTAAGTGAACAGCAAGGCCAAGCAAAATATGGCAAAGTATAATGAGTACTTATGTAACAGATCCAGTAAAAAATGGGCTCTTCACCTAGCATACGTGCTTGTAAAAAAAAAAAAAAATTACTGTCTTGTAGACATGAATGTTTCAAAACCATTACACTACCCCGACCCTTTCAACTGGCAAATGCCAATCTCTTCAAACTTCAAGCAAAACAGCTGTATGTCAAATGAATATGAACTTCTTTTTTGTACAACACACACTATGTTGTCTCCATATCCTAGCAACAGATTGTACAGCAGTCATACTTAATTGCAGTGCTGTTAAGGAAGTCACTAAAGAAACTATAATTATGGTGTTCTAAACACTGATACGTCTCACTGTATACTAGATTTGTTTAGTTTATAAGCCTGAGTAACATAAGATAATGCCAGGGACATTGTGCTAGAATATAGTGTATTCTCATGCTTCCATACCAACCCCTCCTACACAGCATGCGAGATCTCGCACCCAAAACACCATATAAACCCACAGAAACCTAAGTATAACTGCTTACTAAGTTTAATTCACTTCCTACCTGATGACGGCCAAAGAGAAAGGCCGAAACATGTAGTAGACTCCTTATGTAATAAATTATACACATAATTTACCACCATTAGTTGTGTTAGACAAGTATACACACCCTAACATATTTTTTGCAGTGCTGTTGTTCAAATACTAAGAAAAAGTGTGTGTGATAAAAACTAACAATTGCACTTGTCATATCTTAATACAGCACTACTTTAACACACACAAAAAAAAAAAACCCTTTTCAATGCAGCTGAAAGTAATCAAAAGACATTCTCTTGTTTTTCATAATGGTTGATGAGCATGCCTATACAAGCTCAAGATGTGTGCAGAAATGCATACAGCATCTTCATGTCAACAGTCTCTTATGTTTCTTCAGTTTTATCTAAAAGTGAAATGGCTGGAGAATTTCTCACACAATTCCCCACTGTAAACTTCATGACCATCCATTTACTAATATTTGAGTTCCTACATGGGCACAAACAGGGCAATGATTTTCACAGATACTTCACAGGGATTCAGACATAACTGAAACAAACATTTGTTCATTCTAACAAAACACAAGTTTATTTAATCAATTAAATTGCCCTCACATGTATGGTACATGTTTTGGCATGTACTTAGTCCATCCTGAGGCATGTCCACTCATGAACATATGCAGGAAGAAACAACAGAAATCTAACGGGCCTCTTCTTACATTCACTGTTTTTATAGTGTTAAAAGATCATACAAAATATGTAACAAAACATATAAGATGTATGTCACTTTTAGAAATGTACAAAGAAAGCTTTTATTTTATTGTGCCATGGTAAGAGGGCATATCAGAATTTCCTTTTTGACTTTATGTTTTTGAAATGATGTAGCATGGCCTTAATGTAAAGCATTTTTTTACATTAAATCCTTCTTCTGAAACTGAGTGTACAAATTACAGGCCAGAATAGGTTTTCGTTAACATGATAAATTAACAAAATAAGAAGACATCCACAAGGTACACTATTGTAACAGCAATGTAGTAAGGTATGATGCTGTACTGCACTTACATGCTGGTGGTGGTGGTGGTGGTGGTGGTGGTGGTGATGTTTATCTGCAGAAATTTTGGGTGGTACTGTGGCAAGGGATGCATATGAAGATGCAAACTGTAGTCACAGTTGGCATCCAGTGTTCTCATAGTGTACTATTACAATGTTGATTTTACTGGTTCATAATACAGATTCTTTGGTGATTTGGTTACCGCTTTTTGTTTCAGAATAAATATAAAATTTTCCGAGCAATTCATGAACTTCCCTTTCTTGACAAAATTTAAGGTATCCATCATATGTTCCAGAGGTGGTGGAGTGATGTTTATCTGCAAAAATTTTGGGTGGTACTGTGGCAAGGGATGCATAGGAAGATGCACTTTAGTCACAGTTGGCATCCAGTGCTCTCATAGTGTACTATTACAACGTTGATTTTACTGGTTCATAATACAGATTCTTTGGTGATTTTGGTTACCTCTTTTTGTTTCAGAATAAATATAAAATTTCCTGAGCAATTCATAAACTTCCCTTTCTTGACAAAATTTAAGGTATCCATCATTTGTTCCAGAGGGTCAAATGAGTGTCCAGTATCAGGTAGGTGATAAAAGTCTTGAAGCTTTCTCAGTGACAGAATTCAATGAAACTTTCTTGGGCAGAGAGCCGCATCAAGATGTGAAAGATTTCTGACGTTCCAGGAACTAACTCCGTCCATTCTTTTATGAAGTTAGTACCCGAAATTTTGGAAAACCTTCACATCTTGATGCGGCTGCCCAAGAAAATTTCATTCAATCATGTAGGTGTTTTGCAAATGCCGAATTTAATTTCCAATATTTCAAATACTGAAGTTGCTCATTACATCTCATGTGGAATGATCTCCCATTTTGTCCAGCATATTTCTTCCCACATTCTGGACATGTGCGCTAGTGAACACCATTTCTATTAAATTTTTCAATACCACTCACATTTTTGTAAGCCAAGATTTTCTCTACAGTATTACATACTAGTTTTATATGTTATTCTGGCACTAGTACCTGTAAATAATTTGGCAATATATTTTACTTCTTTGGCATAATATTTAAAAGTAACCCATTTGTAGTGGATACTGTCTACATGATTTCCTTCTTCTTTTCCTTTTTTCTTCATTCTTCTTAACAGAACTGGAAATATTTACTGTAGTTGTGTCATACTGATTATTATGCACAATTTTTTTGACTATTTTAATTTCTTTTTCTGTCTTTTCCAATGGATATGAATCTATTCTATTAGAGAAATATCTACTTACAGCCAACTTTTGATCTACTCAATTACAAGACTGAATGACATACCTGATGATGGCCTAAGTACAGGCCAAAACACAAAGCACACATGTGATGGCAGTTTAATTTATTAAATAAACTTGGGTCATGTTAGACTGAACAAATATGTTTTGTTCAATTGTAAATACAATGGATTGGCTTCCGTGAATATTGATACTTGAAACACCTACATGCTCGACAACCCTACTCTCCACAATGGATTCCTTCAATATACAATTCACAACAAACCTTGCTGCAGTCTCTTGCTGAATCTTGGCTGTAATATCTTCTACTCGCATCTGCAGCTTCTTCTTCCTCTGGTTAGGTGGAAGGTCACTGAAGTCATCCTTGTTATCCCCATACGAAGAGAAGTTGTTCTGTCAAAAACAATCACAAGTTTATCGGGTATTGCCAACACTCATAATGTGGCTTCTATAAAGGTGCACATATAGAAAAGATAAAAATATTCTGGAGACAGTCTTCAGTGTTTCCTGTTTTATATCACACAGTTGTAAATTTACCTATATATTCAAATCAACTGCCCAGAACTACACAAAAACATAACAGTCTATTTATAAATTTCACTCCCTAGCCAGTACCTCCATTACCAGTTCTTTGTAATGTCCATAACGCTGGAGAAAAAAACTGGGAAGGAAAGATCAAATAAGGTTTTGAAAAAGAAAACCATTTGAAAGGCTAAATGATATCAATTACTTCTATCGCATTCAAAGTGCATATGTAAAAACAAATGTGGACCATACAAACATCATTCATATAACATGAGTTCATAAGCACACTATTCTCTTGAAGAGGATTCATTATCATGCAATGTAACACTTCCCACCATTATCACATTAACTTTAAATTAATATGTGATTGCACAGTAACCTTCCAATTTTTATTTCTGTTTACAATACTATGTACTGCAAAGAAAGGAATGCCACACTATGACGCAGACATAAAAATGAACATACAATATGAAATACATAAAAAAAACTTGACTTGGCACATGAAATCAGGTGAAGACAAAACAAATGTTAACATTATCACACAGCACACCACACCACGCCATGCCACACCACTTCACTTGCTCACTCCACATGAAGCTAGCCATGCTGAGTAACATGCCACTGAACTCACAAATATGCTCATTCTTCCCATTTATTACTGCATCATATCCTAAACTTATTTAATTACATATGAACTGCAAGCACACCAGCAATTAATTTAATCAGTACCACAGATGGAATTTTACACATCTTATGGTGGAGATGCATATTAATTAATCTTTCAGATTCAGTGCACCTGAAAAATATTTAGAGATATAAATAAATATAAATGATAGAATAAATCATAAGATCAGAGAAAAGAGAGAACTTCTCAACCAAATTCCTACAGTTACATGTAAGAAAAATCTAAAATCCCTTTCACAAACATTTAGGCCTTCTTGGTTGTACACTGATGCCCTGTACTCTCCATTAAGTATTAATTTTGGGAATTAATGTTACTTTGTCTATAGCAGGGGCACTTTACATAAGACTCAATGCCCAGTCACACATGACACATCTCAAATCTCTTTCAACCTTTATGGTTGTAAACCCATACACTTTCTTACTTCCTTAAAAATTAAGTTTGGGGTTCATGATGATAACTTCTAAGAACTATCACAGTACTAGTAAGAAGAGTACATTTACTTTAATATAGACGCCGACACTCTGCAAAACCTAATATGTGGCAGCTGGATAAGATGTTGCGTAAATGGTTAGCGCAATACATTCCAAAGGAAAACCTGATTGAGTGGGCCAATTATAATTGAAAAACCCCAGTCTTTTTAAGACAAAATGAAAATAGCTGACATTACACATTCTCTGATGGTTGGCTGCTATGAAAGACAATACTACTTGTAAGAAATTTTGTCAGTTTGATACTGGATGGTTCAGGACCTGTCTTGTCCTACTGGTACCAGACTGAAGGAATTCTACTGTATAACCCAACACGATTTAAATGATTTCATAAAAGCAATCAGGAACTACTACTACATTATCACCACAATTTTACCTTGTTTTCACTTTGCACCTCCTCATAAGTATCCTGCATGCCCTCCACTACTATACATATTTAATCCTTAATCTCTCCAGAACAAACTGTCCTTATACTCAGACTTACAAACTTTGTTACACTTTACACGCAATCCTCAATCACGCAGGTCATTTACTTTAATTAAAATTGCTTCAAAATATTCAAACCTCACTTATTCTGTTTTTACAAGGCACCAAATAACACACGTTTCCACCAAAGACTAATTTAGCTACAATGGAATTTATTAAACTGATAGAGGTTGTAAACTGCAATACAATTTACTAAATACCTACTGACAAAACAAAATAATTCTTCAAAATAACAATGAGCACAACTAAAATTTGTTGCTCTCTATAATGTTTATTACATATAAGGGCCAATTAATAGCGTCTCACTACAATTTGCTGAATATGTAATTAAGAATATAAATTATTTTGCATTATCACTAAATAAACAATAACACAGCAGAAAAGATGATGAATAAATGAACTTCAGCCGCAGTATACCGGTTTTAAAGTGCTTATCACTGCACTCACAACGTAATTTTAGACAGAATTATATATGCCTAACGGAACTACGAAACACCCTACAAGACAATTTTGTGTGTATGCTGGAACAGCCACAACATTTAATAAACAACAAAGGTATAGAAAGCAAACAAACATAAATAAAACACAGCACGTTATAACAAAAAAAATATTTTAAAGAATATCTTCCTGTAAAAAAATAGTCAATTCAAAGAATTTTAGTCAAACCTACCTTGAAAGCAATGCACACTTCAATGAACTTCTGAAAGCATGTAAACAAGGAAGGATGGTATATATTCAAAATTCTACTTAGTCACAGAAATAAAGTAGACAAACTACTCTACATATGACTGTGAATACCATACAACAACAGATTTATAAGAAGCACAACACTAACACTAAAAACACCATATGACACGTGCAAAGCAAAACCTGCCAAAATTATGTCTCAGTGTCTATTCAAACTGATTAATTGTATTATTCCATACTTTTACTTCTTTCACAATGTCTACAAGAATTCTGATAAATATGACTATAAAATCCTTAAACACATGTTAATGCACTGAAAATCCATGCACAATTCCTGTTTTTAGCATCATGTTTTCTATGTACATTCAGAAACTGTGCAAACAATTGTAATTTTTCCAAATGTAACAAGTTCTGCACCCAATGAAAGCTGCAGCAGCAATACAAAGAGGAAGCACAGAAGTCTCTACCTTCTACCTGAAGGTACAGGTGAAAATGTCCCTGTGCATGCCATGTTGGCATATGCGGAGGTAAAGGTCCACTCATTCTTAACCTTGACACTAGAGGGGCAAGTGGTCAGCTTCATGCCCTAGGTACTTTACCCCAACAAAAGGTACCCCAATACTTCCTGAACAGCAGACTCAGTGGGCCCTGCAGCTAGTCTGGGCATTTTAGAGAGCAGATAAATACCCCGCCCCTGTACGGATTTGAGAAATTCCTTGGTTGTCCACACCATAGCACAGTCGCAAAAACAACTAAAATCTCAAGCAGAATTGCAGAACTAGGAGGAAATCGGATGTCTTGAGGTCAGAAGCCTACATCATGAAAGACAACTTTACCACTAGTCAACTGCAAGGAAAGAGGTATTGCCCACCTATCACCCATTAAAAAAAGGGACATACTGGCAAAAAAAAGGGGGGGGGGAGGGGTTAAAAACGAAGACACAAATAGTCACAACATTAATTTAAATAGTTCCTCTCACAGTTCCTCTGTTAATAGTTCTTTAAATTATCAAGATGTAGACATTTTCAAGCATGTTTTCCGGAGTTCATGCTGCTCACAATTTCTGCACTGCAGTTTTCTGAGACATTTTGAATGTTAATTGCCGAACTCATACTTTTTCTGACTCAGACAATGCTAGTATCATATAAGGATTGTGTGTTGCCTTAAAAAGGTAGTATATTTTCCCCCTATTCAGTACCATTAAAATATGCAAAATGTTTAAAAAATAATAAACAGACAAAACCCACATAGTTCTAAAATTTTAAAAACCCATCCAGATGAAAGTTTTAGGGTCGACACAGAGGACAGGTCTGTGGGCAAGAGAACGTACGGCAGCCTTAATGAACTACGAACTTCTTTCTGCCAGTAATATCCTATACATCTGTAACTGCATGCTTACTCTTATGGATTTATGGATGTGTAATTTTTAAAATTCTGGCAAAAGAGTATTTCATAGTGAGCAAAATTTATGTAAAATAAAATATTTTCTGAAGTATATCTATGAAGGGAAAGGTTCTACTCTCTGAATCATCATACGAAAGAAGGAACTTCTGGGAAACGCACTCCTTTTAATTTAGCAAGCACTTTTAATAATATTATGACTAATAAATTAACACATACTACTGAAATACCATTTTAAGTCTCAAAACGACAATTACATGCTTAAAAAATGTTAACGATAGTATTTTATTATCTAAGACAAACGTTAATAAATGCTTGTTATGTTCCTCTTACACAATCTTTACTCTGTTTCATGCCCAATTAGTACTTCAATGGGGTAGCAACATGAAGACAACATAGAATACCATGCTTCCAACCCTCTTTTGTGCAGTAGATATGCCAGAAAGAGGCTGCTATGAAAAGAGTTATTTCATTCTACAAGGTATAATATTATGAAGAGAATCTGCTACACATGCCTAACTGCTGGGCTTCATACTCATATTTACAACCACTAAAATGCACATGAACCATTCTTCAGCCACACCTGGGCATAACCGTCCTCATTCATTTTAACACGTATCATAACAGTCACACAAAAATTAAGGATAAATAACTTCTGGACTATTTTTATCTCCACATCTATGGCAAATGTGTTGACTTGTACACCCACAAAGTATTTCACATTTCACACTGACAAAGGATACATATAAAGTCTTCTAATTAATTCTAATTAATCCAATTACAAATGGGGTACACACCATAATATCCCCTCTTCCTCAATCACACACACACATACACAATAAGACAAGTCACACTGTCAAAATGAGTAAAAAGATGAATATCAAAAACAATTTAATAAAAAGGAAAATTTTGTTGTTAGTGACATGTTCACTTGCAATAAAATTTTGTTAATAACACATACAAGCTAAATGTCATGCACAAGGTTAGCACTCCTGCTTCACATTCTTGATGCACCATATTCAAACCTCAGCTCCACCCCTAAGGGCTACCATTAATGATAATTTGTGTGGTTTTTCTAAGTCTCTCCAGTCAAATGCACCTCAAATTAGATCACAACTGCTTTCGTCCACACCCTTTCCATTCATTCTTCACCAAAATTATAACATTTGACACTATACAGTCTCAGCTGTGACAGCACAGTTAAACAGACCATAATATTAAACACACTACAAAACGTTTCCTAATCTGTATTGTTGTGCATTAAGAGTTATACGCAGAACTCCTGAGGCCTGCAGTACTCTCCAATGGCAGAGACCTCCAGTTGTAAAAATCCTATGTTATGTATATTTTTAATCCAATATGCAAATGCATCTAAGCTCAGTGATTAACATGCTTGGTTTGTGGACATGTAATCACAAGATTACAACATACTTCAGTCAGATGCAATGTCAACAGTCGTCATCGTCATCACCACCTCTATCACCTTTCTGGAAGAATTTAAGCATAGACTGACTTTTTTAAATCTTACATTGTTGTCTCTTAGCTTGATCATCAATACCAACAGTAGTAGTGTATGTTGATACCAAAATGCTGGAGAAAGAAAGGTGCCTCTGTCTGTTGGGTTAGAGGAAGTGGGTGCAAGCAGACACTGACATAATGAGGTTGTGAATGTGACTTGATCATATGATGTAGTTTGTACAGAATGTGCCAAGTCAGAATTATGGGAAAAGGACAGTGGTAGAAGATAGTACAAGCGAACAGCAAGAGTAAAATCAAATGCTGAGGAACTGGGATGCAGAACAAACCATTGCAGGGATCCAAGAATGGGAAATGAAGGAGTAAAATTATATATACATGGCCCCTTCTGTGGACTCCAGAAGGTGGAAACTAGAAGTGAGGTGCAATAAGCCCTTGTTATAAGCTGTCAGATCCTTGCGATTTCTCTCACTTGGCTGTAAACGGTTTGTTCCTTATTTTGAATGCTATTTAACACATATAAATATGTAAACTATTCTAAGACAAAGCAACTATATCAACCATCTGTAACTATTATCACTGCAAACACAAGCATACACAGGTTCAGTTATGCAAATTTTATATCCAAGGGACTACAATTACACAAAATCAGATGGTATGCACATTACCGACACCACACCACTCATACATCGCAACATATTTTGAACTGGAATATACCGGACTGACCGAACTTCTTGTTGCATTATTGGGCCATTTTCCCCCTCACATACACCACCAGTAATGACAGGGCTCAACTCATGTGATTTGAGGCTTCTACCACAGTGTAAACAAGATCTTTGTTCTTATGGAATTTTATGGAGTGTACTTTGGTAGTTTGTTACCAACAACAAACTACTAATCTCTGCTGCGTAAAATCACAAATGAGCAACAATCTCAGAGCTCAACTCCTCGGTTCGATATGGTAATGAGTATGGCATAGTTACAAAAACTGTGGTAGAAATTCTAACAGAAGTGGAAACATGCAGCCCTGCAGAAACCAACTCAGCATATTCTACACTCAAAACAGTTTTCATCACAACTGCTGTCCTCTGGGATGTATATGTACAATTCGCCCACAATACACGGCATCACATTTCACAGAATTTATACAACTTCTCTAAAAAATTGTTTATCACAAAAAATAAGAAGAGGAGGAAGAAGAGGAGAAGGAGAAGAGGAAGAGGAGGGAGAAGAGGGAGGACAGGAAGAGGGAGAAGAGGGAGGACAGGAAGAGGAAGAAGAGGAGGAGGAGGAAGCAGAAGAAGAGGAAGATGAAGAATAGTAAGAAGAGGAAGGAGAAGACAAAGAAGAGGAAGACAAGAGGAAGAAGAGGAGGAAGAATAAGAGGAGGAGGAGGAGGAAGAGGAAGAAGGGAAGAAGAAGAGGAAGAAGAAGAGGAAGAAGAAGAGGAGGAAGAGGAAGAAGAGGAGGAAGAAGAGGAGGAAGAAGAGGAGGAAGAGGAGGAAGAAGAAGAAGAAGAAGAAGAGGAAGCGGAAGAAGAAGAGGAAGAAGAAGAGGAGGAAGAAGAAGAGGAAGAAGAGGAAGAAGAAGAAGAGGAAGAAGAGGAAGAAGAAGAAGAAGAGGAAGAAGAAGAGGAAGGGGAGGAAGAAGAAGAGGAAGAGGAGGAGGGAGGAGGAGGAAGAGAAAGAGGAGGAGGAAGAAGAGGAGGAGGAGGAGAAGAAGAAGAAGGAGGAGGCAAATTTGTGAGATTTGAGGTTAAGGTGACAAATATGAAGTAGGGTCTCTGGGATAAAATGCTTAGTAGTCTGGTAAAATGCTGTCATTTCAGAAGAACCTGCTGCCTCAAAATGGTGTTTCCTGTCTACCAAATTAAATGGTCCTATCCAGCAATACTGTAACTTTTGATTAACATTAATGTGATAAGTATGGAACAATAAATCACAGAATAAATTCAAGAATCAGCTACACATAATCATCATAGTAAAGCACTTCTTTGACAGTGTTGGTAATATACAGTGCTTTTCAAAGGTGCTAAAAGTCATTTAGTCTAGCTGACTCATCCTTCAATTTGTTTCTTAAAATTTCACTGTTCTCTCTACACCAAAATATGAAATAGGCAACAGATTGAAATGCAAACATTTCACATTCTGTCTGAAAACATAATCAGATAAAAGAAAGACAAACAACTGTGGATTGAACAACTATGGATTTACAGGAGATGGAATTTTTACTTTTCTCTATAAACTGCAAAATGGCAATGCAGCCGGTTTCTTTTACCATATGGCTATTAGTGGTGCTTTTCGGGGGGAAGAAAAAAGACACAAAGCTATAAAATAAAATCACTTCTCAAAACCTGACCTAGAATATGTGCTGCCTGATCCCACAGGCATTTAAGAGTGCTTACCCATAGACAACACTACCTTTTTCTCACCCAGCAGTCTACATATTTATAAAAGATCCTGATAGCAGTCTGTCAAAACATTCCAGACTATATCCCTTATGCCCACACCTACAGTACAATGTTCTCAACTGCGAGAAGTGGCATGACAAAGAAGATGAAAGCCAAAAAAATTTAGTTAACAATATTTTCAGTGTCCTTATTCTGTTAAGTGTCTTAATATTTATAATGTCGCTTCTCTTAGAATTCAAACCCCGGAACAAAAATTCTACAAGATTTCCCTCATTCGGCCCAGGCTAACAGCTACGGGGATTTTCCTGTACATATTCTACGGCATTAGATGAATACTGCCAGGTACAAAATAAGCTGATGATGAGAAATCATCTACTTTAAGGGATGCCAATAAGCTGTTTTAGTATGAAAGTGACACATCAGACATGTGCTGTAAGTATGAACATAACATTTTCAACGACGGCAAATACACACTGCCACTTCCATGGCCGCAATGTGGTCAGAGTAAGAAAGTGTTTATTTACAGCTTGCTGTATTAATGGTAAGTAATTAGTTGAAGCATAACACTTATCAACAGCCAAACTAACAAAGAAGCCCAAACTCACTTGCACATCGTCTCCAGAAATTGTGCCACAACTTTCTCCACTGCGTTATGGGCTGCATGGACCTGTGAGTTTATTTCACTCATCTATCCCACTGATGAATCCCATGCAGCCATTACAGAGACCATACATGTCATTAAAAGTAAATGCTATACACACACAAAAGGAATGTCTGTTTTCACCTGACAATGTCCACATTCACAACTCACAGTTCACCAGCATACACTTTTTACGTGGCTACCACCAACACCTACACTTCTTGGAAAACATCTTATGGATAAGTTCTGGATATTACTACACCTTCTTCATTTCCTTATTTATGCGCTAACATTTCCAAAGAGTTAACAAACAACAGCGCTCAAGCAGAGATCCCTCACTTGAAAGATAAAACAGAACTGACAATACATCCATGAAATCCACATGCAACTGAACTGCAGTCTCAACTTCTTATGTATGCCATCTGCTGCAGCTGCTGGTTTTTATGCATACCTTGTATATCATACCTTTCATGTTGCCCATTATATGAGGTCATTATACATGTGGAATGAACCAACAAACACTGGCTCACAATCCTGGTCGGTATATGTGTATGAAAGTGGCAATGTTTGTAAAGTATGCTAATGTAAAGGATTTAACTGCAAGCTGATCAACCTACATATTCAACTTAGATAACACAGCCAATGGTACTGGCAGTTCAATTCAGTACAGTATATTTTCTTCTTATGTGATAAAAAGCATACCAAAGTATATTTTGATATAATGTATATTTCATTTTAGTGTTAACTGATAATATACATATTAACATAAAACTAAGTTTCATATTTATATAACATATGACAAAATGTTTTTTGAGAATATCTATGACACCTGCTCTTGTCAAC
>Ga0123355_10005891_pt1 | contig 18053 bp, 15 predicted proteins | sample TergutEmb28metaG_3_FD_89872 | JGI IMG/M metagenome (GOLD analysis project Ga0123355, IMG submission 89872) | Embiratermes neotenicus P1 segment gut microbial communities from Petit-Saut dam, French Guiana - Emb289 P1 | ecosystem: Host-associated > Arthropoda: Insects > Digestive system > Gut ... | reverse complement strand
GCCAGCAACTGACGCTATCGACAGGCGGGAAAAAATTCACGCATGCGCACTATGGTTCAAGGTCGGCTCATGCAAGCGCGCTAGATTATAATCCATCAGGTGTTCGCATAAAAAAATACGGTCGGATACTTTTCTAACAGACCTCGTACATCACTAGAATACGCGCATATAAGGCAAAGCATAATGAGCATGTCTATGTAGATTAGTGTCATAGCTCTATAGAAATATCTGACGGCATGACATAAAGATGTAGATTATTTTAACACAACTTCTTCGGACGCCTCTCCTGATATACCACGCAGTGGTTGTAAGTGTATATATATTTAAAAAAAAAAAAGGTAAAGTGATCCCGTTACAGGTCCGGTGTGGCCCAGAGGGTGGGTAGAGGTATAGCTCTACTCTTCCATGACCGTGACACTAGAAGGGGGTGAGTGGTCAGCAGCACGCCCCGGCCGCACTTTACCCCCGGGAAAGACCCGGTACCCATTTTACAAGAGGCTGGATGGGCCCCAGGACCGGTCTGGTGTAAGTGTATATATAAACAAGAGAAAGATACAAGGAAACAACACCATGAACAATTTACTGCAATATAATAACGCATAATTTTACGGGTTTCATGAGTATTTTACATGATTATGGATATGCTGATTATGGACTGTTTGTAATTTCTAAGCACTGATTTGTCTGCAAGCGTAGTCGGGTAGTCATGTAAATATACGTTAGGCTGTGTTACAGTCAATGCTGAAATTTATAGTGATGATTACACGTCTATGATTCGGTCACGCAAAACATGCTGGTTGTACCACAATGACTTTGTCACCAAAGCCTAGTTTTCAATTACTTGCTCTTAAAATTGCTGAATAATAGCAGATATGTTTAGACGTTTTACTCGTGTCAGTATATTGGCCCAAGATCAACGTAATTCTTGCGGCCGTATGAAGGCCCGCAGTGGCTACTCTGAACGACAGTTTCTTCAGGAGTATTTAAAGGGACATGGACGCGATCCCGTATCTCATTGACTTATGTTGATATTATGTGCCAGTTTCCCCGTATATGTGCATCATGAGAAAATAAAAAAAAAAATCTAAAAATGCGTGGAGTTGCCATACGAAACTAATCTGTGGTTTATATGCTGTGTCCAGTATACTTTGTTCTATTTCGCTTTAGCGCTGTATTTTTTTTATTTATTTTTCTAGCCTTTTATAAACTTCCACCTTGAATCTTCAAATGGGACTACAAGTCATAAATGTCAGGTTTATTACCGTCAAACTGTTGTGGGTCTGCCTGCTGGAATGTCATAATTCAGCGCCAGTAAACGAAAGCGCTGCAGGGAACCAGAAGAACCTTGAAGACCACTGGATTTTGTCCTTATTCCTACAAGGCTAGCAAATTACTGCCTAGTAACAGGAACATGTTATGTTCTCTGAAACAGGTAACTTCTTGCTCATGTGATTTCACATTACAATAACATCATTCACGTCTCATCAAAATTATAACGAATTTCTCCTCTACTTTTCCACGTTTCGTATACTACAATAAAAAATCCCTGAAACGGGATCTATCGAACATTTTGTCTCGTCCTGACAATACAGAGTGAAAACTAGTGTAAAATTGCATATCATCTTCGTCGTTGTCATAATAATAATAATAATAATAATAATAATCACCACCACCACCACAACGTAGCCTGTCTTAACGACAGGTCCACGGCGTGTTCTCCACAGTCCCATCTAGTGTTTCCGGTACTTTCTCGTGTTCTTAAGGTCATCTATTAGCTGCTTACGTTTTCTTTCTCGTGTTCCCGTCCCTTCTATCTTTCCTTCAGAACGTGTTTTAGAAGGCAGTTCCCTGCGCAGGATGTGACCAAACCAGTTAGCCTTCCTTCTTACTTTGTGTAGGATGATCCCTTTTTCCTTGATCCTATGTAATGCTTACTCATTTTTCAAGCAATCGGTACAACTGATCTTCTCCATCCTCCTTCAGTACCACATTTCAAAATTCTATGGTATTTCTTATCTATTTCCTAAAGTGTCCAAGTTTCAGCACCAAACAAAATGATGTTTCAAATGCAGCATTTTACTAGATTCTTCCTTTTCAGGCCAATTTGTTGGTGAAAGTCTCCTTCTTGATGAATGCTGCTCTTGTCTTGGCAACCCTGGATCTACCGTCACGTATATATCTGCATCACTAGTTATCAGGCTACCAAAATAGTTGAAATATTGCAGTTTCTCCGGTTGCTTGGCCGTGATTGAGGGGTATGTAAGCTTCAAGAACTCTTGAGAGCTAAGCCGGCGGTAGCATTGCTTCTGGTACGGTATCCCAAGCCCGACAGTTCAGGGGCAGGATCCAGAGGAAGATAAGTGCCTACGAGAAAGGAACTCCGATACACATGGAAAAACTACATTATTACTTTTCCTGGATAGCCTCCTTACAAAATCGAGATAAAAGTGAGATGCTTCTTCTGGACACAAAACAGTTCGGAAGTAAACTACTACCGCCGTCTGATCTGCAGGGGTGGGGTGGGGTGGGGTGGGATGCTTATAGAGGAAATACTACGCACTACGATGCACGGCAGAATTGCACATAATAAACGGCAACTGTTTTAACACAAAACGCAATACACCAAACAGATGACTGAAAACAAGTTCATCTTCCAACTGTCGCTTATGCAATCTGAACTCTACTTTCTGCAGTCTGTGATGGGAACATTCTTTTCCAGGGCGAAAAGAATTAAGTCCGGTGATAGACAAAAATAAATAATGAACTGCTGGAGAAAAATAAATAAGAAACCAGACCAGTTAATATGTACTGTTTATTGTCAATGTTGTATAGTGTATATTCCGCGTGAAATGTTTGGCCACTATCATTTCTTAATAAATAAAAACCAGTCATAAGGGATCGGCATGTTTTTGCGTGCGTGTGCCACTGTGTCTTCCCGTTTTAACTTCTGAAGCAGGTGATCAGTTTTCACAGAACTTTATATACACGTTATGTCGTCAGAGACCTCTTCAACCTCGTGATTATTAATGTATTAAAATCGGAAATATTAACATGGACACATGCACATCATGATGTGGGGAGACATCACCGCCACTAGAAATACGGTCCTATAATTATGCATGGTATGGTAACCGTTGGTGGAATCTAAAACAAAACAGTGGCTGCGCGATATAGACTTACGCGTGTACGTATGTGTTGCTAACGGTTCGATGGTGATAAAGAATGAATCATTGGAGCTAGGTGTAATATTTGATTTGAGGAAGGGAAATAGATCATAAACATATTTACACATTCCTTATCAAGTAATGTACATTGCGGTCGACAATTACAAACATGGTGATTGTGTGAAAATTTAAGGTTATGTCCGAAAACAACTAACGCGCATAAAATCTGCCCTCTGGTAGTCGTTTCAATCATATTATTATTATTATTATTATTATTATTAGTTACCACCTGTATATGCAAATATTTACAATTATATACCTGAAGTAAACCACGCTTGTAGGGTGTACAGTGTTGCAGCTATTGTATAGTTAAATTTATGGTATATGTAATGTTATTTTCCATGTTGAAAGTTTTGTAGGTCTACTTTTAAATTAGTACCTTCCGAAATATATGTGCAGTGCCCACTATGGCTGTTTACTCTAGTTCCTTAATTTCGTGTTGTCCCAGTATGTTTATCGGAAATTTTCTGAACGATTTGGAGATGGCTCCGGTTGCCCATATTGTTACTGGTATCAATTTTGTCCCTGAAAAATTCGATCTGAGATCCATAAACTTATTAATTCTATTTGGAATAAGGAGGAATTGCCTGAGAATTGGAAGGAGTCGATCTATAAGACGGGCGATAAAACAGACTGTAATAATGACAGAGGCATTTCACTTTTGCCAACTACTTACATAATTTTATCCAACACCCTGCTGTCAAGGTTAACTCCATATGCAGAGGAAATTATTGGGGATCATCAGTGTGGATTTCGACACAAAAGTTCAACTACTGATCATATACTTTGCATTCGTCAAATACTTGAGATACAAGCTGGAATACAATGAAGCAGTGCATCAGCTATTCATAGATTTCAAGCACGTTTGTATTGCAGTTACGAGGGAAGTCTTTTACAATATTCCCATTGAGCTTGTTATCCCCATGAAACTGGTAAGGCTAATACAAATGTGTCTGACTGTAACGTACAGCAGAGTCCGGGTAGGCAAGAATTTGTCTGATATGTTTCCTATTAGGAATGATATGAAACAAGATTCCCTACGGCCTCTGCTTTGCAACTTTGCTTTAGAGTACGCCAGTAGGAGGGATCAGGTAAACCAGGATGGCTTGAAATTAAATGGTACACATCAGTATTTGGTTTATGCCGATCTTGTTAATATTGGGCGGAAGCGCACATACTATATAACAAAACACAGAAGTTTAGTAGCTGCTAGTAAGGCGACTGGGCTAAAAGTAAATGCTGATAAAACTAAGTACATAGTCATGTCTCGAGATCAGAATGCAGGACTAAGTCACAATATAAACATTAAACATAGTTCCTTTTAAAGTGTGGAAAAATTCAAATACGGGAACAACCCTAACAAACCAAAATTCTATTCAGGAAGAAATCAGAAGACTGAAGTCAGGGAATGCTTGCTGTGATTCGGTGCAGAATATTTTGTCTTCCAGTTTTCTATCTAAAAATATGAAGATTAAGAGATACAGAATTATAATTTTTCCTGCTGTTTTGTATGAGTGTGAAACTTGGTCGCTCACATTGAGGGAGGAACGTAGGCTGAGGGTGTTTCAGAATAGGATGTTGAAAATATTTGGGTCCAAAATGGACGAGGTGAAAAGGGAGTGGAGAAAAGTACATAATGAGGAGCTTCATGATCTGTACTCATCACCCAACATCGTTGGGATGATAAAATGGAAAAAGGAAGATTGGGGGGGGGGCATTAGCACGCATTGGGGAGAGGAGCGTTGTATACAGGGTTTTGGTGGGGAAATTTGAGGGGAAGAGACCACTTGGAAAACCCAGACGTAGATGAGAGGATAATATTAACATGGATCTTCAGGAAGTGGGATGGGGGCGGGCATAGACTGGATTGATCTGGCTGAGGATGGGGACAGGCGACGGGCGCCTGTAAATGCGTTAATGAACCTTGGGGTTCCATAGAATGCGAGGAATTTCTTGATTTGCTGAGAACCGGTTAGCTTCTCAAGAAGGACTCTGCTCCATGAAGTGTCACCTATTATTATTATTATTATTATTATTATTGGCGCTGCTGCTGCTGCTGCCGCATGCAACAAAACGTGGCTTAGCTAGGATTCCGCCCTCCGAGTGCGCGCTAGGTCTTTTTGGATCTTAAAATTGCCTTATGGTCTGTATATAAGATATTAACAACACGAGGTTTTTAGAACTCGTATTCTGCAGTAGTCCTTATGAATTATACCCGGAACTCTTTGTTTTGACAAGTAACATGGGTCATAAATGCATGGGGCATGTGCTGTTTTTTTAAGGGCCACGGCTACTACTGAGACTGTTTTCATTACGCAGGATTTTCACTGTATGTCGCTGTGTAAGCGCTGAACGTATCTCGGCTGGTTCATTTTTACAAGCATGATCCTAGCACAATAATTTGAAACCTCTGTGCTATAAATATTAATGTCGTATTTCATTTAGGCCTATACTATAAATTCTGTAGTTGCAGGTGTATTCTTCATTTAAAACTGTCGCTGCCCGACTTAGGCCCCTGGAAATGTCCTGGATTGATTTCTGGTGAATACCCTTGCCTTACCGGCTTCCAGTGAAACAAAACGAGCAGGGAGGGCAGGGAATTGCAATCATAAAATAGAATACTCGGTAACGCGTGTAGAATACGGTTTGTTGGCGCACTAATATATATTTTGCAGTCTTCTTGGAACCCCGCAGGTACAGGGAAGTGAGTATAAATACAGGGTGCGTATAAATTATCGGAGGATTTTGCAAAACCATATTTTCTTCCTGTGGTGTTTCGTCGAGGACAATGTTTACGTCCCACCACTTCCAAAGACACTATCAGAATTGCAAGAGCGCATCAACACCGCAATCGGGAACGTCACACAAGACATGCTTGAGAGGGTTTGGTAGGAATGGGAGTATCGCCTGGACAACTGCCATGTCACACGAGGGGCGCACATCGAATGCATTTAAGGTCACTATGAAACTGCAAACATTCCTCTTTAAAATGGTAGTAACATCATGTATTTCTGTTCAGTATTTGTGAAAATATGGTTTTGCAAAATCCTCCGACAATTTATACGCACCCTGTACACTGCCTTCAGTATTACAGGGGACGTACAGGTACAGGAGAAAAAGATGTTACCTTTACCTATACGGGAACAACTCCTTTTTCTATGGTCACGATGTTCGGAACATACTCCAAATGAGTACTTATAAAGAGGCTGGCTGTTGAGCCCACAAGAACGACCAGCCGGCAAGGGATCGTCCTCCACCTTGGGGGTCAGGCGTTAAGTTTTCAGCCCGTCGCGCAAATACATTTAAAAAACGCATCTTTAATTGGACTCAAGTGGCAACGCTTCTTATATACTGGAGGTGCCTATATCGAATATTGGCCGAATACCGGATATCGACTTGAGCTTTTCGTGGTTTACTCCCGTCCCAAGGCACATTCAGGATAGTACTTCAGTTAGGTTACGGCTGCTTCCTTCCAAATTCTTTTAACCTTATAATTCGCAAATCGTCTTACGAATCAACGCAAGTATCCTAAGCTAGGAACGCAAAAGAAACCATGAACAAGACGTCGTGTGCGTGTATGGATATATATAATTTTGAAAGGGGGTAGCTTCCGAAGCCGCCATTTTGATAACGAAGAACGAGGTGGGACGACAGTATTAAAACGATCTTAAAGGAAATAAGTTTTGAGGTTGTGAACTGACGTGAGCTGACCTAGGATCATGTTCGGTTGTGGACTTTGCTGGCAGCAGAAATTTTCATTCTTATTTTTATTCAGTTCCGATTATTTTTACGGACGGCTTTATAGAATGCTAAAACTAACATTCGCGTGTGTCTCCTGAGCGTAGACAGATTATGTGAAACTTGTTACAGGACACGATGACCAGACTATGGGCTGGACGTCATAGGAATTGTTCAACTTCCTGCAAGGGCAAGAGATACAGCTCTTCTTCAACGCGTCCAGACCAGTTCTGGAGCCCAACCATCCACCTACGTAATGGGTACCTCGGGCTCTTTCCCGGGTTAAAGTGGCCGCGTCGTGAATCTAACCACTCACCCGCATCTAGCGCCTAGGTTAACAATAAATTATACCTCCACTTTTCCGTACGCCTTCATGGTGGTTACAGGGACAACTTCACCATTACCTTATAGACGACAGTTACATGAGGTCTAATTTATATTGCTATGTTCATAATTCGTTTTACCAGTCTGAAGACTTGCCAATAATCTAAACTGTGTATACAACTTAAGTTCCTGCCCATCTCCTGGATTAAGACAAGGTGTTTTATGCCGTTTGCGGAAATTATCGATATTTGCCGTAAGAATTTCATGAAACATACAAATAAATTCAGAGTCCACTAATGTTACAGCGGGTGGTACACTTTGCGTGGTTGAGGATCATGGAAGGTATTCTTTTCACAAGTTTTATTGAATCTTGAAACAGACTACAGCACATCCACTCTACGAGCACTTGCATGTGCACTACATTCACTGAAATTCTTTGTAACGATGCTTATTCTGTACATAGGCTTATTTTAATAAAGCGTATGCTATGACGAGAATCAGGGCCCACTCTCGCATAACTCCAGTTCACAGCCTCAGAACATATTTCTTCATATCCTACAGAGCATGAAAACTAAAACGCAGACTGGTATAGCGGTAGCCTTCTAGTCTTCTATTCCGGAAGCAATGGGTGGAATCTCGGCCGGAAGACGGTTTGCGTGAGATTTTTGTGGCTTTCCTTGTTATCTCGTAACAAATTCCGAGATTATAATTGCATTAAGCTACGACCGCTTTCTCACAAAAAGACGAGGTTTTCCCTGTCCAATTCATGAAGGCAGACAGCAGGATAGGAGGTATAGTTCCCCTCATTCTCAACCTCGGCACTAGGTGGAGGTTAGTGGTTAACCTCATGCTGTACCCCCGGGAAGGAACCCCGATACCCAGTGAGGAGGTTGAGTAGGTCCCAGAGCCGGTCTCGACGTTTTGGAGAAGATAAAAATCTTCCACCCTACCGGGAATTGAACCCGGGACCGACCCATTTAGCGACTACGCTACCCTGGCTTCTGCTTTCTCACAAATCCTTTCCAGTTCACAAGTGTCCAATCATCCTTATATGTGATGTTAATAAGATGCTAGCAGCGTCGTAAAACAAACCATAAGAAATTGTGAATCCTCCCATTTACTCCTAGATATCTCGGAGTTTAGAACTAAAATTTTGCGTGTGTTTATTCTCCCACATTCTGCCTGGATTTGACGATTCCGTTGTTTTAGGAACAGTGCAAATCCTGCAGCTCCTCTCAGTGCAGTGTCTACCATTCTCCAGTGAAAGGTACTAAAATGTGGAAGCGATAACAATTTAACGAAGAATATGCAGTACAGGAATAATTTTCAAATGGGTGAGAAACTCACAACTGTCGCGGCATATCCTTTAGTATACAGTAATAAGCTACCAGAATCACAAAGCAAGTGCAGTGTTGACGTATCAATGTAAGTGATAAATTTAAACAAGTTTCGCGTTAATTTATTTTTGTCTTCCTATTTCAAGACTGTGTGAAGTCTTTATACAGCCGCTGGCAGTGTCACGGCCAGTTGTATGTGTGTCAGAGAGTGCCAACAAGATGAGCATGAGTAACACAATCAGCAACTCAATGAGTCAACATGCTAATGAGACTTCGGGGAAAGAGGAGGAAGCTGTGATTATATTAAGACATAAACTTGAATTATTGAGTCCTGCATTCCCTGTAACCAAACAACAAAGATATGTAGCCTTGCGGTATCTGATGCCTTTGCGTCTATGCACCACTATGTAAATACGTAGAAAAATAAAAGGAAATTCTTCGCGCAGTCTACCATTTATAGTTAGTTTAAGGCTGTCAGTGCCTCAGATTGTTCAGCGTCGAAATGTAGGATTATTGATGAAAGGGAGTGGATGTGAAAGGAAGCGTTCTTAGCGTATTTCAAAGGACATCCCGGGCATCGTCTGGAGGGACAGAGTAAAACCACAAATAACCTCGGTCAGGAGAGTTGCTGTCCCGGCTGAAATTCAAACTCCAACTGGTTTATCCCAGCGGTAATTACTGCGAACAAGTTTGGGTGGAATGCAGGGTCGGCCTGGACACAATGGCTACGAAGAAAAATCATTTCCCCTGCTGGGAACTGAATGTCTGTTGTCCACTCTTAGCCAGTTAGTGATTGAGCTCTCCCGATCCATCTTTCTCTGACTGTGATTGATTGAAATCTCTAAGATGGTGCCCCGGAACAATAGAAAATTTGCATTGATGATGGCCAACGCTGGGTTTACACGTGCACTCAGAGAACAGAAAAAAAAAAAAGAGGAAAACTCGGAAACAGTTTGTGACAGTAATATCGCGGTTGGAGCTAATAAGCCATTTTTGTTTAGCTGTGTGGTGAAATGTGTTCAGTTACCGTTCGCTGTAATTTCTGTAGCACTTATATTTTCTTTTTAAAATATAATAACCACGTAGTTGAAAACCGATAAACTGAAGCACAGGGACTGAATGCGATGAAATACATTTACATGAAACCAGGAATATAAAATACGCCATAAACGTTAACAAACCTTGCGAGAATGTTCTTTTTGGATTGCTCGACTCTTGAAGAAGGGACCGACAGGCTGTCCCGAAGCATCGGCAACTACCTGCCAACCAACGCTGCGTAACATATAGGAAGAGCGAAAACCTTAACAAAACCTAACGTGAAGGAGCATCAGAGTTCCATAAATGAAAGTAAAGGGGCAGATTTGAGTTGTTCATTGCGGTGCATAAAAGAGAAGTGAACAACTGTTAATCACAACTCAATTTTGACAATAAATGTCAGATCATACTACATGTTGCTGCCTTACATGGTCATTATCAGGTACATGTATTTATAGAAATATTATGAAAACTGTGTATAACACAAGTACTTGATAATGGCCATGTAAGGCCGAAACATGTAGCACGATCTAATATTAAATAATTGTAGAAATAGGGGTGTGATTGAAGGTTCCTTACTTTCCTTTTATATATCGCGTCACAATGGGAGGTGAACACCAGAAATCACAATGGTGTTGCTGAGGACTGAGGATTCAGATCTTCTGACACGTGACGCTATGTCGTTTGGTGGGTGTTTTCAGCCGTTCCGATGTAGAGCAGCGCCTTCTTCTAAATTCGAGTAGTCCAAGAAGCTAGCGGGGCAGAAGTCATTTGAAGGGATAAAATGGACACATTTGAAGTGAATGGTAATAATAGTAATAATAATAATAATGTACTATTAGTATTACCCACAACAGGTACTATCCCAAATAAATTACACGTCAGTCTGAAGTTGCTGCATCTTCGCCCTGGTCTATACATTCTCATACAGAAAGCAGTACTACACAATACGTGCTACGTAACTCGAAAATGTTTGGCAGAATAATGAATAAGAAGTGCCTGGTCTGTGATCTGCACTCTCTGAAACCAGCTAAACCACTGTGACTTAATAATAATAATAATAATAATAATAATAAAGTAGGTCTCATTAAGTACATTAAACAAGGAAATGATGATGATGATAATAATGATGATGATGATAATAATAACAATAATAAAGGTATATGCATGTGCAGGCCCTGAGGGTTTCAGGAATTTGAGGCTCCCAGATATCCAGACAATCGGCAGATGGTGGTATGTGGTTAGCCCTACGCACCGGCCGCCCCTAGGAATTATTGCTGGTACTCATTTCTGTCGGAGGCTGAGTCGACCGCACGACCATAGTGCGGCCGGAAGGATTAACTCAATGAAAAATTCCAATAACTACGTGCCCCTAATAATAACAATAATAATAATAATAATAATACATAAAGAAAATACAACTATAACTACCCATATAAATACTAATTTCATTTCGCTGTATATTACAAAATGTCCAGCTGAAGGTAAAATACGGTCGTATAATCTACAAAACACCTGTGAACACCTCTTACATTACGCTCTTATGTTGCGGAAGAATGCTCAGGTCCTGACGCGGCCTTATGTATAAACACAACTGACGTATGTTAGAGCAGGGTTTGGAAATAACCTCCTTCGACTCGAATCATTAATATTCAATACAACCCGAAGTTTTTTTTTTCTAAAAAGTGCTGATACTGCACACCTGATTCCTATTCAGTTCTTTCCGCGCGCGCGCGCGTGTGGCTTATCTGCCGACCAGTAAGCTTTCTTATGTTGCGTGTTTACGTGACCGTTCAAGTAATATCATCTGTAAAGTCAGTTAGAAATGGATCGACTTCACCACCACTAACTGTTTCACGGAACTAGTTACAAAACCGTACTGTCGCAACAAAAATTGTGCATCGATTTCCTACAATGAGGGTCTACATGAGAGTGGTGTAGTGTACATGATTCCTTCCGCACTACTGTAATGATTCTCTTTGTCTTCTGTCACCCAATAATTTAAAGATAATTCGTCACTTGCATAAGTTTCATCGCTGCGAACAGCAAATGGCAGGATATATGAGCGCTGAAATGTTAACATTAACATACGACCTCAGAATTGTGCCTTTACTATGCATTTCGCCCTAGAGAGCCCATATCAACCCCCCACGTAGCAACACTAGAGTGGGAGGAGGAGAGGAAGAAAAAATTTTGCACAAAATAACAGTTCCAGATGTGACTTCTGAATAAACCAACCACCATTACAAGTTTCCAGTAACTTTGCTGAAATGAATCCTACAGTGAGCTTATTCCACGAAGTACGGATGTTGCTGAAACCCGTTGTAAAATAATGCTTTGATGTGTGTGACATGCAAGCCCATTATTTGACTACTGGTAGGCCTACCAGTGCAGTTTCTCTACGTGTGTCATGAAGCGTTGCCGCTAGCAGTAAATGTTCCTGGAAACTACTTCAAGCTTCTCTCTACCCTACTTTCCAGATATCCTGCCATTTTTTGTAAAAATATCAGAGCATAAACGACACACGTCGATTACTTTTAACTCTTCACAGAAAGTAAACTTTAGTGACAGTATATAAATATACAGTGATGTATCAGTCAAACATAACAAAACTCTTTATTATGTATATTATTGTATTAGGGCAACATGTTTCGATTCTTATAGAATCATCTTCAGGCCCTTCTAAGATACAGATCCTTACTTGGCAATGTTTAAAATGCGCTGTGGGATCCCAAACGCTTACAGTCTTGATATAACTATGTATAAAATGCATGTGTCGTTTTGTTCTTATTGTACAATCAGGATACTTATTTCTAAAACTTTAATCGGTACATATGAAGGAGGTTACACGTATGTATTTGAGATGTGTTGTTATAGAACGTTGGATATTGTTATGACAACACATCTCAAATACATACGTGTAACCTCCTTCATATGTACCGGTTAAAGTTTTAGAAATAAGTATCCTGATTGTACAATAAGAACAAAACGACATGCATTTTATACATAGTTATATCAAGACTGTAAGCGTTTGGGATCCCACAGCGCATTTTAAACATGGCTAAGTACGGATCTGTATCTTAGAAGAGCCTGAAGATGATTCTATAAGAATCGAAACATGGTGCCCTCGTACAATAATAAACATAATAAAGTTTTGCTGTGCTTGACTGATACATCGTTTTATATTTGTATATTGTTAAACACTTCGGGATGGCAAACATTTAAAAAATTTGGTGACAGTATAATGGAACGTAGTTTCACGATGTCTGACAACAAAGTGTTAAAGAACACATTACAGACTGACAGGGCAAAAGTAAGTGAACAAATTCGAGGTGTACACATTACGTGTTGTATTGTTAGGGCATGCTATCTGAAGCCACAGGGGGAGTGAAATGGAATGCACGCGTAATTTTAAAAAAAGCGCTGCTTCTACTGAACTTCAATTTAATTGTCACTCTCCTGGACATGCCAAGAAAACGCAAATAGGGGGACTGGAGGTGAAGCTCCAAGCAAACGTAAACTGGGTCTGAATGGAGGGAAGTGTAGTCGGTCTCACGCTCCAGCAGCTTTAACCTGGTGAATGATCCCTCTACTGGACAAGAGGCTGGACTCCAGTACTGGTCTAGATGTTAATGGCGAGGGAGAAACCCTGTCCATACCGGCAGTCGAACTATTGCCTTCCTGCAACTCATTAATAACTTGGGTCTATCGACCAAGCCGTATCAGCTCATCCGTTTTATATTCGATTTAGACCATTCTGAATTGTAAATTCTTGAGACAAATATTTACCTTCGCGGTTTCAAGTCAGCAGGTTTTAATTACACAGAGCTGTGTTTTTCTAAGTATGCCTATTTCACAGAACATGAAACTGCCTCAGTTGGCAAGATGGCACAGCACTGTCGTTCTGTATTTATTTCTTCTTTTATCTTTTTCTTTAATTGCTTTTAAGCGTTGTTGTCTTTGGTTGCATTTTTCTCTTTTGTTTGAGGTAAGTCTCTGGTCACGACATCTGTTTTGCTTTTCTTAATAGGTAAAGATGCCGTTTTAAATTGGTTTAAAAGCTACATCAGAAATACAGTAGCGTACTCGTATACGGATCTGGCAAGAGTCCTTATGCGTGGAAGATGATATTTTAAGGTTTAGTACGAAGTTCATGAAGTTCATGCGTGTATACGGTAGGTCATGTCCAACCTCTGTGAAAGTACTGAATAGAGTTGAATGAATTTGTAATTGGGCCGGATGTACAATAAAACGTAACTCTAAAGATGGAGGCTTCAGGTTTCTCTTAAATGTATGTATGTAATAAACTATACATCATATCCCAGAAGATCGTAATATTTATAGTCAACGCCGTAAGAACCTAAAACTTAAGAATTTAACGAATTTCGTACACGGGCTCATTGGTACGTACATGACATGCTACCGATGTCGTAATACATGTCAGAAGTTCTGTTTGAAGCGCTTTTCGAAAATGGTGAATTTTTCATGAATAAAAAGTAACATACTTCATGAAGTTGCATAGTCATGTTTACTGGGTATGCGGAATAGAGAAGTATATGTCTGAAAATTCTGTACACCTGCGTGTTTCTGGCCCTTTTCGGAGTGAAAATCATTGTCGCAGCAGGCTTTGCTTAAAAGAAGTCATTCCTAAAAGCAGCAATAACAGCTTTCGCCTAATAGAAAGCAATATGTAGGTACAGTAACTGGAAAAGACTTCGTACAGACTTAAAAAGAGTCTAGATATGGGGCTTTGTACACCATAGTTTACGTATGATTTTTACTTTTACATACTGTTACATCTTAAGTGAAATCCTACTCCTTCCATGCCGAGTGGTTGTAAGAAATGCATATTTAGTTACGTAGCATACTTCTTTGTAGGTAAAACAAAATATACCAGTTTTCGAGTTCCCAGACATGCAATCGCATTTTTAACTGTGCTTAATTACAAAGGTAGTCAGTGTAGGGGAGATTGGTGTCTGCAAACAAGATAGGAGTAGCTAACAATTTAACCCTTTTCGTACTTTGCATAGAAGCACTTTTCTCTTCGAATACGAACGCTTTTTTTTTAATTAAACAATGTCAGCACAGAAATACAGCGTCTATGTTTTTAGATAATTTAAGGTGTCAGTTACTTAGGGTATACCAGAGTTTTGTAACAATTACTGGCCTCATCTTCTTTTCTAAATTTATCAGCTTGATCCATACACTCTGCGTAGAAATTTGCGTTACTATTGAGGGGCCTGTCCTGTGAATGTAAATAAGTTAGTTCTTTCTAGAAACGGGGCATGTCAGGCCGTCAGCGCCTGTCACATTGTCGTCATACGTCTATGACAAGGCGGAATTCTCGGAAGATTTTTTTTTTTTTTTTGCAAGAGAAACGGGCGTAAGAAATCTCGTCTTCAAAATTCTCACCATAAATAACTCCAAGAAAGGCTATCTCCATGGAGCAGAACCTTCTTCAGAAGCTAATAGTTCCTCAGATAGTCAAATTCCCTGCATTTTCTAAAAGCCGAAGATTCCTTAACGCGTTCACATCCCACCACTGGTCCCTTTCCTAAGGGAGATTAATCTAATCCACGCTATCACATACCGTCTCTTTTAAGATCCAATTCAATGCTTTCCCATCTTACGCCTAGATCTACCAGGTAACCTATTTCCTTCCGGTTCCCCCACCAAACTCTGTATTAATTTCTCTTCCCCACACGCATCACGTGCCCCGCCCAGTTCGTCCCCTTTGATTCGATCGCCCTAACAATATTTGGTGAGGAGCACACATCATGAAGTTTCTCATTATGCAACGGTCTTCGCCTTCCTGTTACTACCTCCCACTTAGACCCTGATTCCTTCGTCAACGCTCTATTTTCGAACACCCTCAGTCTGTGTTCCTCCCTTCAACCGAAAGCCCCAGTTCCATATCCATACGGAACAACGTGTAAAATTATAGTTATGTATGGCTTCATCTTTGTGTTTTTAGATGTAAAACGAACAGAAAGAAGGCGGCCATTCCCCCGAATTTAATCTGCTCTTAATTTTTTTATGCAAACAATCTTCATTTGTTAGTATAGTTCCCAAATATTAGAACCTCGCCACATTTATTTAAAAAATTAAAATTTATTCCAAGGCTACTATATATTTCATGCACATGACGTTTTTTACGCTTCATATATATCAATATATGTACGCGCGCGCACGTGTGTGTGTGTGTGTGTGTGTGTGTGTGTCGCTATCTCTAAGAATGATGAGACGCTCTTCCCCTGCAGCATTTCACTTTCTAGTTACAGAGGCTTATTATTTACTGCCATCGGCTCGAAAGTTAATTTACATATTTTTCTTGTTGGCTTCATGTTTTCTCGTATTGTACAAAAATGTTAGCTCAAGATTTCGACATTTTTCGAGAATTTTCTCCTATTCAAATTTCAGGACGCAACATTTTGTGGTGCAGTTTGTCGAAATGTTAATAGAGAGGACATGCGTGATGATCATTTTCCAGAACCACCAACAAGTGTTGACATAGATCGATCTTGTCCACTGTAAAGATGTTACCGTCGTCGCCGAACGGTCAGACCACGCACACAGAAACTAACAATATTAGATGAAAAGATTTTATGTAATTTGTAGTATTAGACTGTAAGTAAAAAATAAAGGTGTCTGTAATTTCGGTATATTCCATAGTAGGAAGTAATACTGTCCCAAAACTTTACATGTGATATACGCTGAAAAGCATTCAACATAACATTTTACGGAGCAGTACAACTTGCTAGTCTGCAGACAGCAGCATACCGCTGATCTCTTATATGTCTGAATGACCTGATCTTGTCCACCTGTGTCTCATGGCCGGTTACAGGGAAAGAAGACGAATAACCAGACGTGATTGCCATATTCCGTAGCCCATAATTAGCTAACCAGCCCCGATGGACAGGTGGCGACTTGCCCTACAGGTAGGCATGCAGGCCGGTCAACCAAGTAGACTAGCAAGACAACGTCAATAGACGAGACAACATACTTCTAATTGCCGATCCTCCTATCTAGAAACGCCTGCATTTATTCTTGACCGTACAACAATTCCTTCATTTTGCAGAAGTGAGTAAAACTCAGTAATATGGAAATGCATTCTGTTGCCATCGGATTATTTTATGTGTTGTTTTGAAAAATTGCGTAAAATAAATTCGTGATCAGTTTGTCTGTTTGTTTACCCACGTCTTTTATCTCTGAAACTGCTCTGTATATCAATTAAGTTTTGTAGGGGCTACGCTAACATTTAAAAGAGCTTCCCAAATAGTGTACAGGTCTCTGTGGTTACCGCCCACTGTACATGAAGTTCATATCGAAATGTATCGATTTTCATAAACACGATTCATAGTACACAGATTTGACACACGACAGAATATTCAGAGTAATTAAGATCTTTTACTTATATCAATTTTTAATCTGTGCAATCTGGCATTTCTAGTGTTGTGCAACAATAGATTTGTTTCTGCAATAAATACACGGCACGCAACATAGCAAATAATCAAAGTACTTACATATTTCCTCCGATGTAATAGAATACTGGACGTAAAGTCGCGGCGTCGGTGTAGTGAATTCGTGCATCCAGAAGTTCAGCTGGGTAATTCAAGGCAGCAGTCTCTGACCCACCCATCTCTATACGTTTACGAGAATGTTCATACTGATAAGCTGGAGCTGGAAAGAACAGATGGGACAGTTGTCACTCGGAATGCAGTAAAAGTAGTGACATAGTGTATATCCTGGGCCAAACAGTTGCCGGACACAATGATTTTCCGGATATAAAAACATTATACCCAGCATGTATTTTAATGTAACTAGGAACTTCATGAACAAACCTAACCACTTCATTTGTAGCTTGATATCCTGTCTTATCCCTGTCAGAGTTTCTGTTTCATTTCCGTCACTGTTTACATAACATGGTGTGTGTGTGTGTGTGTGTGTGTATATATATATATACACACACACACACACACACACATACACTCTTCAAACCTTTCACTGTTTATAATCATCACATTCACGACACTGCTGCCGGTTGATGGAATAATGAAGTGTAACGGGCGTCTCAGTTTCCAGCTAATAGAGCTTTCCTGATCATTCATTGCCGGTTATCGCAGCTGTCAGTGTACCTCGAATCTGCACAGTCCCTATCCCTGCCAAATTTCTAAGCAAATATCTCTTGAATTGTCCGAATTTCACAAATCGCGGACTGCACACAAGGTTTGTACACTCCACATGCGTCAGAATAATGTAACAGATATACTCATCTGTCTCAGCGAGATTCGAATAAGTTGTCTTCAGTCCGGCGGGGGGGGGGGGGGGGGTTTAATTTTTTTTATTCGGGATTTTTTTTTGGGATTTTCTTGTTAAAAATTTTTTTCTCTCTCTC
>Ga0123355_10005890_pt1 | contig 18055 bp, 19 predicted proteins | sample TergutEmb28metaG_3_FD_89872 | JGI IMG/M metagenome (GOLD analysis project Ga0123355, IMG submission 89872) | Embiratermes neotenicus P1 segment gut microbial communities from Petit-Saut dam, French Guiana - Emb289 P1 | ecosystem: Host-associated > Arthropoda: Insects > Digestive system > Gut ... | reverse complement strand
TTTTCAGAGCTTTCAGTTTCAGTTCGGCAAGATGAAAACGAGCAACGCATGAATGAATTTGAACGCGCCCGTCAAAACAGCCGTTATCGTGCGGAAAGCATTGAAGATGTTTCGGAAGAAGAAATGGTAATATCGCAGCACAATGGTTTCATAGATGTAACCGCATAGGAGGTGTGAGAAATGTCCAATGCAACATGGGGTGGTATCGGGGGTATTCCCCAGAATGAAATGAACTGGGCTACAACCACTCGCGAACCCAGCGGCGACCTTGACCGTACCGCGTTTTTGAATCTGTTAATCACGCAGTTGCGCTATCAAGACCCAATGAATCCAATGGACGACAGGGATTTCATTGCACAAATGGCACAGTTTTCTGCGTTGGAACAGATGATGAACCTAAATGCCACATTCGAGCGCACACAAGCATTTGGGATGATTGGTAAGGTTGTAGATGCAACATTTACATGTCCAACTTCTGGCGAAAGAATCGACATTGAAGCAGGGCTTGTAAAATCAGTAGTTCGCAGTGGTCAATCTGTTTACCTTGGAGTAGCTGGCGAAGGTGGACGCATCATAGATGTACCATTCGACGCTGTACGTGAAGTTTCCGAAGATTTCTTCCTTTCGCATCAGTTGCATGAAATATTTAGCCATATACAAGGTCAACGCGCTACAGATTTAATCGGCAAATATGTACAAGGTTTTGCGGTAATCGGCGATACTTTTGAGTTTGTAGAAGGTAGAGTAGATTCCATATCCATGCAAGATGATATAGCCATTTTGAGAATTGGTAATCGTGAACTTTTATTCCCACGCGATGTATTTGCCGCAATAGGGGAAGATGGAAGATTGCTAATTGGTTCGCCATACTTCACTCACGGTGGCGCAGACGGGACACTTACAGGTATTGATGTTGTCACCAACGGAAATAACAAGCGTCTGTATCTGCAATTTAGCAACGGAAGCCGCGTTCATGCGCAAATGATTACCCACGTAACAAGCGCGCTGACATACGTTGGTCACAGAATCACCAGCGGTGATGTTGTGAATGGATTAGTAGAATCCATTACAATGATTGGTGGCATTCCATTTGTAAACGCACGTAACGCAGACGGAGAACTCGTTCAAATTGATTTCCTTCGTTACATTGCAGAGCGTAATGGTGCAGAAGTAGACGAACCACCAGCCGATGACAGCGATACAGGGGACACAACGCCATGATTCACAACATGCACCTAGCGAAGGTGGGGGGCATTTCCGAAAGCATCCCGCGTAAGCAGGAGCAGGAAATTGCAAATCCAACCATTAATTTCCGCGATATACTTGGGAGTCAAATGGAAGCACCTGTTCAGTTTTCAAGACATGCGGCATTGCGCTTGAATGATAGAAACATCAATTTGACAGGCGAACAAATAAACCGCGTTGCAGACGGAATAGGCAAGGCTAATGAAAAAGGTATTCGCGATTCATTAGTGTTGGTTGATGATGTAGCCCTAGTGGTAAACATAAAAAGCCGCACAGTGATTACCGCGATTAACCAAGTAACAGAGAATGTGTTCAGCAATATTGATGGGGCTGTGATTGTTTAGGCCGGACCCTCACGGGGGGCTTTACATTCCCGAACGACAGACGGAAGTCTTTCACATGCTTCAATTCCTTTAAGGGGGTAATGCATTATGATGCGTTCCATGTTTTCGGGTGTATCATCACTAAGAGTACACCAAACAAGAATGGACGTAATTGCGAATAACATCGCTAACGTAAACACAGACGGTTTTAAAGCACAACGCGCAACATTCGCTGATGCTTTTTACCAAAATCTCCAAGGTGCATCAGGGCCAGACCCAGAGTTTGGGCGTGCAGGTAGAAACCCGCAACAAATAGGTCTTGGTCTCAACCTTGCATCAATTGACAACCTTATGCATCAAGGCATTGCGCGTCGTACCGATAATGCTTTGGACGTTGCAATCGAAGGTGGCGGCTTCTTTATCGTACAAGATAGAGGCGGCGCAAACGTTTTCACGCGTGCAGGTAGAATTGAACGCGACGCGCACTGGAATCTTCACATTGGTGGAAACTCACTGATGGGTTGGAGTACAACTCCAGACGCAACAGTACCTGGTGGACACGCAATTGACCGTGGCTTGCTTGTTCCACTGTCATTATCAGGCGAGAAGCAAAACATGCCTTCCGAGCCTACTACACGGGTTAATATTACGGGTAATCTTCGTACCTCACAATTATCTACTCGTGAGGTATTGCAAACCACCGTAGCAGGTACCACGGAAACGGTGACGATGCGTTACACAACCTTCCCAAAAACGATTTTTGATAGCTTAGGTAATGCGTACAGAATTAATATGCGTATGGTTTACCATCCACAATATTCAGAAGCCGCCAATTCTCCAAATGGTTACTGGACTATTGAAGCAATGGGAAGCTATTTCGTTCCAGATGGCGATGGTTGGAGTCGTACTCTTCCAACAGGTGAGCCTGTTACTGGTGCAACGGCTGGTGCAGTAAGGCTTGTTCATGCTTATCAAGATGGCGACCAGACACGTCCTCCTTCACTTATCGGATTCTGCTTCTTTGGTGGCGAATTTGGTGGGGCAATTGGTGGTTCTATAGAGGATTTCGCTGATGATATGCGTACATCTGCTACAGTCGCATTTGATTCAAATGGTAATGTTATAGGCTTGGGTCATACCGACGGGTATGATAATGGCTGGCCTGTTCCTATGAGCTTCCAGCATCCACCCGCAGGAACTGCGATTGGTGATAGAGAGTGGTGGGCAGGACAGGAATTTAACATTAGCATCGTACCCATAGCGGGAGTTGCTCCATCTGCTACCTTTGGTAATACGGGCAGTTCAACATCCATCTATACTAACCCAGGAAATGATACCTTGATTGCAGTTGGCGACCTTACCCTATGTTTCCGTGAACTCGGACAACGTGGCGTAGCAAACATGAGCGTTCGCGCACTTACACAAGATGGCGGTGGCCCTGGCGTACTGGAAGATATTTCAGTTGGTCAAGACGGAACAATCATGGGGCGTTTCTCCAACGGACGCGACCGTTTACTTGGTCAAATCCCCTTGGCATTTTTCACAAACCCAGCAGGTCTTGAGCGTATCGGAAACAGCTTCTGGCGCACAACAGCAAACTCTGGCCCATTTGATGGCGTAGGTTTGGTTGGTCAAATGATTGGCGGCGCACTTGAAGGTTCAAACGTAGACCTTGCAAACGAATTTACCGAAATGATAGTTACACAACGCGGTTTCCAAGCCGCATCACGCACAATAACAGTGTCTGATGAAATGCTTCAAGAACTTGTAAACTTGAGACGCTAAAACGTCTAACAGCGCGGGTTAGCTTCAAAGTCCGCTAACCCGCGCATTTTTTCCATGCTAAAAAATTAAAAAAAACATTGTATCTGGCTTTTTCCTGTGATATGCTTAGACGAGGGCTAAATCAAAAGGAGTTGCCAAATATGATAACCGTTACAAAAATCAACGACAGGGACATAGTTGTAAACTGTGACCTAATAGAAATGATTGAATCAACACCAGACACGACTCTTACCACCACAACAGGACGCAAGATAATAGTCCTTGATTCAGTGGAAGAGGTTGTGAACAAAGTAATTGCCTATAAAGGGCGCGTAAATAAAGTAAAAGTCGAATAACCCGAGAGGGGCTGTAAAAATTGGAACTAGGAACGCTTATAGGATTGATTTTAGGTATTATATTCATTGTTGTGTCTATACTTATCACGGCTGCGGGAGGCGACGGGGGCGTAGGCGACTTCCTTCACGCACCGTCAGTTATGATAGTTGCGGGCGGAACAATTGCGTCTGGCTTTATTGCAGTAAAGTTGAAAAACTTTATTGTGGCGTTTAAGGCTGTTGGCGTTACATTCAGGCCTCCTGTGCTTGACCCCGCCGCCGCGATTGATACAATCGTACAGCTTGCAAACACTGCGCGTAAAGAGGGCGTACTAGCCTTGGAGGAATCTGCTTCAAACATGGGCGACCAGTTCCTGAAAAAAGGAATCATGCTTATAGTTGACGGTACAGACCCCGAGCTTGTTAAGGGAATCATGGAAACGGAACTGGGCTACACAGACGAGCGTCACAGTGGCGTAGCATCTTTCTACGAAAACCTTGCAACATACGCACCTTCTTGGGGTATGATAGGTACGATGATTGGTCTTGTACTAATGCTTCGAGACCTTCAAGACCCCGATGCGATTGGGCCAATGATGGCGATTGCTCTTATTACAACATTCTATGGTTGTATTTTAGCGAACTTCTTATTCAACCCAGTTGCAGCAAAGCTTAGAGATATAAGCAAAGAAGAAATTCTTTTCAGAACGGTTATGGTTGAGGGTATGCTCTCCATTCAAGCGGGCGAAAACCCTCGTATTATAGAAGAGAAATTGAAATCATTCCTTGCACCTGCATTGCGTGGCGGTGTAGGCGCAGGTGGTGGAGGTTCTGGGGGGGCTGAATAATGAGACGGAAAAAAGAAGTACCTAATGCAAATAAAGTATTGCCTGGTTGGATGGCAAGTTATGCAGATATGTTTACAGTTTTGATGGCATTCTTTGTAATACTGTTTGCAATGTCCACGATAGAACAAGAATTATTTGAACGAGTTCTGGCAAGTTTTAACCCTTCACGCGTTCAAGAAGACTTTAATCCTGCCCAAATAGGCGGTGGTGATACGCTTATTGACAGAGGGCAAGGCATCCTTCCAGAGGTAGTGCCATCAGACCCTGCTGGTGCAGAGGGTGACGAAGGCGGGATAGGTCTTGGCGGGTATGATGCTGATGGCGATGCTGTAGGCGAAATGGTTAATACCTTCATGACATACATGGCAGCAATGCTAGGTATCGATGATGACACATACGGTATGTTGCCTAATGTAATGACTGAAGGCGAGAATTACATTCGTATAAATATTGAAGAACTAGCTGCTGGCGGAGTGTTTTTCAGTTCGGGTCAAGCAAGGCTTACATCTGCGGCTGTATCTGTCTTAGATTACATTGGGCCAATGCTTCTGACATTTTCTCAAGATGGTCATGGTATAGTTGTTGAGGGTCATACAGATAATCTACCTATAAACACTCCAGCATTCCCAAGTAACTGGACACTATCGGGTGCACGTGCTTCCTCTGTGGTTGAACATCTTGTACGCACTCAAGGGATAGATGTACACATGATTGCTGGTTTAGGCAGAGGGGAATATTTCCCGATTGCAGATAATAATACAGTAGACGGTCGCGCACAAAATCGTAGGGTTGAAGTGAAAATCTTCACTCCAGAAGTAACAGCAGGTGGCGCGATTGGTGGCTGGTTCACAATACCTGGAACGCGGTAAAAAAATCTTAATAAAAAGCAATTTAGGAGGCCGTAATGGACAAGAGCAAGATGATGTTAGTAATAATAATCGCCCTCTTGGTGCTGTTGCTTGGAACGGTTGTTGGGGTAGGCTTAGTACTTTTCCGCATGGCAGATGGTGGTAGCGAGAATTTTAGGGAACCACGTCCCCCTGGCGTAGAGGCTGCCCCTAGACCTGGAGACATACGCACAGTTTCACTTGGTCAAATGACAGCTAACCTAGCATTAGGCCCTGGAGGTCGTTCAGACAATGTTATTGTCGAAATAGATGTAGGTTTGAATGCCCTAGCAGACCCAAGCGAACTTGAAGACTTTTACGCTGTATTCACCAGACAAACCGCACTTGCTCGTGCTGTAGCACTTGATGTGTTCGTATCACGGACATATGAAGAAACACGTTCGCTTGAAGGCAGAAGAGAAACGCAAGAAATTATGAAGCGTGAACTTCAAGATGCTTTTGATTCAAATTTAATCGTAACTGTAACCTTTTCACACTTTAACGCAGTGAGGGGTAGGTGAGGTAATTGGGTGATATTCTTTCACAATCCGAGATAGATGCCCTATTAAATTCGATGATGGCTGGCGGTGAAGGCATATCGGACGCGCCGCCGCCTGCTATAAAGGGCAAGGAAGCAAGGCCTTATGACTTTGCTAATCCGTCGAAGTTCAACAGGGAACAACTGCGTACTCTTGAGAATATTTTCGATAACTTCGCAAGAGCAACTTCATCTTTCTTAACAGGGTATCTTCGTACTGCGGCGCATTTAGAAGTGTCTAGTTCCGAGGAAATCATGTACCGCGACTTTAATGTTGCGCTAGCAAATCCCGTTATACTTTCCATGATTGAACTTGCACCTTTGAAAGGAACTGTTATCGCGGATATGTCCAGCAATGTTGGGTATGCGATAATTGACCGTATTTTGGGCGGGCCTGGTCTTGGGCTAACTAAGATGAGAGATTTCTCTGAAATTGAGAAGATTCTACTAGAGCGTGTTATGTTGCAAATTTTAAGTTTCTTGCCCGAGCCGTGGGAAGGTGTTTTGCCATTACGTCCCAGACTTGAGAAAATAGAGACTAACACACAATTTGCGCAGATTATCTCGCCTACGGATAAGGTAGCGTTGGTGGTGCTTACCATCAAAATAGGAAGTTCAGAGGGAAATATTTCTTTCTGTTTGCCGCACAGGGTACTTGAACCTGTCGTTGATAGGTTGTATACTCGTTTCTGGTATGGTCAACGCGAGGAAGAAGATAAAGAAATTTATCGCGAACGTCTTGAAGTTGAGCTCGAACGTGCGAAAGTGCCTGTTTCCGTACAGGTTGGCAAATCAAAGATTATGGTAAACGATTTTGTAAACTTACAGGTGGGAGATATTATTCCGCTGGATTCATATGTAAGTTCTGATGTTAATGTTTTGGTAGGAAGTATGCATAAATTCCACGCAAAGCCGGGAACAAGCCGAGGTAAGTATGCGGTTCAAATCACGGACTTGATTGAGAGGGAGGAATCGAATAATGGGTGAGATGCTTTCTCAAGCAGAACTTGATGCCTTGTTAGGTAATGTGTTGGAGGACGGTGCAGATGAAGCCCCTGCATCAAGTGGGGGAAGTACACTTTCTGCCGATGACCAAGACGTGCTTGGTGAGGTAGGAAATATTAATATGGGTACTGCTGCGACGACTTTATTTACTTTATTGTCGCAGAAAGTGCTTATTACTACACCGCGCGTACAGGTTATGACTTGGGCGGAATTGTCCGAGGGGTACGACCGTCCTGCTGTTGGTATTCGTGTAGGATATAAGGCAGGACTAAGAGGTTCAAACATATTGATTTTGAAAGACCGTGATGTTAAAATCATTGCAGACTTGATGATGGGTGGCTCTGGCGAAGTTTCCGATACAGCGGAATTGAATGACTTAGATATGAGTGCAATAGGCGAAGCCATGAATCAAATGGTTGGCTCTGCTTCTACTTCTTTGTCGTCCATGATACAAGAAAAAGTGGATATTGAAACTCCTCAACCTTTTATGTTAGACTTTGCTTCTGGGGCAGTTTTGGATTCCGCAGGGTTTGAACCCAGTGAAATGATTGTAAGTGTTGAATTCCGAATGGAAATTGGGGAGCTGATTGATAGCGAGATTATGCAAATCTACCCAATGGACTTCGCCAAGGAGTTGGTGGCTACTTTGAAAGAACACATGATGGGTGGTAGTAGTGAAGTAGCGGCCGCGCCACCCGCCGCACATGCACCCGCACCAGTGGCGGCTGCACCTGTACCAATGGCTGCACCTGCGCCTCAGCCAGTTGCACCACCGCCTCAGCAGGTTCAATATGCACAGCCTGCGCCTGTATATGCGCAACCTGCACCGCTTCCGCAGAATGTTCAAGCGGCGCAGTTCGTTCCTTTTGATGCGAATGAAGTTTATCAGCAAAAGGAAAACATGGGCATCATCATGGATGTGCCTTTGGAAATAAGCGTAGAACTTGGGCGTACACACAAGAAAATCGCCGAAATTTTGGAGTTTTCACCAGGTACTGTGCTTGAACTTGACAAACTCGCAGGTGAACCAATTGACATTATAGTAAATGGCAAGTTTGTGGCTAAGGGCGATGTCGTAGTAATTGACGAGAATTTTGGTATCAGAATTACGGAAATTATCAGCGCAGATAAGAGGGTCTAAAACCTCATTAAATACCAGCTAAAAAGCTAAGGAGTGGAGAAACTATGTCTGACAAAACAATTCTATTAGTAGATGATGCGGCATTCATGCGTATGATGCTGAAAGACATTTTGACCAAGAACGGGTATACCGTGGTTGGTGAGGCAGAAAATGGTGCCAAAGCTATTGAGAAGTACAAAGAATTAAAGCCTAACTTGTGTATTTTGGACATCACAATGCCCGAAATGGATGGCATTCAAGCCGCTAAAGGAATCAAGGCCGCAGATAGTGGTGCGTTGATTATCATGTGTTCGGCTATGGGTCAACAAGCTATGGTTATCGAATCTATTCAAGCGGGGGCGAGGGACTTCATTGTTAAGCCGTTCCAAGCGGATAGAGTAATTGAGGCCGTTAAGAAAGTTATCGGCTAGAGCTTAGGTTATGGAAAATTTAATTTTTCTTCTTAGCGAAAGCTGGCTTGCCACGTCGTCGGCATCCCAGCTTTTTAGTATCTTTCGTTTTTTTGCCGCAACGATTTTGGTTGCAATACTTGCCTATTTTGTCACCAAAAAAATGGCAGGTGCGCGAGGAATGGGGATTGGACGCAGGACTGGAAATTTATCTATAGTGGAGTCAATTAATGTTGGCGGGCAAGCGGTTGTTAGGCTTGTGAAAGCTGGAGATAAATTTCTAGTGATTGGTGTCACTAAGGAGCGCGTGACTTTGTTGTCCGAGCTTGGCAAGGAACAAATTGACGAGATTGAAACTCCAGATTTTAAGGGCTTGAATATGCCTTTTAGCAAGATTCTTTCTCGTTTTCAGAATCAAAAAGATGAGCAGAGAAATGAGGATAATGATGCGTAGATTCAAGAAAGTTGGATTCGTGATTTTGGCGGCCTTGTTCTTGGGTCTTTTTAGTGTTCAGAATGTACATGCCGCTGGAATTTTAGACCCTTATGCCTCATTTTTTCCTGGGATAACTTTGGAAGTGGGGGCTACTGACGACCCGCAAAGTGTTGTTGCCACTATGCAGGTGCTGTTTTTAGTAAGTATTATCGCTCTTGCTCCCTCTTTGCTGGTGCTGTTGACGGGGTTTACGCGTATTGTTATTGTGCTTTCGTTTACGCGGCAGGCTATGGCAACGCAACAGATGCCGCCTAACCAAGTTCTGGTTGGTATTGCGCTGTTTCTGACATTGTTTATTATGGCACCCCAGTTTAATGAGATTAATCAGAACGCGATTATCCCTTTGGGGGCTGGCGAGATTGATACTGCGCAGGCCATTGAGGCCGCATGGGTTCCTCTTAGAGATTTCATGTTTATTCAACTTGATAATCAATTTGGCGAACATGCTGTTACTTTGTTCATGGATTTATCAGGTACTATGATTTATTATGATGAGCAAATTCCGCCAAGCGTTTTGATTCCTGCGTTCATAGTGAATGAGCTTACGATGGGCTTTTTGATGGGCTTTTTCATATACTTGCCGTTTATTGTAATTGATATGGTTGTGGCAAGTGTATTGATGTCCATGGGTATGATGATGCTACCGCCTGCTATGATTTCCATGCCATTTAAGATTATGGTATTCATTTTAGCTGGTGGGTGGCGAGTTGTTATTGAGAATATGTTACGAACCTTCGGTTATGGTTAATTGACATAATGGGGCAGTGATGAAGGTATTACAGGTGTTTGCTTGTGTGCTTCTAATTGCTACGCTTTGTGGCATGGGTGTAATTGTGGAAAGCCCCGAAAACCCCGCTGAACGGGTTTCGGGGCGAATGACGGATTATGCCGATGGTGGAGATGCGCGATTTCTGCATCGTGGAGAGTTTTCAATTCGCCTTACGGAGACTGTGGCGGGGAGTTTGTTTTCGCCCGTAGAACCTGTGATGTATGAGTTAAGAATTGTGCAGTCTGGTGTGCATTTTGTGGATGCTAGATTGCGTGGTATAGTTGATGGTGAAGATATAAATTCCGAAAATATTCAAGTGTTGAATCCAAATAAGATGTCTTTTTCGCGTGGTTGGCAAAGTCCCGAAGATAGCACTAACTTCATCACGAGTTTGACGCAATTCGATGGGGGGTTGTTGCAGTTTGTGTTGCGGCAACTTGACCCCGATTGCGGAGGTCGGTTTCGTAGTTTGGAAATTGGGCTTTTGCTTAGTGTTGAGGCTGGGTTCGAGCATAATCATGGTGGCATTATTGAGGTGGAAGTTTTTCGCAATAGTGAGTACATCGGGACTGCCCATATTGCGAATATCACTGACCCCATCTTTTTAGAGGCGGGTAGAACAATTGAGTATTTTCGCACTATTTTTAATGGTGCTTTGCAAGCATTAGATAGATTTGCTGTTGTTGAGATAACCCCTAAGAGTTTGCTTGAAGATTATGAACTGCGATTTCGTATGGAAGCAACGCAAAATGGTCGTCATGTTAATATTCCTATGGGTTCGTTAGTATTGTTTTTTGCTGATGCGATTGTTAATTACAATGAAAGCGGAATGCAAGTTGTTCGTATGCGTAGTGGTGGTAGATATAACAACGGGTATCTGGTGGCTAACCCGTCTTACGGGATAGCAGGTGAGCTTGTTTTTTATACGTATATCGCAGGCCCAATGATTCCAAGTATTACGTGGTATATGGTTGTTTATGGACAGCAAATTTCTTCTAATAGTCATTTTATAATGCCCGCATATTATGATAGAGATGTTTGGCAACAACGTGCTGTGTTTTATGGTTTTCCCTATAGTTTTGCCGCAATAACAACTGAAGTACCTGCCTTTCTACTCGAAGAGCCTAGCCCTCCAGTTGAAGTGAAACGCCCTATTTTCGAGAGGTTGGAACTTCGACATAACATGGCTACTGTGGTGGTAGGTGACGATATTATAGAACGGCCATTTATTCTTCATAGTTTTGTGGAGGGAATCGCGGTATCACTGTTGAATCCTCGCGTGTTTGCGAATTTCATTGGCGGGGAGATTTATTATGATGCAGGTATTGTTAATTTAAATGGTTTGGATTCAAATGGTAATTCAGTTTCTATTACGCTGACGATAGGAAGTAGCAGGGCAATTGTAAATGGTCAGAATGTTGACATTGCCACATTTTCAGGAGCTTCAGGGCCTGCATATTCAGTGTACACAATCCTGATTGGCAATCGTTCATATGCTCCTTTAAGATTTTTTGCCAATGCATTTTTACTTCCTATACATTTTCAAGATGGATTGGTTTTTCTTGGGTAGATTTTTTCGTTGACATTGTGGGCATTTTGCATCAATATGAAAGTAGTTTGGGAGGGTTTTTATGAATGAGCAGATTGTGCTTGATGTAATTCAAGAAGGGCTTTTGACTGTTATACTTGTTGCTGCACCTCCGCTCACGCTTGGGCTTCTTGCGGGGCTTATTATGGCTATTTTTCAGACTGTTACCAGTATTCAAGAGCCTACCCTTGCGTTTATCCCCAAGATTTTGGCTGTGCTTCTTTCGCTTATTGCGTTTGGGCCTTGGATGCTTAACAATTTGATTCGATATTTTTACAGTTTGACCGATAATTTTAACCATTTTATTCATCAGGTGTTTTAATTATGGAGATGCTACCGTTCCTTGTTGCCGCATTTAACGAAATTGATGTGCTGATGCTTATTTTGGTACGGGTTTCGGCATTTCTTATTTTCTTGCCAGTGCTTTCGGGTATGAGTATTCCTTTACAGGCACGGCTTTTTTTCGCGCTTGTTACTTCTGTTGCTATTTTTTTGTCGGGGACTGTCACTTCTGTTACTTTTTATGATACGCCCACGGGGTTTATTATGCTTATTTTAAGCGAGGTTATGGTAGGGGCTTTGCTTGGTTTTATCCTGTTTTTTGTGTTTAATGCGATTCTTTTTGCTGGGCAGTTTATTGATTTTAGTATGGGTTTTTCCATGGTTAATGTTCTTGACCCTATCCAGCAGATTCAAGTGCCTATTATTGGTAATGTTTTGTTTATGTCTGCTAGTGCGCTGTTGGTTGTTACTGGCGGTTTGCATGTTTTTCTTGATGTTTTCTTTAATAGTTTTCGGCTTATTCCTATTGGTACGGCGTTTATCCTTGGAAATGCTCCACTTATGGAATTTATCGTTTGGATGTTTGTTGGGTTTGTTGTTTTGGCGGTGCAAATTTCGATGCCTATTGTTGGCGTTTTGATGATTATTAATGTTGTGTTAGGAATCATGGTTAAAGCTGTGCCGCAGATGAATGTTTTTGTTATTGGTATGCCACTGAAAGTTCTTATTGGTTTGATTCTAGTTACTTCAGTGATGCTTCCAAGCCTTGGCACGATTTATGGGAATGTTTTTAATATTGCACTGGAAGGCATGGTTAGTGTTATGGAAGGGATGGCACCTGAATGATGAAAATTATTAGGAAAAATGGGACTGTCTTGATGCTTAACACTAGCGTATCTGGCTTCGAGACGCACACTGAAAGCAAGAATGTATATAATCGGCGAAACGCGGCTATGCCGTTGCCGCTTGATTTACAGTTTTTCAACGATGGCGGCGGCGAGAAAACCGAAAAAGCTACACCCAAAAAGCGCGAAAAATCCCGTGACGAGGGGCAGGTTGCTAAGAGCCAAGAGGCTTCTACTGCCGCCGCGCTTCTTACTGGGTTTTTTACGCTTTCGCTTTTTGCTGGTTCAATTCTTTATGGAATTTTGAGGTTGTTTACTCATCATGAGGATTTTTTCACGCCAAATATGATTGATACTTTCAATAATGTTGATGTTGCGCGGCATGTTGCTTGGACGCTTGGGCAGATTATTATATTGAGTTTGCCTATGTTTATTGTTAGTATTGTTGTTGGCGTTTTGATTAACTTGTTGCAGGTTGGTTGGCATGTTACTGCCAAGCCTATGAAACCCAAGTTTTCTAAGTTGAATCCACTCAAGGGGTTTAAGAGAATTTTTTCTTTGCAAAGTCTTGTTAATTTTGTCAAAAGTATTTTGAAATTGCTTGCTGTTGTTGGGGTGGTTTACATCATTCTGGTTGCGGAACTGGATTCCATTCCTGCTATTTTGAATATGTCGTTTATTGAGGCTACTTCGCTTATTGGTGATTTGGTTATTACTCTGGGGCTTTCTATTGGGGCTTTGTATATTTTTATCGCGCTTTTTGACTATGCTTATACCAAGTGGAAACATGAGAAAGATATTCGCATGTCTAAGCATGAGGTCAAGGAAGAGTGGAAACAGGCCGAAGGTAATCCGCAGGTTAAGGGCAAGATTAAACAAAAAATGCGTGAGGTTTCTATGCGTCGCATGATGCAGAATGTTCCGCAGGCGGATGTAATTATCACAAACCCTACCCATTACGCTGTCGCACTGAAATACGACATGATGGGCATGGGGGGCGCACCTGTTTTGGTGGGTAAGGGTGTTGATTTCATGGCGAAGCGGATTCGTGAGGCTGGAGTTGAACACAACATTCCTTTGGTGGAGAACCCGCCATTAGCCCGTGCCATTTACGCCGATGTGGAAATTGACCAAGAAATTCCAGAGGAGTTATATGTAGCCGTGGCAGAGATTATGGCATACGTATTCAAACTTAGAGAAAAAGCAAGCTAGGCGGGCGGCATAGCCGCTTTTCGCCGATTACATGTGGTGTTGGCTGTGTAGTGCGTCTCGAGGCCAGATAGTTACTTAGGTAGTAAAAAAATTAGGAGGGGTTTTTTATGATTCGGAAGAAATTGAGGGGCTTTTGTTGGTTGCTTGTGATTTTGTTGGTTCTTGCGCCAATGGGAGTTTTTGCGAATGAGGAGGAAACATTTACGATTTCTCCTAGTGTTGTCTCGATTAGTAATAATAATCTTTCGGGAACTGTTGCGGTTGGTGGAACGGCTACGGGTGCTATTACTTTCGACCGTGGCAATTTGCCCGCTGAGATTGAATTGAGCGCGAGTGATGATGGTATTACTGTTACTGGGCGGTCTTTGGCGGCGGGGGCATCTGATATTGATGAGAACTTTACCGTGTATGCAACACGTCAAGGTATTCGCGTGGGGTTTGAAGTGGCTGTTCATTTAACTGCGTCTGCGACATTCCCAATTAGTTTTGAGACATCTAGTGCTTCGCAGAATGGTTTGGTTGCTACGGGTTCAATCGCGCCTGAGGGAGAACAGGTTGCAGGTACATCTATTACGGTGACTGTAACTTTGACTGGAACTGCAACGGCGGCGGGAACTCACACTGTTGGATTAACTGGTGCTTCTTCGATTACTCCGCCTTCGGCGGTGACACGAGTTGTTGCCGTTGGTGAGGCGGCTTCGGCAGGAGCAAGTACATTTGCGTTTACTTTTGTTATGCCAGCGGCGGCTGTTAGTGATTTGGTTGTGGTGCATACTTTTGCGGCAACAATAACAACCCCAACTGCACCTGTGATTGCACAGCCGAATTTGCCAGTGGGAACAGTTGGTGCGGCGTATAATTACGCCTTCTCGGCGACGGGTAGTACTCCTATTACATGGGCTATTGCGTCTGGTAATTTGCCAGCGGGTTTGTCTTTGGATACAGCTACTGGGGTGATTTCTGGTACGCCTACAAGCCAAGGGACTACTAATTTTACGGTGTCTGCGACCAACAGCGTGGGTGAAAATACACGGGCGTTGAGCATACAAATTAGTGCGCAAGCTACTACTGGTGTGCCTTCGGTTACAACTACCTCTTTGCCTACTGCAACAATTAATATGGAATACAGTCAGTTTTTGCAGGCTACTGGCACTGCGCCTATGACTTGGGCTGTTAGCGGTAGTTTGCCTACTGGTTTGACTTTGAATGCGAATACAGGTGAAGTTAGCGGCACACCAACTCAAACTGGGAATTTCAATTTCACAGTAATCGCTACAAACGATTTGGGCAATAATTCTGCGGCTATTAGCTTGACTGTTGACTCGGCTTCTACGTGGGCGAATCGTCCCGCGCTTGACCCGCCATGGAGTGTTTGGATTTCTGGCGATACGGTTTTTTGGGATAGCGTGTCAAATGCTACCAATTATCGTATTTATTCGGGTAATTCCGTGCTTGGTACTACATGGGGAACTTCTTTTTACCTGCGCGATAGAATTAGCTCTGGGAATCATTCGATTAGGGTTAGGGCTTTGGGTGATGGTCATTCGTTTTCAGATTCTGTTTTAAGTCATTCTGTGAGTTTCAATATACAACCTGCTTGGCAATATTGGCATCATTGGATGCAAACGGGGTATACCCCGCAAGTATGGCCTCCTCCTCCGCAACCCGCTGTTGCGGCTCCTGGGCAAGCTGATGCCACTCCTCCAGGGCAGGGTGCGCCAGTTCAGCAAGTTGCTGGTGTGACTTTGCCACCTATGCAAAATGTTCCGTCTGTGTTGTTTCATGATGTGCCTACTTCGGCTTGGTATCATCCGTATATAAATGTTGTTGTTTCGCATCAGTTGTTCTCGGGCGTTGGGTCTGGGTTGTTCGACCCTCATGTGAACATGAACAGGGCAATGTTTGCGCAAGTTTTGGCTAACCTTGAAGGGGTTCAGCCTGCCCAGCGTTGGCCTTCTTTCTTGGATGTTCCCATGAATGCGTGGTATTTCCAGTCTATCGAATGGGCGGCAGAGAATGGCGTTGTTGCGGGTGTTGGTGGTGGAAATTTCGCACCATATGAATATGTTACTCGCGAACAGATTGCGGTAATTTTGCATCGTTATGCTGTGGCTAATGACATTGAATTGCCTTGGAGTGCGATTGCTCCATTCACAGACCAGCATCAAATATCCCCATGGGCGGCGGATTCTGTGCGTGTGATGCAAGTTGCGGGAGTAGTAACAGGTAGTGCAGATGGTAGACTTGGCCCACAAGTGCCAGCAACACGCGCAGAAGTTGCGGCAGTTTTTGCAAGGTTTATCAATTTAATTGGGTAAAAGAGGTGTTTTGATTGACTGAAACCACTTTATACCTAAGAACCATCAAGAAGGAACTAGCAGCGTGGGAAAGGAAAATGACAAAAAGCCCAAGTTTTATTAACCGCACGTCGAAGACGGTGCAACGCAAAATTCAAAGCATTGTGCCAGCTAAGGTGCAGAATTTAATTACTGGGGCTATCAAGGTTATGATTGAAACGGTAATATCTGGCTCTAGTATGCTTACGAAGACGGAATCGGTGCAACAGCCTTCTTTGGCGGAAAGCGATTATCTTTTGACGAAGTTGTATCCGACATACCATAAAATTGCGGTTGCGCAGGGCGTGGGTTTTGGGCTTGGCGGGTTTTTGATTAACCTTGCAGATATTCCTGCATTGCTAACGATAAAGACGAAATTTCTATTCGACTGTTGCAAGTTATACGGTTTTGATATAGACGACCCAAACGAACGCGCATTCATGCTATACGTATTTCAGTTGGCGTACTGCTGTGATGAGCGTAGATTAGAAATTTTTCCAATAATAAAAAACTGGGACAGCTATGTAGAAAACACAACAGTAGACTGGGAAAAACTACAACTAGAATACCGCGATTACCTAGACATAGCAAAACTGCTACAGCTACTACCCATGGTAGGTGCGGTAGCAGGCGGCGCGGCAAATCACAGCCTAATGAGCAAGTTAAAGGCGACGGCAATGAATTGTTATCGTTTGCGGGTTTTAAGGGATTAGAGCTAACGCATACGTTACGAAGACAGAAGCAATTATAAAGCAAAAAAAGCCGCTATTCCTTGAAATGCAAGGATTGCGGCTTTTTTTTGCGTAGAAACTGTTCATGGCTTCGTGACGTATGCGTTAGCTTGCCAATGCATGTAGTCGGCGAAATGCGGCTGTGCCGCTTTTTTAGGCTAGGAAACTGCTCATGGCTTCGAGACGTATGCGTTAGCTTACCAATACATGTAATCGGCGAAATGCGGCTGTGCCGCCCGCTCGTTATGCGAATTGATTTAGGAAGCGTAAATCTGTGCTGTGGAATAGGCGTACATCGTCTACTTCGTAGCGCATCATTACTAGGCGGTCTAGGCCTATGTTTACATAGAAGCCTGTGTATTCGTTGGGGTCTAGGCCTGCGGCTCTTAGGACGTTGGGGTGTGGCGAACCCCCTGGCATAATTTCAATCCAGCCTACGTTTTTACATACGCTGCAACCTTTTCCTGCACATACTAGACAGCTCATGTCTATTTCAAAACCAGGTTCTACGAAGGGGAAGAAACCTACGCGCATTCTTACGGGAACGTCTCGCCCGAATACTTTTGACAAAATGCTTTTTATCATTACCATGCCTGCGGAGAATTTAAAATCGCGGTCAACGATAAGGGCTTCGTATTGGAAGAAAGCGCGTTCGTGGCGTGCGTCGGTGGCTTCGTTGCGATAAACTCGACCAGGGTATACGAAACGATATGGCGGTTTGTGGGTTTGCATATAGCGAACACTCGCGCCTGTTAGGTGTGGGCGAAGGCATAGGCGTTCGCCGCCGCCTCCCTTGTCGTGACCTTCTAGCCAGAAGGTGTCCATACTTTCGCGTGCGGGGTGTTCTGCTGGGAAGTTTAGGTTATCGAAGGCGTATAATTCGCTGGAAATATCGGACTCTTGAAAGATTTCAAAACCCATGGAACGGAAGGTGTCGTTTAGGTCGTAGCTCATTTGCGTTATTGGGTGTAGACCGCCTGTTGGTGGGGTTAGCCCTGTTACAGTTACGTCAAAATCTGGCGGGATTTCCGATGCCTTTAGTTGGATTTCTTCTGCACGCGATTCTATTAATGCTGTTAGTTTCGTTTTTACTTGGTTGGCGGCTCGTCCCGTTTCGGCGCGTAAAGATGCTTCCATTTTGGGGACTTCTTTAAGAATTTCTGTTAGCGCGCCTTGTTTTCCTATTAAGGCGGCTTTTACATCTTGGAGTTCTGCTACCGTTTTTGCTTCTGCTATTTTGTTTTCGCCGTCTTGCAGAATTGCATTTAGTCTATCGTTCATGTAACTGCCTCATTTCGTTTTTTTCTATCCGCTTTACCAT
>Ga0123355_10005889_pt1 | contig 18055 bp, 15 predicted proteins | sample TergutEmb28metaG_3_FD_89872 | JGI IMG/M metagenome (GOLD analysis project Ga0123355, IMG submission 89872) | Embiratermes neotenicus P1 segment gut microbial communities from Petit-Saut dam, French Guiana - Emb289 P1 | ecosystem: Host-associated > Arthropoda: Insects > Digestive system > Gut ... | reverse complement strand
GGACGGCGATGAACCGCCAGGCGAATCCGAGCGCCCTTAATGATGCAATGCCCAATTTCACCGCGCTTACAGCCGTAATCATCGGCGGCGTGTCGTTTAGAGGCGGATCAGGAAGCTTGGCGGCAGGATTTTTCGGGATGGTAGTCGTAAGGCTGTTTGACAACGGGCTGACGATCTTTGGGTTTAATCCATATGTCAACGTCGCGGCGCAGGGTATGATACTTATCGTCGCGCTGATCGCAGACCATGTAAGCACCGTGCGCCAGAACAGGGCGCTGACCGCCGCCGCGATGGCGTCCGTGCAGGAAGGCACGTAAAATTCGTATTTCGCAGGGGGTGGCTCATCGCCGCCGCCGGTGGAAGATATAAACAACAATTTATTTAAGGAGGAAAAAATGAAAAAGACGAAGATTTTATCACTACTTATCGTGCTTGCAATGGTGGTCGCGCTGATTGCGGCTTGTAATGGCGGCACAACGACCGATCCGACAGATCCGCCCACTACCGCGCCGACACAGGCGCCTGACGGCGATGACGACGACGGTCCTGAAGGCGGCGCTATCGATGGCGAAATCGTATACATTGAGAATGAAATAGGCATGTTCAATCTGGACTATGACTATTTCGCAAATCCGAGGTTCAGGGTCCAGTACGTTATCTTGAACTTTAGCGGCCTGCATGACACGTTCCATCGTGCGTTCACCAGCTGGGCAGAGCGCGCAAATGTTGAGTACCTCGGTTTCATCGAGTTCAGTAACGACGCTGACCAGTTTATGATGAGCTTGCCGATGCTCGCGGAAGGCGCCGACGGGCTTGTGCTTGATCCGGATCAGCAGATGTACAACCGCATCGCCGAAGTTCTGGCCGACCTTGGCACACCGTGGATGTCCGGTATGGCCGTTCCGCAGGACATGGAGACAGAAGGCTTCCCGCTTATGCATCCATACGCCGGCTTTAACCAGGACTTCATCGGCCGTCAGTTCCCGTCGCACATAATAAACGGCGCGCGGCGCATGTGGCCGGACGTGCCGCTCAATGAGTTCGGCTTCATAGTCATTGACCACTCGACCGTGTTCGCGCTTCATCAGCGTGCGCTCGGCGCGCTCGCATCGCTTGAAGAGAACTATTCTGAGTACTTTACCTTGGGCGAGAACCTCTTTGTTGCGGATACATCAATCGGTATGTGGGACATTGACACATCGAACGACGTTGTAAGTGCGATCCTTGCGATGAATCCGCAGATAACGCGCTGGCTCGCGTTCGGTCTCGTTGATACCCAGGCTCAGGGCGCGGCGCTCGCGCTTGACATGGCCGGATATGAAGACGACTCGTACGTCTCCGCGTTCGGCGGAGAAGGCGCGCGTCTCATGTGGGATGCTGGGCAGTCCTCCGCATGGAGATCAGCAGGCTCTTCGGCGACGATGGTCTTTGGTGAGCCGATCTTCTTCGCACTGTACGCATTTATGGCCGGTCACGCTACGCCTGAGACGCTGTGGCCAGAGTGGGTCAACTGCGCAGACGGCGAGGTATACCCAAGCCGCCTGATCCCGTTCTTCTGGGTAACGCAGGAAAACTACAGGTATGTTTACGCGTGGGGTGACGTTTACGGGGGCAGTAACCTCTTCCCAGAGTATTCGAGAGAGGGCATTACCCACGATACGTTTAGCGCAAGGGTACCGATACCTGCGTTCTACAGGTGTCATAGGCCTGGCTGTCGCTTCTGCGAAGCCGCGGCTGAGCTTGGCGCCGCATAACAATGGCATAGCAAAAGCGGCGGTTCATTTTGAACCGCCGCTTTTTTGCCTGTTTATGGCTTTTTGCATTGAAATAGCGACATGGCAATGATATAATATGGCAATTACGCTGTAAAATTAAAGAAGGAGTTAAAATATATGGTAGACAAAACATTCGCGCGTACTATGTTCAGTATCGCGGGCAAAGTCGCAATCGTAACAGGCGCGACGGGTGCGCTAGGCAGTGCGGTCGCGGCGGGGTATGGTTTGCAGGACGCCAAAGTGGTTCTGACCGGCAGGAGCGCAAAGAAGCTTGAAGACATCTGCAATGAGATGAAGGCGGCGGGCTGTGACTGCGCTTGTATCGCCGGTGACCCGGCAGTGGAAGAGGATGTCAAGAAAATCATAAAATTCGCGGTCGATACATACGGAGAGGTAAATATCCTCGCCGCGTGCCACGGGTTTAACGCGCCGAAACCGATTGTTGAACAAAGCCTTAATGAGTGGCAGGCCATCATGGACGCCGACTGCACAAGCGTGTATCTGCTCGCAAAATACACCGCCGAGCAGATGATAGCGCAGGGCAAAGGCGGCAAGATGGTGATCACTTCGTCGGCGCGCTCAAAAATGGGCATGGCCGGATACACCGGGTATTGCACAGCCAAAGGCGGCGTTGACCTGATGGTGCAGTCGCTGGCGTGCGAACTCACGGCGCAGCACGGCATAAACGTAAACAGCATAAACCCGACCGTGTTCCGCTCAGAGCTGACCGAGTGGATGTTCGACCCCGAAAGCGCGGTGTACCAGAATTTCTTAAAACGTCTGCCTGTCGGACGGCTGGGCGAACCGTCTGATTTTATCGGGCTGGCCACGTTTTTGGCATCCCCGGCGTCTGATTTTCTCACCGGCGGCAATTACGACGCCACCGGTGGCTATTGGGCGTGCTAAGTCAATCGCAAAGCGATTGACAAATTGAAAATGGAGAATTGAAAATGGAAAACGTAGCAATAATCGGCGCGGGGATGATGGGCAAAATGGTCGCGTTTGTACTCTCGCTGCAATATCAGGTGCTCGTTTATGACATTGCGCCGCAGGACGTTCACGCGGGTATCCGCGAGCAGTGCGCGGAGCTTGTGACCAAAGGCGCGCTGTCGGAAACGGAGCTGGAAGAGCGGCTCGCGCGAATCCGCTTTACAACTGATATGAACCTCGTCTCCGATGCGGATATTGTAATCGAAGCCGTGTTTGAGGACATGGAGTTAAAGCGGAAGATTTTTGCAGAACTTGAAGAGATCTGCCGCCCGGACGCCATATTCTGCACAAACACATCTGTTATGAGTCCGTCGGAAATCAGCCGGGATTTAAAGCACCGCGAGCGGTTTTGCGCGACGCACTTCTGGAACCCGGCGCACCTTATCCCGCTGGTCGAAGTCGTAATGTCCGACGCGACGAGCGAGGAGACTGCGCAAGTCGTTATGGACATACTGGCCGGCGTTGGCAAAAAGCCGGTTCTGTGCAAAAAAGACGTGCCGGGGTTTATCGCAAACCGGCTTCAGCACGCGCTTTGGCGCGAGGCGATATACATGGTGCAAGAGGGCATCGCCGATGCCAAAACGGTGGACGACGCGTGTAAATACGGCCCCGGACTGCGCTGGCCGGTTCTCGGCCCGATGGAAAATTCCGACCTTGTCGGTATCGAGCTGACGTATAACATACACGAATACGTCCTAAAAGCGCTGGCCGATAATCACGAGCCGTCACCTCTTTTGCGCGAGATGTTGGATCGCGGCGACCTCGGCATGAAGTCCGGCAAAGGTTTTCAAGAATGGCCGCCGGAGCGGGTTGCGGAGCTTACAGCCGGGCTTAGAGAATATCTCGTTGACTACAACGCGAAAAATAACAAATAAGGAGAATTTACACAATGGGCAAAAAAGTATTCGTTGACCTCACGCATCCATTTTCCGCGGAGCAGCCGCGCTGGCCATACTTTGACAAACCGGTGATCGACGCGCCGCACTCGATGGCAAAGGGCGGCGTCCTGACCCAGAAGATGACGATCACAATGCACACCGGCACGCACTGCGACGCGCCGCGCCATGTCATGGAATACGAGTTCGACGGCCGCCGCGCGCGGTACACGCACGAGATGCCGATCGACGCTTACGCCGGTGACGCGATATGCCTGCCGGTCGAGATCGAGCCGTGGGGGCTTATCACCGACAAGCACCTCGACGCCGCGTGCGAAAAAATCGGCTTCGACCCGAAAGACCTTGAAGGCATGGTCTTGTGTATTGACACGGGGATGCACAAATTGTATGACGATTCGAAGGCGTATTACCACTACGCGGCCGGGACAGGCATCGAGGCTGGCAAGTGGATCGTAAAATATAAGCCGAAATGCGTCGCGATGGACTCGCAGGCGCTGGATCACCCGTTGCACACCGCAATGGGCAACAACGGCATGACGCGCATGAACCTGCTCGGCTCAACCGGTAAACCGCTGCATGACGAATATACCGAGTTGTTCGGCGAGGCGGCCAATGCGGAGTTTGACAAATTTGAGTATATCCGCATCCACGGACAGGCGGCGTATGATAAAAAATTCGGTCTGCTCGAAGAGTTCGGCAACTGGGGAACGTGGGAGCCGTGCCATAAGCTGATGCTGGGCAACGGTATCGTCGGCGTCGAGAATCTCGGCGGGGACTTGTCAAAGGTGTCCGGCAAGAGATTCAAATTCTACTGCTTCCCGCTGCGCTGGTATATGGGTGACGGGGCCATGGCCCGCTGTGTTGCCGAGATCGACGAAGCTGACCTCAACAATGTGCCGGACCGCATATACGAGTATGGCGGCACGGGCTACGCCAGCGCCGACGGCGGCGGCGGCAGCGGCCTTGAGTATATGAAGAAGTTGTTTGGGCGCAAATAAATTAACGACCCACAGGGGCGCGCAATGCGCGCCCCTGAATTCAAACGAGGAGGAAAACTAATGTCCGATTTACGCAACAAACGCATAATAACCGTCGCCACGACCGGCGCGTGGCCGACGAAAGAGAACACGCCGAACGTGCCGATCGAGCCGCACGAGATAGCGGAAGAGATATACAACTGCTGGAAGGAAGGTGCGGCAGTTGCGCATATCCACTGCCGCGACAATGACGGCAAAGCCGCGATGGTCTTTGAGAAGTTTGAAGAGACGGTCCGGCTCATCTGCGAGCGCAAAGACTGCGACATCATCCTCAACATCACGACCTCCGGCGGCGTGAACCTCAAAGAAGAAGACCGCCTGCGCCCGTTTTATGAGCTTAAACCAGAGATGGCCAGCTACGACTGCGGGACAATGAACTGGCAGCATGTCACGATCTTTGAGAACAATCCGCAGTTTCTTGAAAAACTCGGACTGATGATGCAGGAAGCCGGCGTCCGGCCGGAGATCGAGGTGTTTGATCCCGGCATGATCTACAACGCGGGTTATTACATCAAAAAAGAGATACTCAAAACGCCGTGCCACTTCCAGTTCTGCATGGGCGTACCGGGCGGCATCGCGGCTACGGTGAAAAACCTCGTGTTCATGAAGGACGTCCTAGACGAGGTCGCACCTGGCAGTACATGGTCGGCGTTCGGCGTCGGCAAGGGCGCGATGGAGATTCTGTACGCGACGGTCGCGATGGGTGGGCATATCCGCGTCGGTATGGAGGACAACGTGCTATACCGCAAGGGACAAATCGCCGACAGCAACATGCAGTTCGTCGCCAGGGCGCGCAGGATCATCGAGGAGTATACCTGCGAGGTTGCGACCCCGGCGGAGGCGAGAGCGATACTGGGGCTTGACCCGCGTTAGGAGGCAGTGATGAATAAGGACGTTATGCAGATAAAAGACCTTATTGAGCGCTGGGCCGTTTACAGAGACGCGATGATGTGGGACAAATTCCGCACGGTGTGGCATCCCGACGGCGTCATGACGGCCACGTGGACAGAAGGGCCATTTGAGGACTTTATAAAGATCACGCAAGAGGGCGTAAAATACGGGCTGAACATCTTGCATATTCTTGGCGGCACGGCGGTCGAGGTCGTGGGAGACCGCGCGGTCGCGATGACGAAGTTTATCATATTGCAGCGCGCCATGCTCGACGGGGTGCTGTGCGACGTAAACTGCTACGCCCGGCACTATGATCTGTGGGAAAAGCGAGCTGACAAATGGGGACTTGTATACCGCGGGACAATCGCGGACAAAGACAGGATCGACCCGGTGGACCCCAGTGAGCGCGTTGTGCTGGACAAGGAGATACTCGAGCGATTCCCGATCGAGTACCGGCACCTGGCGTATCTCCAGACGAAGGCTGGTTATGACGTGGACAGAGACTGCCCGAGGATAAGCGGCGGCCGCGCGCTGGATGCGCTGTATCAAAAAGGCGCAGACTGGCTGGCCGGCGTGTAACGCTTGTGACATGTAGGGGCGACCGACCTCGGTCGCCCGCTATTTCGGCTCTGCACCTAGACACGGGCGATCAGGGTCGATCGCGCCTACAAAAATCCCACGAAACCACACAAAAAACAGCGCGGTCGAAAGACCGCGCTGTTTTATACGCTTTACTATTGAAGCCCCGCCAGCTTCAGAACGTCAGGCACTTTCGACTCCCAGCCGAGCGCCATCAGGTGGATACCCTGGCAGTAGTCTTTGCACTCTTTGATAATCCGCGCCGTGATTTCAACGCCGGTGATACCGGCTTTGGTCTTTTCGGGATCTGCCTTGAGTTCATCAACTATCGCATCCGGTACACTGATTCCGGGGACGTTGTTTTTCATGTAATTTACCATGCCCGCGTTCTTGGGGATAATCACGCCCAGCATGACAGGAACGCCGAACTGCTTCGCTCTCTCCATGAACTTAATGAACTTTTCCGAATCATATATCGCCTGCGTCTGGAAATATTCCGCGCCGGCCTCAACTTTGCGCTCCATCTTCGCGAGCTGCACGTCAACCGAATCGCTGCACGGCGAGACGACCGCGCCTTTGCAGAATTTTGGCGGCTCACCCTCAAGCTCATTGCCGCCGAGGTCAAAGCCTTTTTCAAGTTGACCGACCGCGTGCAGCAGAGACACGGAGTCAAGGTCAAACACCGGCTTCGCCTGCGGGTTATCGCCCACACTTGGGTGGTCGCCGGTAAGTAAAAGCAGATTCTCAATCCCGAAATAGGCAGCGCTGAGCAGGTCCGCTTGCAGAGCTATGCGGTTGCGGTCGCGGCATGTAAGCTGAAATATCGCCTCGTGGCCGTGGTCTTTAAGGACCTTACAAGTCGCGAGCGAACCCATGCGCATTTTTGAGGACTGACTGTCCGTTACGTTTATCGCCGTGATGCCTTTTAAAAATTCATCGGCTTCATGCAAAAGATGCTCAGGACGACAGCCTTTAGGCGGGCCGACTTCCGCGGTGATTACCATTTCGCCTTTTTTGAAAAGTTCTGATATTTTCATTATTTATTCTCCTCATACATCAAATTAAAATTCCGCATTTTCGCCGGATAGCGCATTTCATCAAGCAGCCCGAGCTTCTCAAGACGCTTGTAGATACGCTCCCACCCGCACTGCATCTCTTTATCAACCTCGCACTTGCCGTCCTTGCCGCCGCCGAACTGCCCGTTTACACGGCTTTTGCTGCAAGCGGTTATCGGGCAGATGCCGCCGGTGCCGTTTAGGTAACACTCGCCGCACTGGTCGCAGCCGACCTCAAGCGGAGTGACGCCCTGTCCGCCGGGCAGGGGGAGGGTATCGCACGCGGCGAAGACTTTTTTATCTTTAAAATTGTCCGAAACCGTCTGCACACCAACGCCGCAGGCCAGAACAAGAACAGTGTCGGCCGCGGTGATTTTATCCATGTGTTTCGCGACCTGGACTTTTAGGTTATCCGGGTTACAAACATATTCTGTAATAACCGCACCGGAGGGCTTGAGTTCGCCAGTAAGCGCAAGCGCCTCATGCTCGGGGAAATGAACTTCTTTACAGCCTTCGCAAGTAACGACAAAAACCTTGCCCTTAGCGACGGCTTCGATCGCCTCTTTCGGCTTTAGCACAGTTATAAGCATCTATTTCGCCTCCTTTTGCGCCTGCTCCATAACGCCTTTTTTGCACTGCTTTATCGAGAATCTAAGCGGAATCTTGCTTGAGCAGATGAACTCACAGCAGCCGCATTCCATACAGTCACGAACGCTTTTCTCGCTCGCGCCGCCCCAGTCCTGCGCAACTGCGAGTTTCGGATAATAAAGCGGCAAAAGCTCCATCGGACAAACGTCGGCACAGCGGCCGCACTTGATGCATTCAGACGCCTCAGACACATCCGGCTCGATGGCGATAATGCCGTTCGTGGCCTTGATTATCGGCACATCGAAGTGTTCGATCTCAAAGCCCATCATCGGGCCGCCGAGTTTTATCGTCACATCGTCAGTCGTCAAGCCGCCGCAGTAGTCAATAAGCGACTGCACCGGCGTGCCGATTTTAACCATGTAGTTGCCCGGGTTCTTGATATGCGGCCCGGTGACGGTCACGGCGCGCTCAATCAGCGGAAGGCCCTTATTGATCGCGTCGGACACGGCTTTGACCGTGCTGACATTACTGACCACAACGCCGACGTCAAGCGGCAACGCCCCGCTCGGGACAGATCTGCCCAACGCCCGCTTTATCAGCATTTTTTCTGCACCCTGTGGATATTTTGTCTTCGCGACGACGATCTCGATATCCGCGATATCGGCGGTCTTCTGCTCCAGCAGTTCGATTGCGTCGTGCTTGTTATCCTCAATGACGATCATGCCTTTCGCCGCGCCGGTCGATTTCAGCAGAACCTTCAGACCGAAAATCACATCGTCCGCGTACTCAAGCATCACACGGTGATCGCACGTAAGCAGCGGCTCACACTCACAGCCGTTGAGCAAAATAGTGTCGATCGGCTTCGGCGATTTCAGCTTAACCGAAGTTGGGAAGCCCGCGCCGCCCATGCCAACGATGCCTTTTTCACGCACGATATCCGCAATTTCGTCAACCGAAAGCTTCTCCCATTCGGCGACGGGTTTTACCGAGTTGCAAAGCTCGTCCTTGCCGTCGGACTTGATGACGACCGACATGACCATCGCGCCGCTGGTCGGATGCCGCCGTTCTTCAACGGCCGTCACCGTACCGGACACGCTTGAGTGTATAGTACAGCTGATAAATCCGGCGGAATCGCCAATTTTCTGGCCGACTTTTACGGCCTCTCCCGCACTTACAACCGGCGTCGCCGGCGCGCCGGCGTGCTGACTGAGCGGGATTACGACCATATCCGGGGCCGGGAACGGTTTTAGCGGAAAATGCTCAGAAAGTTCTTTATACTCCGACGGGTGAAGCCCGCCGTAATAACCCTCATACCGCTTCTCACGGACGGATTTTACATAGTCGTTTATGACTTTAAAGCTGACCTTAGAATGGTCGCGCAGTTGAACCGGCGCGTTCAAAATCTCCGCGGCGCGGCCTTGCGCGGTAAGGCGCTCATGTATCTTGTCCCAGGCGCAGTCTTTGTCTTTGCTGACTTCGCATTTGAAGTCTTTCGACCCGCCGCACTGGCCGTTTACAAGGCTTTTTGAGCAGTCCACAATCGGGCAGACGCCGCCGGTGAGGTTGAGGTAACACTGGCCGCAGCCTTCACAGCGCGTTTTTGTAAGCGCCATACCGTGACTGCCGTCGTAGTCTTTTACAGAGTCGCTCGCCGCGTAAACCGGCAGCTCAAACAAATCCGCGACCGTCTGGATACCAAGTCCGCAAGCGATGACGGCGACATTCTGTGTACCTTCCGGCACTGCCAGCTTTTTCTCTGTCATCGGCTTGTTGCACAGGAAATCCACGTTTGCGCAGGCTTTGATGGTTTTTCCCTGTTCGCCGGCGATTTTTTCAAATTCGGCGCATTCCGGCTCGTCAATGCCGTCAAACTCCTTAAAACACTTGTTACAGGCGACGACAAATAGGTTGTCTTTGTGCTCCAGAAGCGGGATTAACTCATCTTTGCTTTTTAATCGGAATTTCGTATAATCCTCCAAATCAATTTACCCCCTCGTGTTATGTTGCGTTTTGCCGTGTTTCAATTCGAAACGATTATAACACACGGCCGCGCGGTTGTCCAGACGTACATACTCCCAGTTTTGCCGAGGTGGTTTGTATCGCCAACCCCTGCCCTCTTTAGTAAAGAGGGTGCCGACCGCAGTCGGCGGGTGTTTTGTCCGCGTGCGGCAGGATGCCGTCCTCACCAACAAAAAAGGCGGCCTTTCGACCGCCTTTTTGCATGGTGCTAATAATTGTATTGGGCGGTATTTTGCCCATGCTTCTACTTTGCGTATTCGATCGCCTTTGTCTCGCGCAGCAGGTTTACCTTGATCTGACCCGGATACTCAAGCTCGCCCTCGATTTTCTTCGCGATCTCGCGGGCAAGCAGAACCATCTCATCTTCGGAGACTTCCTCGGGTTTTACCATGATGCGTATCTCGCGCCCGGCCTGAATAGCGTAAGAACTCTCAACGCCGTTAAACGAACAGGTCAGCTCCTCAAGCTTCTCAAGACGCTTGACGTAACTCTCGATGTTCTCGCGACGTGCGCCGGGACGCGCGGCCGAAATGGTGTCAGAAGCCTGAACGATACAGGCGATGACCGTCTGCGGTTCAACATCGCCGTGATGCGCGTGTATCGCGTGGATGACCTCAGGACTCTCTTTATACTTTTTCGCAAGATCGACGCCGATAGTCACATGGCTGCCGTCGATCTCGTGATCGACCGCTTTGCCAAGATCGTGCAACAAACCCGCGCGCTTGGCGGTCATAACATCAACGCCGAGTTCGCTCGCAAGCAGGCCGGCGATATGCGAAACTTCGATCGAATGGTTCAGCACATTCTGGCCGTAGCTCGTGCGATACTTCATCCGTCCGAGCAGTCGGATGATCTCTGGATGCAGACCGTGAACGCCCGTTTCAAACGTCGCGCGCTCGCCTTCCGACTTGATCGTGTTGTCAACTTCCTTCTTCGCCTTTTCAACCATCTCTTCGATCCTGGCCGGATGTATGCGCCCGTCTAGGATCAGCTTTTCAAGCGAGAGCCGTGCGACTTCGCGGCGGACAGGGTCAAACCCTGAAAGCGTGATTGCCTCGGGCGTGTCGTCGATGATGAGGTCAACGCCGGTAAGCGTCTCAATGGCGCGGATGTTGCGGCCCTCGCGGCCTATGATGCGGCCTTTCATCTCATCGTTCGGCAGCGGCACAACCGAAACCGTGGCTTCGGCGACGTGATCAGCCGCGCACCGCTGGATGGCGAGAGAAATGTACTCTTGCGCTTTGGTGTCGGCCTCTTCTTTCAGGCGGGTTTCGATCTCTTTGATCTTCATCGCCGCCTCGTGCGTGACTTCTGACTCAATATTTTTGATAAGGTATGATTTAGCTTCCTCAACGGAGTATCCCGAAATTTTCTCAAGCGCGTCGAACTGACTGCGCTTTAACGCCGCGACTTCCTCGTGCGCGGTATCAAGGTCACTTAAACGTTTTGATAGAGTTTCCGATTTCTTTTCAAAAATATCGGATTTTTTATCAAGCATCTCCTCTTTTTGCTGAAGCCGACGCTCCTGCTTTTGGATTTCGCCGCGGCGTTCTTTGACCTCGCGCTCGTACTCGTTTCTACTTTTGTGTATTTCTTCCTTTGCCTCTAACAGAGCTTCGCGTTTTTTACTCTCAGCTGACTTGATCGAGTCGTTAATAATCCGTTTGGCTTTTTCTTCCGCGCTTTGTATCTCGCGTTCGGACACCTTTTTTCTGTAAACGATGCCAAGAAAAAAGCCCACAGCCAGAAATATAAACAGAGAAACCGCGAAGATTATATAAAACATTAATGACGTAGGCATTGCAAGCTAACACTCCCCCCTTTTACGATTAACAGTTAACAATTAACAATTAACACTTCATTAATTGACAATTATCGAACATGCTATAGTATTCTACAGCCGCGGCAATGGCCTGTCAAGTTAATTTAACCGCTTACGGGAAATTTTTGTGTTTTTAGGGCGTTTTCGCGTGCTGTAGGGCGCGACGGGGACAATGCGATTGTAGGGGCGATTATCAATCGCCCGCGGGCGGCTAATAGCCGCCCCTAAAAAAACCGTCGCGCCCCCACAGCCCCAAACCTTGACACATCTGAGGAAATATTTTATAATAACATGTTACTGTTCAAATCTGTATGCTTGGGGGGAAAATGGTGCAAAACACAGGTGTGATCGCGCGGGGGATTGTGACGCCTATTTTCAAACAGGGCGACGATATTATAAACCTAATCTGCGACGCTTTGCTAAAAAGGGCGCAAAGCGACGGATTTACGATCGAGGATAGAGACATTGTGGCCGTTACCGAGGCCGTTGTGGCCATCGCGCAGGGCAATTACGCAACGCTTGCGCAGATAGCCGAAGATGTGCGCGCAAAATTCGGCGGCGGCACGTTAGGGCTGGTGTTTCCAATTTTGTCACGCAACCGTTTCGCGATACTCTCAGGCATCGCCCAAGGTTGCGACAAGCTCGTGATACAGCTCTCATACCCGTGCGACGAGGTCGGCAACAAACTTGTGGACCTCTCCGTCTGCGATGAAAAGGGCGTAAACCCGTATTCCGACAGCATGACCGAGGCGCGGTTTCGCGAAATTTTCGGCATGGACACGGTTCATAGCTTTACCGGCGTGGATTATATCGAGTATTTCAAAAGCGTCGCCAAAGGATGCGAAATCATTTTTTCAAACGATCCGAGGCATATTCTTAACTATACAGAAAACGTCCTGTGCTGCGATATCCATTCGAGATGGCGCAGTCAGAAACTTATTACCCAGGCCGGCGCGCAAAAGTGCTTGCGGCTTGACGAGATTTTGACCGAACCGGTAGACGGCAGCGGGTACAGCGAATATGGCCTCTTAGGCTCAAACAAAGCGACTGAGGATTCCGTAAAGCTCTTTCCGCGCGATTCAGAGGCATTTGTGCAGAAACTTCAGGCAGAGCTTAAAAAACGGACAGGCAAATCGCTTGAGGTCATGGTGTACGGCGACGGGTGTTTCAAAGACCCGGTAGAGGGCATTTGGGAACTTGCCGACCCGGTCGTCTCCCCGGCGTTTACCGACGGGCTTTCGGGTACGCCAAGTGAGCTTAAAATCAAGTACGTGGCGGACAACGACCTAAAGGACCTGTCCGGGAGCGACCTTGCCGACGGTATCCGCGACGAGATAAGGAACAAGCAGCAGAACCTTGTCGGCAAAATGCAGTCGGAAGGTACAACGCCGCGCAGGATACAAGACCTTGTCGGCAGTCTGTGCGACCTCGTATCCGGCAGCGGAGACCGCGGCACGCCGGTCGTGCTTGTGCAGAACTATTTTAAGAACTACGCGAGCGAATAAAGCGTAAAATTATTAAAGAGAGACAAGATATGGACAGACTAAACCATTTCAGCAATCTAACCGCTGCGGCGGTTGTACAGACGGCCGAGGAGTACGGTACGCCCGCTTACATATACGACGAGGGCCTAATACTCGCGCGGTGCCGCGAGTGTCTGGCGATGCCGAGCGCATACGGACTCACAGTGCGGTATGCGATGAAAGCCAACCCGAACAGAACTCTGCTTAAAAAAATCAGCCGTTCCGGTCTGCACATCGACGCAAGTTCGTTAAATGAGGTTCTGCGTGCGCAAATGGCCGGGATACCGACTGAGCATATCATGCTCACGACGCAGGAGGTGCAAGAGGGCGACAATATGCAAACACTGCAAGACCTCATCCTGCGCGGCCTAAAATACAATGTATGTTCACTGCGCCAGCTTCGTTTGATCGGTGATTTCGCGGCGCACCACGGAGTGGCGCTCGGCATTCGCGTGCATCCAGGCGTCGGCTCTGGCGAGAGCGTGACGCGCAACACGGGCGATAATTACTCCTGCTTCGGCGTGCATCTGTCGGATATTGAAGAGGCGCTGGAGTACGCCGCCGCAAAGGGCATAAAATTCAGGCATATACACGAACACATCGGCTCCGGCGGAGACCCCGATGTGTGGCGGTGCAATATCGACCGTGAGCTCGGCATCATCGAAAAATACTTTCCTGACGCGGAAACGGTCTCATTCGGCGGCGGCTTAAAAGAAGCGCGTATGCCGGGCGAGCGGGCCGCCGACGTTACTTTCCTTGGCCAGTACGCCAAAGAGCGGATCGAGGATTTTTACGCGAAAACCGGCCGCAAACTCAAAATGGAGATCGAACCCGGCACGTATATCACTGCAAACGCGGGCTACGCGATAACGCGCGTGATCGACAAAAAAAGCACCGGGCAATTAGACTTCATCATCACTGACGGAGGTATGGAATTAAACGCCCGACCGCTGATGTACGGGTCGAAGCACCCAATATATCTCGTGTCGAATGACGGCGCGCTTAAATCGTCGGAATTCGACGGCAAGACGCACGAGTACCGGGTGGTCATCGCCGGGAGATGCTGCGAAAACAGCGATATGCAAACGCTCACGCTGGACGGGTACGCCGACCCGCGCGCTATTGCGGAGCCGGAGATCGGCGACCTGTGTGTGATCGGCGGTGCGGGGGCGTACTGCTCATCAATGGCGCCGTTTAACTACAACTCGCACCCGCAAGTCCCGGAAATTCTGCTTACAGAAGATGGCGCGCTAGAGCTTATCCGTAAAAGGCAGACTCTTGAACAGATATTGGAGAATGAGTTATGAAAATACAGGTCGGAATAGTGGGCTACGGCAACATCGGACGCGGGGTCGAAAAAGCGGTCCTCGCCGCGCCGGATATGGAGCTGCGTGCCGTTTTCACAAGACGCGACCCGAAAGAAGTGGGTAGCGCAGTCCCCGCACTGCCGCTAGAGGCCGCTGATAATATGACCGATGAGATCGACGTTATGATACTCTGCGGCGGCTCAGCGACTGACCTCGCGGAGCATGGGCCGCGTTTCGCATCGAAGTTTAATATTGTGGACAGCTTCGACACCCACGCGAAGATACCCGAATACATGGCTACGATCGACGCCGTCGCGAAAAATACGACGGCGATAGTCTCGTCAGGCTGGGATCCGGGCCTGTTCTCGATGATGCGGTTGTTGTTCTCGGCCGCCGTGCCAGACGGGGCGAACTACACATTTTGGGGCCCAGGCGTGTCACAGGGCCATTCGGACGCCGTGCGGCGTGTCGAAGGCGTGAAAAACGCCGTGCAGTATAGCATCCCTAAAGACGACGCGGTACAGGCCGCGCGCTCAGGAGATCGCCCAACGCTTACGGCGCGGCAAAAGCATTTGCGCGAGTGTTACGTCGTTGCGGAATCCGGGGCAGATACTGCCGCGATAGAGCGGACGATAGTAACAATGCCGGACTATTTCGCTGATTACGACACGACGGTCACGTTCATTGAAGAAGACGAATTTGCACGGAAGCACGCGGGGAAAATGCCGCACGGTGGAACAGTCTTGCATAGCGGCAGGACTGGCGAGCATGAGCATGTATTGGAGTTCGGCCTGAAGCTGGAGTCAAACCCGGAGTTTACCGGAAGTGTGATGGTCGCATACGCGCGCGCGGCCGCGAGACTGTCGGCCGAGGGTATCCACGGGGCGAAAACCGTGTTCGATGTGCCGCTTGTGTACCTGTCAGAAAAAGACCGGGCGGAGCTGATTCGCGAGCTTTTGTAAAGTTGTCAAACATTTTAAATATAATAGGAGGCACGATTATGAAAAAGTTTGTATGCACAGTATGCGGATACGTACATGAGGGCGACGCCCCGCCGGAAAAGTGCCCTATCTGCAAGGCCCCTGCGTCAAAGTTTATTGAGCAAAAAGATGACTAATCCATAAAATGAACCGGCTAAAAAAGCCATGTTTCCAACGCCCGGCGAGAATTTTCAAATTCCCGCCGGGCATTACGTTGCGGTCTCGCGATCTACGACCAAAACCCAGCCTGTCGTTACAATGTCAAAAGTATTCATCAGACAATGAATACTTGACAATTGACACAAAGATTTCCCGCGGGAAATTTTCCTAGAATTCAGAGGGGTTTTGCACATTGTCCACAGCTTTTTCCACAGGTAGTATGTCAAGCAGTCCCGCTGAATATACTATGACACGAATAGTTCGCCGCGCCAAATATGCAAAATGCGGTTGCATTTTTCGCGGTGCGGGTGTAAAATGAACCAATTTTGAATATAGTTTCTACAAGGCCTGTCAGAGAGGCTTCAAAACGCTCCACGACCTTGAAAGGGTGTTATATATTTGCCTGAATCAAAGAAGCAAAATTTTCTAAGAGGCGCCGCGATTCTGACGGCGGCCTCGCTTTTCGCAAGACTGCTCGGCGCGCTGTTTAGAATCCCGGTATTTAACATACTCGACGACGCCGGCGCCGGTGCGTATCAAGCCACGTATCAGGTTTACATGGTGATCCTGTCGATCTCGACGGCCGGAGTGCCGGTCGCGCTGTCGCGCCTCATTTCCTCGGCTAACGCAACAGGGAAGACGGGGTTGGTAAAACGTTACTTCTCGGTCGCGTTGCCGGCTTTTGCACTTTTGGGCCTTGTCCTGATGGTTGTGATGTTCACGTTTGCCGAATCGTTCGCGCGGTTTATAGGAACGTCCTATGCCGCGCCCGGGATCCGCGTTCTTGCCCCGGCGGTGTTCTTTGCCGGTATCGTATCGGTGTACAGAGGTTATGCCCAGGGTTTTGAGAATATGATCCCGACGGCGATGTCGCAGGCGGCTGAAGCATTTTGCAGGATGGCGTTCGGCGTTGCGATCGCGATGATGCTCGACGGGCGCGGGTATGCGTCGGAGATCGTATCGGCAGGTTCTGTTACCGGCGTGACTATCGGCCTTGCGGTCTGTATACCGATCCTTATGTATTACAGGGGGAAAATCAACCGCACTTTGGCCCTGCAGGTGTCGGACAATGCCGGCGCTCCCGGCAAAAAGTCGGTTCTTAAACAGATTCTAAAAGTCAGCGTACCAATAACGCTCGGCTCATCGTTCATGGCCGTCGTGACGCTTATTACCACAAGCGTCCTGCTTGGCCGCCTTCAGCATGGGCTTGGCCTGTCGGAGACTGCTGCCAGCGGATATTTTGGGCAGTATACAAGGGCTTTGACGATTTTTAACCTGCCGACGGCAGTAATCGTCCCTATGGCCGTGACCATAGTGCCGGCGATTGCCGAGGCGCTCGCAAACAAGCGGCGCGGTATGGCTACGACGATAATGCAGTCATCGGTCAAAATTGTGAATATGATTGCGATGCCGGCCGCCGCCGGGATGGTTGTTCTTGCGAGTCCGATAATGATCGCGCTTTACAACGACACGCGCGAGATTCCCGCGACAATCCTTACGATACTCGGCGCGGCATCGTTTTTCGTATGTTTCCAGCTTGTCACGACGGCTATATTACAAGCAAACGGGCATGAGCGCATCACGATGGTCACGCTCCCGATCGGCGGGACGCTCCAGATCGCGATCAATTATGTCCTTGTAGGTAACCCCAATATAGGCATAATCGGCTCGGCCGTCGGCGTACTGGTGTGTTTCGCGGTCGTCTGCGTGTTAAACGTTGCGTTTATAGTGAAACGGGTAAAAGAGCGGCCTAAATTCGTCGCGGTTATGCTAAGACCGCTGTTATGCGCGGCGGTAATGGCGCTCGCCGCGTACTCGACCTATGGGCTTTTATTCAGGGTTGGCTCCAGTATGCTTGGCGGCGGGCGTTTCGCGGTTATAGTCTGTCTGGCCGCCTCCATTTTGGTTGCGGCGGTGGTATACTTGGTGCTGATAATCGTCACGCGGACGATTACAAGAGAGGACATGAAGCTTATTCCGAAGGGCGAAAAATTGGCCAATTTCCTCAGGATTAAGTGATCCAGAGGTGATTTTGTAAAAAAATCCGCATATTTTGTATATTTTTCAAAGAAAAATCTCAAAATCCGCTTGCGGAAAGGGAAAAAGTATGGTAGATTTTGAAAGCAAAACTAATTACGACCTCTACGACCTCAAAAAGCTGATGGAACTGCTCTGCTCGCCGGACGGTTGTCCGTGGGACCGTGCGCAGACGCACGAGAGCATTCGCAGAAACATGCTTGAAGAGGCATACGAGGCGGCCGAAGCAATCGACACAGGCGATATGGACCATCTACGCGAGGAGTTGGGCGATGTTTTGATGCAGGTCGTGTTCCATTCCGATATGGCGGATAAGGCGGGACACTTTGATCTGGACAGCGTTGCCGATATGACTTGCAAGAAACTGATTCGGCGCCATCCGCATGTGTTCGGAGAT